>Ga0206944_1087_pt2 | contig 14220 bp, 15 predicted proteins | sample Alteio_BWOrgHeat_4_FD_152978 | JGI IMG/M metagenome (GOLD analysis project Ga0206944, IMG submission 152978) | Enriched cells from forest soil in Barre Woods Harvard Forest LTER site, Petersham, Massachusetts, United States -... | ecosystem: Environmental > Terrestrial > Soil > Temperate forest > O... | reverse complement strand
CGCGATCCGGATCGAACCATCCCTGCCGGCGACGGCCTCGTCGTCTCGCCCGCCGACGGGAAAGTTACCTCTGTAGAGGCCACCCAGTTCAATGGCGCGCCCAGCACGCGCATCAGCATCTTCTTAAATGTGTTCGATGTCCACGTGAACCGCTCGCCCATCAGCGGCGTGATCAAGAGCGCGGTTTATAAAAAAGGCCAGTTTGGCAACGCCATGGCGCCACAATCGGCGGACGACAACGAACAGAACACCGTGACCCTGGAAGGCGACGGAATAACCGTGGTCTTTAAGCAGATTGCCGGCTTGCTGGCGCGGCGCATCGTATTCAATCACAAGCCGGGTGAAAAGCTGGCGCGCGGACAGCGTGTAGGCCTGATCAAGTTTGGCTCGCGTACAGACGTAATTTTCCCGCAGCCCGCGGAAATCAGCGTGAAGCTGGGTGATCGCGTGAAGGGAGGCGAGAGCATTCTTGCGAAGGTAGCGCCGCGCAAATCGCCAACTACACCTAAGCGGGAAAACACAGGGGCCTTCCGATGAAAATGCCAGCGCCCATGCGGCGATGGGAAGATCAGCTTCCGCCCGTGGGAAAAAACCGCATGCGCAAGGGCATGTACATTCTGCCGTCGCTGTTTACCGCCGCAAACATTGGCGCAGGCTATTACGCGCTGAGCCAGACTGTGCTGGGCACAGCGCAGGATTTCTGGCACTTTGACCACGCCGCCCTTGCGATTGGCATTGCCGTGGTGGCCGACGGCCTGGATGGCCGCATTGCCCGCATGACCAACACCACCAGCGACTTTGGCCGCGAATTTGATTCCCTGGCGGACGTGATTACTTTTGGCGTCGCTCCGGCATTGCTTGCCTGGATGTGGGGCTTCAGTCTGCTGCCCGATCGCGGATTTCCCGCCGTTCATGACAAGATGGTGCAACTGGGGCTGATCGCCACCTTTGTTTTTCTCGTCGCGGGCGCAAGCCGGTTGGCGCGATTCAACATTCAAGTCAATCCGCAGCCTTCCAATCCTGGGCGGCCCGGAAGAAAGTATTTTGTCGGCTTGCCGATTCCCGCCGGCGCCGGCGTGGTTGCCGCCACCATCCACTTAGTACGCGGATATCCCATCCTGTGGCCGCAACTTGCGCCGTTGTGGTTTGCGCTGCTCATTGCCGTGGGCTTCCTGATGGTGAGTACCTGGCGCTTTTATAGTTTCAAGGACCTTAACCTGCGCAACCGGCATCCGTTCCAGATCTTTATTCTTATCTGCGGATTCTTTGGGCTGCTGGTGGCGTTCCACCATTACATGCTGTTCATCGTCGCAATTTCATATGCGCTCAGCGGGGTGATCACACGGCTCGCCTACGTTTTCCGTCGCAAGCCGCCGGAGCCAAAGCACGGATATAATGAAGCACCAGAACCCAGATGAAAACTGAGACACAGAACCTCTTCCGCGTGGCGATTGTTGGCGCCGCTTCCCTCAAAGGCAAAGAACTCAAGGACGTGCTGGAAGAACGCAACTTCCCTGCCGCGGAAATCAAGCTGCTGGATGACGATGAGTCTCTAGGCCAGCTTGAGCGCGTACAGGACGAAGTGGCCGTGGTGCAGCCCGTAGGCCGCGACGAGCTGGCGCAGATGGACTTTACGTTTTTCGCGTCAGAAGAAGATTTCACCCGCAAGAAGTGGAAGCTGGCGCGTGAAGCCGGCAGCGCGATTGTCGACATGTCATACGCGCTGGAAAACGAGCCTGGCGTCCCTGTAAGCGCGCCCTGGATTGAGCGCGAACTCGGCGAGCTCACGCAGTTCACGCTGGAGTCGAGCTCTATCGTCATGGCTCATCCGGCGGCGGTGGCGCTGGCGCTTCTGCTGCTGCGCGCGCGCAAGGCCGGATCTATCCGCAACACCATTGCAACCATCTTTCAGCCGGTATCTGAGCGTGGCCGCCAGGGCATGGATGAGCTCCACGAGCAAACCGTAAATCTTCTTTCATTCCAGCAAATGCCCACGTCGGTATTTGATGCGCAAGTTGCGTTCAACATGCTGGACCGTTATGGCCGCGCCTCAGCTAAACCTTTAGAAGCCACTGAACGTCGCATCGCAGCGCACCTGCGCAAACTACTAGGCGTTCATGCGCCGATGCCTGCTATGTCTCTGGTACAAGCGCCGGTCTTTCACGCGCATACGTTTTCGATTTATATAGAGATGGCCGCACCCATGGCGATTGGTGATTTCGCCCGCAGTCTTGTGGGCGAGCATGTGCAGATTGCGCGCTCTCCAGAAGATTCTCCCAGCAACGTCAATGTCGCCGGCAAGGATGAGGTGATGGTAGCCGTGCGGCGAGATGTAGTGCATGAAAACGGTTTCTGGCTCTGGGCCGCCGTTGACAATCTTCGTCTCGCTGCGCTCACCGCCGCTGACTGTGCCACCGCGCTCGCCGCTGTCCGGCCGCATGGAAAAGTCCAGTGAAGTTCGCGCGCCACATTGTTTTGCTGTCGGCACTCGCCTTCACGATGTCTGGCTGCGGTTACCACACTGCCGGACACGCCACGCGCATTCCTGCCAGCGTGCGCACCATCGCCGTGCCGGTGTTTGTGAACCAGACTCAGACCTACCACATTGAGCAGATCCTTACGCGCGATGTTGTCCGCGAATTTCTGGCGCGTACGCATTACCAGATCGCCAATGACGCTGGCCTATCTGCCGACGCCGTGCTGAAAGGCACCGTGGTCTCCGCGCAGGCCGCTCCTCTCACCTATGACGCGCAGACCGGGCGCATCTCCAGCGCCGTCGTTACCGTGTCCATGAAAGTTTCGCTTGTCGATCACACCGGACACACTTTTTTTGAGAATCAGAATTACACGTTCCGGCAGCAGTACCAGGTCTCGCGTGAAGTCACCAGCTTTTTTGAGGAAGAAACTCCGGCGCTGCAGCGTATGTCGCAGGACTTTGCCCGCACCCTGGTAGGTGACATTCTGGAGGCCTTCTGATGCCCGGCCCTGGACGTAGCTTTGCTCCGGCAGAGAAGTTCGCGTCAGAAGTCGCGGGCCGCAAGCTTCGCCCGGCGTATGTGCTCATCGGCGACGAAGTTTTCTTTCGCGACCAATGCCGCCAGGCGCTGTTGCAGCACCTTGTCCCCGACGATATGCGCGACTTCAGCCTTCACGATCTTGATCTGGCGCAGGTGAGCGTTGCGGAGGTGCTGGACCGCGCGCGCACGCCTTCACTCATGGCGCCGTTTCAGGTGTTCTTTGTGCGCGGCGTCAAAGAGCTTTACGGGCGCGGCTCGCATGCCGAGGAATTTGCCGCCATTGAAGCCTACATGAAAGATCCCAATCCAGACGCGGTCATCATCTTTGTCGCGGACCACATCAGCATTCCCGCCGATGTTCGACGCATGGAGATGCAGGATAAAGACCGCTATGAGCGCATCCGTGAAACGCTGGGCGAATATTGCGGCATCGTTGAGCTGGCGCGCGTTGAAGAAGCCGACGGCATGCGCTGGATCATCGATCAGGCGCAGAAGGAAAACGTAAAAGTCGATCAGGACGCCGCCCGCGAATTGATTGACGCGCTGGGCGCGGACATGATGCTGGTGAGCCATGAACTGGAAAAACTGATTCTCTATGTCGCTGAGAAAAAGCACATCACGCTGGGCGATGTGGAGACCATGGTGCTGGCTGCCAAACAGCGTTCGTTATATGAACTGACTGACGCCATCTCCGCCCGCGACAAGACGCGCGCTCTCAGCGTGCTGGACGCGCTGCTCTCCACCAGTGAAGGCGATGACGCCGCCATCGGCCACCTTTATATGCTGGCCCGCACCTTCCGCCAGATGCTGGTGATTCTGGAAAAGAACGTTCGCGACTCCCGCGCTATCTGGCAGGCGCTGTGGCAAGGCTTTCGTCTGCCTCCCTTTGCCGCGGAAGACGTGATCCGCCAGGCCCGCCGCTATAAATCCCGCCGCGACCTCACCCGCGCTCTCAAGCTGATCGCCCGGGCCGACCTGGCTCTGCGGTCGAACGCCCCCAGCAAACGCCTGGTGCTGGAAAACCTGGTCATACAGTTGTGCGAAGAGCCCAAAGTTGTGCCGACAGAGTGGCAGCAGGAAGAGCTTGTGCTGTAATCCCGAGTGGAGCGAGGGAACGCTACGGGTACGATCAGGTTTGGGACTGCCGCGCGGGAAATCCCGCTTTTTGGACACACGTCAGGAAAACGTAAAAATGCATTTGATTTGACCTGCCATATTATCTATATTGTCGATAATATATTTCCTCAGCATAGTAGAGGAAACATAGCCTTAACGAAAGGAGGCGCTTATGGGTAAACGAGATCATCTCGGCGAGTTCGAGCAGTTGGTCTTATTAGCCATCCTGAGGACGCGCGGAGATGCTTACGGGATGATGATTCGGCGCGAGATCGAAAAGCGGACCGGTCGAAATACCTCGATTGGAGCGGTGTATTTAACCCTTGAACGCATGGAACAGAAAGGGTTGGTTTCATCTGATCTTGGTGAGGCTACTCCGGAGCGCGGCGGCAGAGCCAAGAGGTTTTTTACGATCAACCCGGCAGGTAGACAAGCGCTGAGAGAATCATTGAATGCAGTTCGCAAAATGGCAGAGGGGCACTTCCCGATCCCGGAGGTCGTATGAACCTAAAACGCAGAGAGATGGTTGCGCGCCTCATCTTAAAGCTCCTTGTTTGGCGAGCAAATTTCTTGGGACTCGCCGCGCAATTCGTTGGGAAACTGCTCGATTGCCGCATGGCATTTCTAGACCGCAAGACGCGCAAGCTCAACGAACTTGGCAAGTCCGCCGACAGCTGGAGGAAAAGATGGGATTCGATTGCGACGCAGTTCAAAACTCTCGAACACGAAGCAGAACCCCGCAAACAGCTAGTGCTAGCGGCTAGGGCAGCCCTAATCAAGGAGCAGAAGCAAATTCAGATAGCTGCTTCTCGACTAAAGATTGGCATCTATTGGGGAAGCGGCATTCTCACGTACACAGCAGAGTCCTTGAAGGAGAGTTACTTCAGCACGAAGAAGAGTGGCGATTCATTGTGCACGATCCTCTCAAGAATTGACTCCGCTACATTTTATTGGGATTTGCTGCTCTGGTTCTTGGTCCCTGGTGTACACAGCGAGGAAATGCTGGGGGATTTGAACGAAGAGTATTTACTGCGAGCTTCCGACCAAGGTGAAGCGAGCGCGAAGGCGTGGTATCAACACCAGGCGGTTACAACGATTATGCAGTACCTCTGGAAGAGAGTTGAGCGCATAGCGACTATTGCAACATTGATCGATCTGGTGGAGAGGTGGCTTAAAAAATAGCTTTGCGTTCGCGTGCTTCAATCACTTCATGTTCAAAATTAAACTTAAGGACTTGTCATCCTGAGCGAAGCGCATCCAATCTCCCGCCTTGACCATCGCTGATGCGCGCGCAAGTCGAAGGACCCCGAGAATGCCTTTTCTAACCATGCAGCGTCAGGGAGTTCTACCCATACCGCTGTGATACCCTTTCTGCCGTGCGCGATGGATTCAATTACACGTTATCGGTCTACATCCTGACCAGCCGGACCGACACGCTTTATATTGGCATTACAGGCTATATTGACCGGCGCATCTCGCAGCACAAGATGGATTCAATTGAGGGCTTCACCAAAAAGTATAAGGTGCATCGGCTGGTTTACTACGAGACGTTCGACTACGTTCTGAATGCGATCCGCCGAGAGAAGCAGTTAAAGGGCTGGCGCGAAAAAAAATTGCGCTAAACGAAAGTCCAACCCCCGCTGGCAGGGCCTGTCCGAACACTGGGGGCGCGAAATGCGGTTCCGGGAACAGCCCAGCATCACGGGCATTGATCACGCTGTCAATCGCACCACGGGACAAGTGTCAGGGCCCGGCTTCAGCCGGGCCGAAAAAGCGCACAAAAAGATTTTTCCTTGCTGCCGCAGGCCGCGCGCGCAGTGAAGCGGAGCGCGATAGAAGAGCGCAGGGGCTAAAGCCCAATCAAATTTGAGCACTTTCGGCCCGAGTAAACTCGCGCCCTGGGACACACGATGAGCGCGCGCCGCTTACATGCGTTCAAATCCGCCAGATTCAGCGTTGAACGGAATACATCTCTCTCATCACTTTGCTCAACTCAATCACCTCAATATTCTTGGGACACTCCGGCCAGTTGTGCACCCGGCACACAATCACGTCGCAGCCTTTTGGATCGTGCTTGTGCTTTAAAAAATTGCGGCTTTCCAAAGCTTATGCGGAGCCTATGGAGTCCACTCCATAGGAATCAAGAACGTCGCGCAACGTAACAACACCTTCAAGCTTATGAACATCGGCCCGGTTAACCACAGGCAAAATGTCGATGTGGGCGCTGCTCATGCGTTCCAGCGCCACGTGGAGAGCGTGATCAGTATGGACGTGCGGAAACTCGAGGGTATCCAGCAGGCTTGACAATTTTTCTCCTGCCTTGCCCTCGTTGACCGCGTTCGTTAGTGTTGTCTTGCTTACGACTCCCACTACGCTTCCCTCATCCATGAGTGGCCATGCGCGGAACTGGCTGGCGACAACAAGTTCAACGGCCTCTTGCACCGTCGATTGCGCCGTCAGGGTTTCCGTGGCGTTTCTCATCGCCTGAAACACCTTGCGCTGTCCGAGTCCTGACCGGGACTTCGAATCGGGCAGATGAATGCCATCCTGGTGCGCCAGTGCTTCATAAATCGGCTGCTTCTGCAGTCGCGACGAAATAAAAAGGCTCGCCAGATTGGCAATCATTAAAGGCACAATGACTGCATAGTCGTGCGTCATCTCAAAAATCATCAGCACAGAGGTCATGGGCGCGCGCACAATTCCGGCAAACAATGCGCCCATGCCAACCAGCGCATACGCTCCAGGCAGGGCCGTAGAAGTTGGCAAAAAGTGGTGGGCCACGCTGCCGATTGTTCCGCCAAGCATTGCGCCAAGAAACAGTGCAGGACCAAAAATTCCACCGGCGTTGCCTGAAGCGTAACTCAGGGTCACGCCAAAGAGCTTGAGCACCACCAGAAGCGCCATCAACTTTAAAGCCATATGATTGTTCAAGGCATCGCCCACATAGCTGTAACCAACTCCCAGCGCCTGTGGAACAAACCACCCCATGAGTCCAACCAGCACTCCGCCGGCCACTGGATGACACCATCGTGTCTTTCTGGGCAGCAGCAAAAAGCGCGTGCGCATGCCTAACAACAGTCTTGTGAAGGCCGCTGATAAAAATCCGCCGGCAACGCCCAGCACCGCATAAATGGCAAACTCGCCGGGCTGGACCAACTCATATTGCGGTACATGAAACAGCGGATTATTGCCCAGCAACGCGCGCAATATGGCCCATGAAGTGGCTGACGCAAGCACAACCGATCCCAGAATCGGGGCATTCAAGTCTCCCATGACTTCTTCCAGGGAAAACAACACGGCGGCCATGGGCGTATTGAACGCCGCAGCAATGGCGGCGGCCGCTCCCACCGGCAAAAGCGCCTTTACTTTTTCAGGACGCAATCCCAGCCGCCGCCCCAGAACAGACGCGATTCCCGCGCCTACCTGCACTGATGGCCCTTCGCGTCCCAGCGGGATTCCACTAGCCAGCGTTGCCGCCGTGCAGACAAACTTGCCGATCACCGTGCGGAGTGAGATATATCCCTCGCGTGCGAACAGGGCAGCTTTCGTCTGCGGGACGCCGCTGCCCCGAGCATCCGGAAAATAGCGGGCCAGCAGATACCCCATGGCAAGCGATCCTCCAATTGGGATCAGAACGCGCCTCCATGCGTCACTGCCCACGGGATACAATCGCATCCCCAGCCGTTCCGTCAGCACAATGAAAGCAACCACGGCCAGGCCGACCAGAGCGCCGATCACCAGCGTGAGGGCAAGAAATACCTGGTTTTCTCGCTGGGCCGCAAACAAAACCCAGCGCCTTGAAAATCCGTTTGTTTCTTTCGATTCAGAAGTTATTTCGGCGGGAGAAATACTCACTCCTCTAGCTTACTAAAAATATCGCTGAGCGATTCATTCGCGATTGAGAGCCAGGCCCTTCTATTTATGCAATTACAATTCTTCAGCATCAACAAACGCCGGTGTCTCGCAGGTCACAAATGACGGCTAAAGAATTCAAGCGTGCGTTGCCGCGCCAGCCTTGCCGACTTCGGCTCGAAGTCCTTGCGCTGATCGCAATTGAAGCCATGTCCCGCGTCATAGAGAAACAGCGGCACGTCAGGATGAGCTGCCTTGATCTTTTCAATCTCTGCGGGACCAATGTGGGGATCTTTGGCGCCAAAGTGCATCATCACAGGACAGCGCGGCGTCTCTGAAGCACTTGCCGCGATCTGCCCACCGTAATAGCACACTGCCGCGGCAGGATCGAGTCGAGTGGCGGCAAGCCACGCAAGACTCCCTCCGTAGCAAAATCCCAGCACGCCAACTTTTAGCCTGCCCCATTCCGCTCTGGCGTGGCCGATGGAAGCAGCAACGTCCAGCAACGCTGCATCCATGCCGATCTGCCGCGCCGCCTTCATGCCCTCAGCAGAGTCGGTTGGGTTGTAGTTAAGTTCAAGGTTACGCTGCACTCGGTCAAACAGCGCTGGAGCAATCACGTGGAAGCCCTGAGCCGCGTAATCATCTGCAACCGACCGTATGTGACTGTTGACGCCAAATATTTCCTGGACCAGAACAATCGCTCCCCGCGCCGGGTCGCTGCTTTCAGCCAGATAGGCATCGAATTTGTGTCCATCAGTAGCCGTCAATTCTATTTTTGTACCCATGTGTCATCTATGCATGTGAAGCGGGAAGTTTCTCCGTTGCGTCCAGCACCTGCGCCATAAAGTCCATCAGTTGCCATTGCTGCTGCCACGTTACGTTGTTTCCCATATCCACATGGACCAGCGCCGCGCTTACAAGTGATGCCCGGAGCTCAGCCGGGGGCACGTCTTTCGCCAGCCACAGCGTTTCCGATGCTGGTATGACCGTGTCTCCCGCGCCGTGCAGCAAAAACACCGGCGTATGTAACTGCGCCAGATGACCATGCGGTGAAACCGCGTCCATCTCCTCTTTATGCAGCGTGATCTCTCTCAACAGTGAATCGCGCAACTGGTCGCGATGGTGAAGCAGCAGGTCAAGCTCGTGCTTTCCCTCGGGACTCAATGCCGTGGCTGTCTTCATGGCTTCTGGTTGTTCCCACAGCCATTGCCGCAACGCTTCGCGCGCGGTCGGAATATCTGCGGACGAGAAAAAGTCTTCCAGGTGCGAGTACGCTAAAACCAAAGCGCCATACTCATGGGCCTGAAGCGGGATCTCAACGCCATCGGGACTGGTAATTACATTAGCGGCAAAAAATCGTGCCACGCGGGTCATGTCATCGTGACCGCCAATGGCCGCCACAAAGCCAATACTGTCGGCAAACTCTTTGCGATCTGCCGCGAGCAAAGCAAGTCCACCGGCAAAGCTGAGCCCCATCACTCCCACTCTGCGGCGCATGCGCGCGCTCAACGACACCGCGGAATCGCCAATTACATCAATGGTCCTGGCCGTTACCCGATAGTCCGCCAAGTCCTGCAATTCCGGAGTCATGACCAGCACCCCGGCCCCGGCGAGCGCCCGCGCCAGGTTCCACAATCGCGGATCGTCGATTCCCAGATGATGCACGCCGTGCAACAGCACCACGCCGCCAGCATCCTGAACATCCTGCGGTGTGTAGGTCCGATAGCGGACGGGGCCATGTGAGGTCAGAGCATAGCCATCTTGTTCTTTGAAAGGATGGTCAGCGAAGCGGGTTGGCAGTCCCTGGGCATGCGCGTCAGAAAAGCGCAGCAGCAGTGACATGGCGCGCAGGTGGGCCCCAACAGGATGCAGCAGAACTGCTCCGGTCAGGACGACCGAAGCCAGCAACACAAACAGGAAAATAAAAACTCTTTGCCTGCGTGTGAATCTTGCCACTCTATATCTCCAGGATTACCGGCATAATCAATGGCCGCCGCGCCGTGGTCTTCACGATAAACCGCTTCAGGTCAGCGCGGATCTTTTCCTTGATCACGCCGTAATCGGCCTTTTCTTCCGCCGTTGAGCCATCCAGCGTGGCGGAAACCACGCGCCTTGCCTCGCGGACAAACCCTTCTTCTGAGCCTGCGGCAAACCCACGCATCACGATTTCCGGTATCGACTCCACCGTGCCCTTCAGCTTATTGATGGCGATAATCGGAAGCACAAAGCCGTCTTCGCTTAGATGGCGGCGGTCTTTAATGACCAGATCTTCCACCACATCCGTGCGCGAACCGGAATCGATGCAGATGCGGCCCACGGTCACTTTATCCAGCTTGCGCGCGCCCAGTTCATCGAACTCAAGCACGTCTCCGCTTTCAAGCATCAGCACCTGTCCCACTGAGCCGTGCATGGAACGCGCCATATCGGCCTGAATGCGCAATTGCCGGTATTCGCCGTGGATGGGAATAAAATATTTCGGCTTCACCAGGTTCATAATCAGCTTTTGTTCTTCCTGGCTGGCGTGACCGCTCACGTGGACCGGCGGGTTGGAGCCGTCGTCATAAATCACGTCGGCTTCGCGGCGAAAGAGGTGGTCGATCATCCGGTAAATGCCCTTTTCATTGCCGGGAATAATACGTGACGAAAGCACCACGGTGTCGCCCTTCTCAATCCGCGCATGCTTATGGTTATCGACAGCCGCGCGCGAGAGCGCGGACATAGGCTCGCCCTGCGTCCCGCTGATCATTACGCAAACCTGTTGCGGCGCATAATCCTTGATCTGGCCGGGATGAATCAGCAATCCTTCAGGAACATCAATGTAGCCCAGATCCATCGCGATCTCTGACGCCTCAGTCATTGATCGACCCACCAGCGCAAGCTTGCGCTTGTATTCCCGCGCCATCTCAAACGCCAGCTTGATGCGGTGGATGGACGATGAGAAGCAGGAGATGAACAGCCGCCGCTCAGCGCGGGCAAAAATTTCATCAAACTTACCCCGCACTGCCCGCTCGCTCGGCGTGTAGCCCCGGCGCTCTGCATTGGTGGAATCCTGTAAAAGCGCCAGCACGTTCCCTTCCTTGCCGTACTCGGCAAATGTATGCAGGTCAAACAGCCGAGTATCGGTTGGGGTTGGGTCAACTTTGAAATCGCCCGTATGGATGACAACCCCAAGTGGGGTATGCACAGCCAGGGCGACGCAATCCACAAGGCTATGCGTGACCTGTATGGGATTGATGGTGAATGGTCCCAGGTTGAAACGTGAGCCGGCACGGATCTCGCGCAAATCGGAATCTTCAAGCAGGCCATGCTCTTCCAGCTTGTTTTCTACGAGAGCCAGCGTGAATTCCGTGCCAAAGACCGGCACCCTTAACTCGGTAAGTACCCAGGGCAGCGCTCCAATGTGGTCTTCATGTCCGTGGGTCAGAACGATTCCGCGCACCTTATCGCGATTTTGCAGCAGATAAGTAATGTCTGGAACTACGATATCCACCCCGAGCAATTCGGATTCGGGAAACATCAGGCCGGCGTCAATGACGATAATGTCGTCACCGTAGCGCACGGCCATGCAGTTCATTCCAAATTCGCCGAGGCCGCCAAGGGGTACAAGATGGAGTTTATGGGAGGGCATGGTCAACAGATGATGCTAACAGAAAGCCGGACAACGCTAGCTGCCCGCTTTCGCCGCGGACTGGGCGTTCATCCGCTCTAACACGAGTCTCTGTTTCTTGCCCAGAACTGACCCTGCAACCCAGCCCCAAACGGCATTCAGGCAGAAAAAAAATCCGGCATAGCCGACGTATGCAGACGGCAGCACAAGTGCGGCAATGGCGACGGCTACGCCGACGCCGGCAAGTCCGGCAAAATGAATGACCGCGTTGCGCGTAGAGAGGGTTTCATACTCATTCAGTTCTAGCTTCGCCCGTAACCGGTAAGCGTAGTGATAGAACAGAGCGAACAACCCATATACGGCAATGACTCCAGCGCTGTAAATCAGCCATAGCAATGAGAGTTCATGGCTGGTGCTGATCATATGGTTTAGCTGCTGGAAAGGCACAGTCCTGCCGCCTGACAGGCTGCCGATTGCCAGAGTGAACAAAAACTTGAGCGGATAAACGTAAAACAACACCACAAAGATCAGAGCGGCGTTCAGCACTATGGTGTAGACGGTTTGGAGCCCATAGCGCCGGGAAAATCTATAGTGGAAGTACCAGACCTGCGTCAGGATGGCAAAACAGATGGCGAAAGCAAAGAACCCTTTCATCGCCACCAGCAGCTCTTCAAACGTGCGCGGCACCTCCAGCGAAACTACCAGCAGCGTAACGGCGAAAGCAAAGACGGCGTCAGTAAAGCCTTCCAGGCGCGTGATCTCACCGCCGCGCCAGCGGAAGTGCGGTTCAGGTGGGACCAGGTGAGCGCCGGTGCGTTCGTGGAACATGGCCGCTATTGTGCCACAGCATCCATTACCGTGGGCGATGGAGTCTCAGTTCCCAACTCGCCTTCCCATCGCGCAATCACGGCGCTTGCCAGGCAGTTGCCTAGAACATTGGTAGCGGTGCGCGCCATGTCCATGAGTTGGTCAATGCCCAGGATCAAAGTTACTGGCCAGATCGGCAAATGAAACGAATCCACCGTACCCAACAGGACCACCAGCATTCCTCGGGGCACTCCGGCCAGTCCTTTGGTGGTGAGCATAAGAGTGAATAACATGACCAGTTGCTGGCCCAGGCTCATATGAACTCCGGCTGCCTGGGCAACAAAAATTGACGCAAGGGAAAGATAGAGCGTGCTGCCGTCAAGGTTGAAGCTGTAGCCGGTAGGTAGCACGAAAGCTACCATCTGCCGCGGCACGCCAAAGGCTTCCATGGACTCCATGGCACGCGGCAAGGCCGATTCTGAGCTGGCAGTGGCAAACGCAATAGAGACTGGTTCCGCAACCGCGCGAAAGAACTTTTTTACCGGGAGCTTTGCAATGAGCGCCACGGGAAGCAAAACGCAAGACACAAAAACGATCAATGCGGCATAGAGCGTAACCAGTAGCTTGAGCAGGTTCGCCATCACTCCGAAACCCATGGTCCCGATGGTGTATGCCATGGCGCCGGCCACACCAATTGGCGCAAACATCATCACGATATTGGTGAACTTGAACATCGTCTCTGCCAGGCTGTTGCAAAAAGACAAGACCGGACGGCGTTTGTCATCGCTCAGCAGGGCTAAGGCGATGCCAAAAATCACGCTGAACACCACGATCTGCAAGACCTGGCCTTCCGCTATCGACTTGGCGATATTCTCCGGGAAAATCTTCAGGATAATGTCGGCGGCTTTCTCCGGTTGAGTCGCGGGTAATGTCGTGGCCGCGGGAGCTTGCGGAACCCCAACACCCGCCTTGGATATATTGATCGCCGCCAGTCCGATGAAAAGCGCAAGAGTTGTAATGACTTCGAAATAGACAAGGGCCTTCACGCCCATGCGTCCAACTTGCTTCAAATTCGAGTGACCGGCAATCCCGACAACTAAGGTGCTGAAAATCAATGGAGCTACTATGGTTTTTATCAGCCGCAGAAAAATTCCGCTCAACACCTGAAGATGGACAGCCGACTTGCCTAGCTCATGACCCAGTTCCGCACCCACCAGCATTCCGGCAAATATCCACGGGGTGAGCGAGCGGCGAAAAAAGGAGTAACCGCAGAGGGCCGCAATCGCACCCCAGCGAACTCCCGCCGACAGGTAAGGATGGATCGCCACCCCGCTGTAGTAGGCAATTGCCCATAAGACGCAAGCTATTCCGGCCAGCGCTAGAAAGGCGATAAGAAATCGTCCTTGGTTTGGAGAGCTCGTCTTCATCGCAGCAGGTCCTCCAGTTCAATCGATCCCTGGGTCTTTTGGTCGCGATACTTTACGATGACCGGCGTGTAAAGCGACAGCCCCCACTCCGCAGCTTTTCCTTTCGTGATGGCCCGTGACCCCGGCACGACCACGGCATTTTCCGGAATCACCAGAGGCGCATCGGCCGACGAACGATAAACCTGCTCGCGTACGATATCGTAAACCGGCGTGGCGCGCGTGAGAATTACGCCTGCGCCCAGCACTGCACCGCTCAGAACCTGCGTTCCTTCATAGACGCCGCAATTCCCGCCCACCAGAACGTCATCTTCAATAATCACCGGTGATGCGCCCACCGGCTCAAGCACGCCGCCAATCTGCGCCGCCGCGCTCAGGTGTACGCGCTTCCCGA
>Ga0206944_1113_pt1 | contig 14288 bp, 20 predicted proteins | sample Alteio_BWOrgHeat_4_FD_152978 | JGI IMG/M metagenome (GOLD analysis project Ga0206944, IMG submission 152978) | Enriched cells from forest soil in Barre Woods Harvard Forest LTER site, Petersham, Massachusetts, United States -... | ecosystem: Environmental > Terrestrial > Soil > Temperate forest > O... | reverse complement strand
TATAGTGGTTTTAACGGTTTTCGATGCTTCTTAGCTTAAGTGAGCCACACTTTTTGCCAAGTGGCGTATTCCACCGGACGGATAGAATGGCGAGCCATATTACCTTCATGAAGACCCATAAGATCTTTTTCTATTGCTTCTATAAAGCGGGTCTGGTCCTTTTCAGGAACAAATTCAGAGGCCCTTTGACGGATGAATGCAATTGCTGAAGGTTTATTCATCTCCCCTCGAACAATTTCTCTCACTGTCTCTGAAATCATTTCCCGATTCTTCATCCTAAATGGATCAGGTTCACCTAGCTCCTTTTTAACTGAAGAATATATCTGGGCAGAACGTTCATAAGCCCAGATAAAAACTTCGCGTAACAACTCGATTTTATTCAACTCATAAACACCTAAAAGCCCATTCACATAAAGTGTTTGAGGTACATCGACAAAGGAAAGGGGACTTAAATTATTCAGAATAAGCGGAACATTTGCAGCAAGGCGCGATACTCTTTTGTTAACATCTTCGAAAGGTTGCAGGTAAGGAAGATGCACCATTAAAAAAAAGGCCTGCTCAAAAGGGTTGATAATAGCGTTTGCGGTATCTAATATTTGTTGGAAACACTCCTCAATAAGCCGAGGGACCGACAATGGGCGATAAACGCTTTTTCCGATTCCAACAGGAAACGCTCTTAAACGTCCACATGCTTCTACATCTCCTAATAAGTCATTGGATAATAAGGCGTGAAGATTCAATATTGTATACTTATTTATTCCGATATTATCTACAGAGTTTACAAGAAATTCGATGGCTGATTTATGATTTAAAATCATTTGAGCTTCTTTAAGGTCTTTTCCTTCTGCCACTTCATTTAATTTTAATAGGCGATCTGTCTCTAATAAGGAATATGTGTTGCCCTCAAGACGGCTAGAATTCCACGACAAATCTACAAGCAATCGGCTTAAAACGGCTCTTGCATAAGTGCCCGCCGGTCTTGTATCATCTACCGGATGGCCAACCTCAAAAAGATGTTTACATACATGTTCCGGAAGATATTTGGTGGTATTCGGCCGATAATCATCTAAGAACGCTCGATTGTATCCTACAGGTTTCCTTAAGGGTATTGGCTGACGCACTGCAGTTTGGATGGCGGCAGCTATTGATGAAAGAGATAAAGAGCTAGATTCTAAAGTGACATGTTCTGCCGTTCCCTTTTCTTTTTCTTGAGGAACTTCCTCTTTTTTCTTCTCTTGAAGATGCGAAATCCTATATTTTCTTGAACGCGTTTCTCCTTCAAACTCTAATTTTCCCTTTGACACGAGTAGCGCTAATCGACGTTGAAGAGTTCTTCTTGGTACATGAGGACTTAAAGCGGAAAAAATCTCTTCAAATAATGCCCCTTGAGGAAAGGAACTCACTACGTCTAAAACAACTTGAAATTCTTTATTTGCAACCTTTCTCTTTGCCATATGAAGTCCTTGTGATTGAGAAGTCTGGATATTTTTATGGCGCAAGTTGGACAATTTGCGCCATATAATTCTAATATATGGCGCAAGTTGGACAATTTGCGCCATATAAATTGTACAAAGCCTTAAGTTTTGAAACCTATTTGCATATTTAAATCACATGTGTTACATGTGAGACAAACTTCGCATATGGCGTCAATAAAAAAGGAGGTAGCAGATGACAACAAAGACGGGTAATCATGTAAAAAAATCAGCAAACGGACAGGCTGCGCAAGGAATTGCAAGAGGACATTCTCAAAGGATTGCACAAGCACTTGCACAAATTTTGTCCAATACGTACCTCATCTATGTCAAAACACAAAACTTTCATTGGAATGTCGAAGATGAAAGGTTCCACTCTTTACACAAACTCTTTGAAGATCAGTATACAGAGCTTGCCGCAGCTGTCGATCTGTTAGCGGAAAGGATCCGTATGCTCAAAATTAAGGCGCCAGGAAGCATGCAAGAGTTTCTTAAACGCACGACACTTTGTGAAGCTGATAATGAGGTTTCTGGCAATGAAATGATTGCAGAGCTATGCCGCGATAGAGAAGCGATAAGTGAAGAGATCAGGTTGCATATCGAGGAAGCGACAAATTTAGGCGACCATGGCACTGCCGACCTTTTAATACAGCAGCTAAGACAACATGAAATGGCGGCCTGGATGCTACGCAGCCACTTGTGATAAGCAAGCTACGAAAGCCTTGGTGATCAGCTTCAAGCTGCGTAAGGCAAGTAAATTGTAAATGTAGTGCCCTTGCCAACCTCTGATGTCACAGAAATCTGCCCAAAGTGCTTTTGAATAATCGTCTGCACAATCGATAATCCAAGGCCAGAACCCCCCATTCCTTTTGAGTGGGCTTTATTGACTGTAATGAAGCGATCGAAGATAAATTCCAAATCTTCTGCAGGGATTCCAATCCCTTGATCCTTCACTTTTACTTCGATCTGGCGGTCGGTGTGTTTTAAAGATACATCGATATGCGCAATTCCCTTAGAGTACTTGGCGCCATTTTCAATTAAGTTCATCATGGCAAGCTCAAGTAGGCTGTGGTCGGCTACGAGCGTCATCTCCTCATCGCCTGCCGTCAGAGTAAAGATCGCCACCTTAAATTTATCTTGTAAGATATGGAAGCAATCTTTGACAATTTCTTTTAAATCACACGTTTGCAAACGGGAAAGGGGGAGATTGTCGATGTCAGATAGGGTCAAAAGATCGCGGATTAATACCGTCATGCGCGTTGAATTTTTGACGATTTTGGCAATCATATCGCACTTTATCTCTTCTTTAAGTTCCGGATGCTCATACAGCATCTCGGCAAACCCATGGATGATTGTCGTCGGCGTTTTAAGCTCATGGGAGGCAATGGCGCGGATGATATGGTGGATTGGGCGGGTGAAATGGCTGATGATGAGCCATGTCATGATGCAAAAAAGAAGCAGCATTACAATTGTGAGCGCCAAAAATCCGATCTCTAAATCCTCTTTTAAATCGCTTAAATAGCGAGAGGGAAATGCTGTGCGCATCACGTATGTCTTTTGATGAAAGGGAAATGCTTTGGCAAAGAAGGTGAATTTCTGATCGTAGATGCCTCCAAAATCTTCGTTTCGGCCAACCCCATATTCAAAGGCGTCGGCTACTTCCTTATTATCGACGATGTACTCATGGCTAAACCTTGGGCCAAGCAGATGTCTTTTGTGGCTATCGTAGATGACTTGGGTTTCATCTTTAATGATGCTGACCCTAAAAAAAATTTCCGATTGCAGCTCTTTTAATTTTCGAATGAGCGCTAAATCATTGGGCGCTGTTTCAATCTTTTTAATCAACTCATCGGCGCGATCCTCCATTAAGGAAAGGAAAAACAATGGGGTCAGTAGTCTTTCCCCTTTGCAGAAAGACTACTGACCCCATTGTTTTTCCTTTCCTTGGTCGTGAACTGATAGTACGAATAGTATCGATTCTGGACAAAATGGCTCAACGAAAAAATTAATCAGGAAAGGGCGGGCAAGGGCATGGGCACAGGCACGCGATTGCAGTTTCGAAAGAAGTCTATTTGCTCGTTCCTGGGTCCTTTTTTCTCTTTTTAGGTGGGGGCGCTGATTCATTTGAGCAAGCTTGATGGGCAGATCTTTTAGGAGCTTTTCTTTGATCTCTCTTTCCTTTCGTCTCCTCTTCATTTTTGTTCTGCATACTTTTCTTTCGAATGGCTTCGACTTTTTTATGTAAATTTGTGGCGTATTGGAGAATATTCTTGCCATCTTGTGCTAGCAATTTCATTTCATTATTATCTTTAATTGCTTCCGTTGACATTTCATTTAAATGTTCCAAGCAATGATTTAATCTTGTTTCCAACGCATGTATTGCAATATTAATGTTACTCGATTGAACTTCTTCCTTAGTCTTCCACTCACATCTATATCTAAAAAATTTGTTTTTATCACCAATTACGCGAGGAAATCTACATCTTCTTACTTTGCTTTCTTCACTCCTATTCTTAGCTTCAGTACAGATCTCTTTATTTATTTCTAATACATTATTAAAAACAAATTCTATATCCTCATTTACTGTTATTTGTTTGATTTGATTTTTTAAAAGTAAATTCCCTCCTATTTCTCGGTAATCTTTATAAGTTCTACATAACAAAAAAAAGTCTAATATAGAAAGAATTTGATCATGGAAATTTTTCTGTTTTTGTTGTAATTTTTCGGCGTCAAAACTTATCTCATAAGAATCTTTCGGAGGAATAAATGATTGCAATGTAGGAGCTGTAACGATGGAAAGAATCAATTGCCCCCAACTATTTCTTTCAAGAGTTTTATGTGCTTTTAAGAAGAGGTCAGGAGTTATGTTAGTGACATTTAAATCATTTAATCCTCTTATATCATAGATTAGACGAAGAGATTTTTGAATAATTTCTAGCCCTATAGTATTAATTTTATTTAAAATTGAACGCAACTTGTTTCTTTTTATCTCATTCGTCGCGGTTTTATTTAATGCACGTAAAATTGAAAAAAGATCGGTTTTTAAAAAAGTAACAAAATGATCATTCAAATGTATGTCATCTTGGTTAGCTGCCCTATTTATATATTCTATTCTCTTTTCAATCTCGATTTTCGTGTCATCATTAAGATTTTCTTTTTGTGTAAATCTAATCATCCATTGTTTCATTTCTTCTAAAAACATATTTTCAGGAGGTGGATTTGATTCATTGCCGTATAGATACTTGCATTTTTTCTGAATATCACATATTGTAGATAACTCTTCTCTAATGAGCAGCAGTTCCCATGTGGAACTGGTTTCTATACGATAGCTCTCAACAGAATAGCTTATGTTCCTAAACATGGTTAGTTGCTGGCTAAAAAACTGAATACTAAGGTCGTTTAGCCGAGTTAACTTTGTTTTATCCATTTCTTTATAACTTTTTACCCAGTCTGTAGTTTGTTCGCATACATACTGAATGCCTAGAACTCCCGCCGCACCGGCAGCTGCTGCAGCTCCTCGCTGTCCTACTGGTGACATTGCGGCATTTAGAAGAGGTTCTACCCCCGGGATTAGTGACGCCATATCGTATATCTCCTTTTGAAGTTATTTGGGTATATATAAGCGCAATATTTTCAGCTTTAGGGCTAATTTTGGACTTCAATTTTTTCTAGTTTTTCTCTTTTAAGTTTACCTATCAAGTAATATTTACTTTGGCTTCTATTTCTCCATCGACGTATCAAGAACCACAACGAGAATTTGTCGTTGTCAATGGTTCCACGCCCACTTGCATGGGTGTAGTAGAAGAAATCTTCCATCGGATTTTGACACCACTTTATGGCAATCAAGATAAAGCCGTTAAACAAATTGCTGTAAGCTCTGATCGAGTTTGTCATCTATTGTTAGAAAATAAAGTTCCAGTTGGCACGTCAAATCATCTTTGGCATTGCTATAATAGTAAAACCGAATTTTATCTCCGGGCAGATACTTGAGAATAACCCCTTTTGATATTCTTCCTTCTACCGTTTTTTCTCCGTTCCTGATTTGTTGAATATATATTTTGCTCATGGTTAGATGGTGAAGCTCTTTTCTTGCCTTTTTCTGAACTGGTTGCATTGATAAAAGTTCACTATCTTCAACCTCACCTCTTTCTCTTTTTCTTACAACAAGACTCATGGTACCTCCAAACTTTAACTTATACACTCTCAAAAAAAAGCTTGCAATACCACTTTTTTTACATTAGAAGAAATGGTTCCTGTAATGATCGAATTGGGGAAGGTGTGTCCTCTTTCGCAAATCCAGCATAACATGCATGTACTCATTCCATTACTAAAAGCCTATCGCGCTGTAGCTGAGTTGGTTTGGACAGATGGATTCAGGTTAAGGCAACAACCCGTGTACACAAATGACCGAGAAGCCATTTTTGCTATTGCCAAACAAGTACTTCCTGTTCTCCCCAAAAATGCCAAGGTGGAAAGAGGGATTCTCATTTCACCAGCAGGTGCTAGATACGAAGTTGCCTGTCTTGAACAAACAGCCAAATGTCTTGTTCCTACGGATAAAGTTTGGAAGCAATTCATTGAACCTGTAAGCGAATTAATAGGCAGTGGTGCTGCAGCCATTCCGGAAGGGAAAATTGATATGGGTGCTCTTTTAAAAGCACTCTTAAAAATTGCGATTTTGGTTAAAAAGGAATGGATTTCTAAGTGGTACATCGATTTATTTCCATTAGAATGGGAGGCTACTACTATCACAGACCTTCAGCAATTTGAAACTGTTAGGCAGCATATAGCAGATTTTACAGAGAAAGGAGGGAAGTACACGTTAGGGCTAGTGAAAATTTTGACCATCATTTTTCAAAATCAAACTACCAATGACGATCTTAAGGCTATTATTATCGAAGAATTAACCAAGCTAGTCACTGTTAAGGCAAGATACAGTCTGAAAGAAATGGCCAAACATCCTCCAGAATTGTTTAGTAAGATAATAAGACATCCAGATCGTTATGCCGAAACTAGGAGTTTTGCCGCTATGGCTCTCTTAGATCTTGCTGCGAAACCAGAAAATAAAAAGTATGGCCTTACCATACGAACTGCCATAGAAGCTTGGAATGCCCAGGTAAAGGATAAAAAATCAAAAAAATATGTCGCCGAGAAAACAGAAGCGCACGTTCGAGCTGAAAAGTTTAATACTGATATGGTGTCTTTGGAAAAAAGGTTGCAAGAGCTTCAAATCCTTTTAGAAGACAGTGTTCTAGGTCCGTCTAGAACTGGGGAAGAGCCTGTGGATATTGAAGCAGTGGCTTCTGAAATCAATAAAAAAAACGAAGAGCAACAAACACTTAATGCTCTTTTGCAAGAGTGCGATAAAGAAATGACTTTGGCGGATGCCTTTGAAGCCCAAGAAAATTCTGAATCGAATTTAGTAGATGAAATTCTTTCTTCAATGAAGGAGTAGCAATATGATGGTTGCAACAAGCTTACATTTTGCAGTTCCAAAAATCATCAGAAGTGAGCTCGAAGTAGTAGCGAAAGCTCTTTCTGTTGAGATTACTGAAGATTCTAAAGACGATCTAAATAACCTCCAAAATGACTTAAAGCCATTGCGAGTTGAGGGCGAAATGAATCCTTCTCTTTTGGCTGATTTTACAGAGGGAAAAGTTGAGCCTACAACGGGGATCGAAATGTTAAAGGGGATCATTAAGCGCCATCGTACCCTTTTTGGATGGTCCCATCCCGGAGTTTTGAATTACATCCTTCTTTTAGAAAAGCTTCAACGGTCAATAGGAAGTCAAGAAGCAGATACCACAAAAGAAGAATATCAAAAATGGTTTTTAACTATACTTGGGTTTTCGCCAGCACCTCTTAAAGAGTATTCTAGGGACCAACTATTGGAACAAGCAGCACAAGGGCAAGATAGTACAGTAGATGAGTTTTTAGATAGTTGTCCTACCCGATTTACGCTCACTCCTCAAGAGATCCCAGTGATTGCTGATTTGCTAGCAGACATTACTGATTGCTACTCCAAAGCAAACAATCTTAAAAGAGCCATCCATGTAGGAAAAATTATTCTTCTAGTTCCAGAACAGGTCCAAATGGCTTACCCAGAATTTTATGCCGATAAAAATCTAGATATAGGAAGTATGCTCTTACATGTAAGAGATTATCAGGTTGGGGAAGATTATTTCAACAATGCAATAAAGATATGTTGAGATTACAGTTTCATACCCACCTTAAAGAGTGGTACCAAGATTTAATTAAACCGATTGATCATCTTCTTCCCAAATCTCCTGATCAAACTGTCACTTTTATTCCAGATGGCCCCATGTCTATGCTTCCTTTCGCGATATTTGAAAAACAAGACGGCAAATATTTTATAGAGGATCATCCAACTCTAATGGCTCCCTCAATAAAAGCTGTGAGTCTATTGGGACAACTTAAAAAACAACGAAATGGTAGGGTTCATGAATCAGTGGTCATTGGAAACCCAATTACTACTTTACGCAATCTTCCTCATGCAGAAGAAGAAGCTATAAAGGTTAGTGCCCTGTTAAAAGCACCGTCAAATCATAAGATGATTGGAAAAGACGCCACTATCAGCAGCTTTCTCAATTTAATGGAAAATGCAAAATGGATTCATTTTAAAAAGCTGCGAACATAATAAGGCAAAAGCACTCCAAATAGCTGTTTATAATGCAATCACAAACCGAAGAGATGCTCCCGATGCTTGGGGAAGCCTTTTTCTTATGGGAATTAAATAACGCGAGTTGTGTAAAAGCCTCATGAAACTGTATTTATACCCAAATAACTTCAAGAATTGGAAGTTCGTGCGCCCTCATCTTGTTTCACTTACCTATGAAGAAGTCGATCAATTAAAGCAAATGTCCGTCACGAATTAAACAGATGTTCCCCTGAAATGGGGGACATTAAAGATTTTAGCATCTCGAACTGCCGTCTCTTGGATTACGGGTAGCTAAAAGTCCGTTCCATAGGAGAAGGAGTAGAAGGACTTTGTTCTTTTTCAAGAAAAAGTTTGAATTCAACTAAAACTTGTTGCTGATCCAATTTATTCGCTCTTTCATTTTCAGCTGTAGACTGAAAGTTAAAGACAGGTTGAGAAAACATGGAACCTGTTTCAAGAGGTTGTTTGCCCATATCTTTTCTTAAGGCAACAAGACCTGGGAGTTCATCAATTGCACGCTCGATTTCAAGTGCTTGTAAAAGTACATGATTATGTACGTACTGGCAATTGAAAGGAGTGTTACATTGTGGATAGCCTGCAACAAGATAAGGGCACATGTTTCTTGACAGCTGTGAAGAAAGTCCCCTGTTGTAATCGCACTCATTTAACCTTTGAAAGGCTTCTTGAACAGATCTTAAGCGATACTCTCTACTTCTTGGATCAATGTTTTCATAAGGTGAAGGTACAAAAGGTAAAAGAACTCTTCCTTGTAATGGATCATAAGCAGAATTATAAGGACTGAAGTGTCCGTTGTTTAAACCGTTAAACCCGTAAAGCATATATTTGTTTCCTTTTATTAAAAGGTGTATTTTATTACATAAAAATTTAGTCTATCAAATATCTGATTTTTGTTAAAGTTAAATGTTTTATATGATATAAATTTGTTTTATTTAATGAGGTAAACATGTTATTAACTACAGCAACTGCAAACGGTATTAACTCTCACCATGCTTGCATTGCAGAAATTGAAGCTAAGCAAACAATGAGAGCTTGCGAGAAAAAGACGCTTGAATTGATTGCCCTCATGCAAGAAGTTGGCATTAATTCAGAAGAATTCCACACGATCTTTTTTGCTGCTTCATGTGATGATTGGAAAAAAAGGTCGCAGGCTCTTGCATTACTTATTTGTAAAGGGATCCCTCAAGCGCCTTTACAAAATGACCTCGAACCTTTAGATAGGCTTGCCAAAGAGATCATGGGGTTACTACTTCCAAAAAATGAAAACAGTGACGAGTTCCTAGAAAAGCTTATGTCCTATCTTGAAGAAGAAAGGCAGCTTCAAGAAAGATATAAATGTCATGAAGTATTTAAAAAGGCGCTTCTTGCTGAAATTGCAAGAACAGATGAACTTGCTCGAGGAAAAAGCGGGGTTTTTTCAGAGGAGTTACAAAGGCAAATCGATCTTTTGCACGTGGCAAGAACAAAATGTGCAGGCATTACAACGTCTGATTCTATACTTTTAGCCTCAGATATTGACGATTTCATGAAAAAGTGTCCATTAGCGGAGACTCCTTCACTTAAAGAAGGTCATATCAAAGCCATTTATCAACAAAGTTATAAACTGCTAAAACAGGCCAATCATTTGCTTCATGGGTTATAACATAGTGACTAGTAAAAATAAGTTTCTTGGTAGTAGGTTTGCACCTCTTCATCGCTTGAAAAGGAAAGTGGGCCTGCTACGATTGCCTTTAAATGATCATTAAAAAGTTTTAAGGTAAGAGGCCTTAGCCTAAGTTGCATTCCTTCGGTTTGAATATAGACAGCCTTTTCCCCCATATCCTCTTTAAGAGCCATTATTGAAAAGTCAAAAGCAACTCCGTATGTCTTGAGGCAGCATTATTGCCCCACAACATAGACATAACCGTTTATACTTCCTTGATCAAAGCTGTGAGTGATAATCTGCCTCGCTCCATGCATCGCTAAAGGAAAGGAAAAACAATGGGGTCAGTAGTCTTTCTCCTGGGAAAGACTACTGACCCCATTGTTTTTCCTTTCCTTTAGCAAAACTGGCTCCCATAACAAGACGTTAGGGCATCTACTTCTGCAACGAAGTCCAGGTTCTAGCTGCACTGTGTATCCAGGCCCACTTGCCACGAGCGGACTTTCGTTAACACACGAAAAGCCAAAAGACAGGCAAAGAATGTTCGTAGCAGATACTGGCACAGTGCTGCCAACTGGGCTATACAATGACATCTGCCCTTCGGGCCTAAGTTAGCGAAAAATTTCCAGAATTCAGGAGGTCTCGAGTAGATATACAAACAATCACAAGTGCACTTTCTCTAACTTTATCTAAGTTGACTTAATGCTCCTAATTTTATACTATAAGTTATATAGAGGATAGGATTATGGACATTAAAAATACACCACTTCCAGTGAAACGGGCCTTAAAAAAGCTGGGACAAGATCTTTGCAACTGCCGAAAAAAACGGCGTATTCCCATGCAGATTGCTGCAGAAAGGGCAGCAATAAGTCGCGCTACCTTAAGTAAAATCGAAAAGGGGGATGAAGGCGTTTCGCTAGGAGCTTATGCGAAAGTTTTATTTGTTTTAGGAATGGTTGGAAGATTAGCCGAATTAGCGGATTCGGCCTCCGATGAACTAGGTTTGCAATTAGACGAAGAGAATTTACCCAAGCGCATTCGAATTCCTCAAAAGGAAAAAAGAAAAGGTTGACATGGAACAAACTCTATTAGTTTATGTGGATCTAATGGGTATGGCTGTTAAGGTGGGTCAGCTATGGAGTCGCCTTAGAAGTGGGCGAGAAAGTATGTCGTTTGAATATGAGCGCAACTGGTTAAACAACCCTAAGAGATTTTCTCTTGACCCTGCTTTAAGGTTGGCTGAAGGCTCTTTTCATGCATCACCAGAAAAGGCAGTTTTTGGAGCGATGGATGATTCTGCTCCTGATCGTTGGGGGCGCATGTTAATGCGTCGCTCTGAAAGAAAAAATGCGATAAGAGAAAAAAGAGTCGTCCGCACTTTAGGGGAAGTGGATTTTCTATTAATGGTGGATGATGAATGTAGGCAAGGGGCTTTGCGTTTTAAAAGAGAAGAGAAGGGCCCATTTTTAACGAGCTACGAAAAGAATCATATCCCCCCTTAATTTCAATCGGCAAGCTTCTTACAGCAGCAAACCATGTGTTGCAAGACTCTGACACAGATGAAGACCTTCGCTTGTTGCTCGCGCCTGGTTCTTCTTTGGGTGGCGCAAGACCTAAAGCTTCTGTTAGAGATAAAGACGGACATTTAGCCATTGCGAAATTTCCTCGCATTGATGACGAAATGGATGTTATTGCGTGGGAAGCTGTGGCACTTACCCTGGCAGATAAAGCAGGGATTGATGTCCCTGAATGGCGTCTTGAATCTGCAGGCAATCGACGCATTCTTTTATCTAGGCGATTTGATAGAAAAGGTAATACGCGCATTCCCTTCCTATCTGCTATGAGTGCTTTGATGGCAAAAGACAATGAGATGCACAGAGTTATCTTGAAATTGCCGACGCAATTAGACAAATGAGCGCCTCACCTAAAGAAGATTTACATGCTCTATGGCGCCGGATTGTGTTTAATGTGTTGATTTCTAACGTAGATGATCATTTGCGCAATCACGCCTTTCTCTACTCTGGGTTATCAGGTTGGCGCTTATCACCAGCATATGATTTGAACCCCACTCCAGTAGATATCAAACCTAGAATTTTATGCACAGCAATTGACCTACTAGATCCTAGCGCATCTATTGATGTGGCAGTAAGTGTAGCCCATTATTTTGAGCTTAAGCCTTTGCAAGCTAAAAGTATTTTGAAGGAAGTGAGCTTAGCCACTGCGTCATGGCGTAAGGAAGCTGCTAAGCTCAAAATCAAAAAAGCAGAAATTGACCGGATGGCAACAGCTTTTGAGCATGAAGATCTTCAAAGGGCTTGTAGATTAGTAAAGGCGATAATGTTTTTCTGTCTTTGAGTTAAATCTTTATCAGACAAAGAGAGTGCTTTAGCTGCTTGGTCTAAATGAAGTTGATATTCATGAGGGCGATATTTAGCGTAATGGCCCTCAACAAATAACCTTTTCAAATAGGGATTTGTGTAGATTGTAGCAAGAATATCTTCGTAAAATAGTTTGTGGCCACGTTCAGCTGCCGATTTAAGAGGCGATGACATTCGATAAAATCTCTTTGCCGTCCCGCACGAGTGAAATGCTTGTCTCATCGCAAGTAGATTCAATTCCAAGAACTAACATCAATTACCTTTTTCTTTATGCCTTCTTAGGTGCTTTTTGAGTGGCAAAGGTGGTGAGGCTATAAAAAATGGCCGAAAGAATGACGATAATCCCCATCATCTCAAATAGTGGGGGTGATTGCATTTGCAAAAGGTAGAAGTAAATAAGACCAAAAATGGTTTCAAAGACTGTGAGCTCTCCTGCAAAGGAGACGGGGAGTAAAGAAGAGGCTTTATTCCATAAAAAGAGATAAGGACAGGGCTTGTCCCTAAAATAAGCGCCGTGATGGAAGGAGTTTTAAGCTTTCCAAGAAATGTCGGATCTTTGGAACCCATCCAATTAATCTCATCAAAAATGATGATGACTCGACCTGCACTTGTCGATTGAGATAAACTCCAAAATAGATCGTCCCAATCATCTGCTTTTAATCCTCTAGTCCCAAGCTGCCTTTCTAGGCCATTGGCAAAATGTGTTCGTTGCATTTGTGCATCGATGATTTCATCTTTTGGGGGTAATCCTTCCAAAGTGATTGTACGAAAAGGGCGACTGAATTCCTCGGCTAAACGATTTTTGCTAATGCGGCGCCTTCCTTTAATCCTAGAAACGGCAGTTCGAGATGGCAAATTAATGCAAGATCTTGAATTAGAATCACTTTGCAATGGGGTGGGACATTCCCAAATGGTGAAGGACCATCCCATTGCAAACGATTCTGGTTCAAGAGATTGCGTTAAGTTGCCGTCTCCAACTGCCGTTTCTAGGTTAATCACAATAAGGCTTGCAATTTGACTTTCCAAACGCTCCCTCAATATACCCATCTCTTTTTCTCTACCGTAAAACGAGACGCTCATGCTCTCTCTCCTTTTAAAAATCACCAAAATAGAATTTTGCCGATTTGGTGATTTCTTTTTTCAAGAAAATAAAAATCACTAAAATAGAATTTTTCCGATTAGGTGATTGTTTTACCTTAAAGAAGTCGAGAGTGGTTATGAAGCTTTTGGCTACAATCCCACTGCGTCCTGTTTATCTTCTCAATGGTCCTATCAAACCAAACATGGATTAAATAGCTGGAAATAAATCACTTATGTCGTGAAGCGTACATCGACATGAGTTTGTATGGGTAATGAGCCTTGTATCGACAAAGAGTTCAAAAACTACTTAGGCTGCGGCATTTTAGCAAAAGGGTTTGCCTACGGTCATTGTGAAGGTTGTCATAAAGATTTTCTTATCGCATTTTCTTGTAAAGGGAGAGGAATTTGCCCTTCTTGTAATACCCGCACAATGGTTCAAATAGCCACTCACCTAATCGAAAACGTCATCCCATGTGTCCCTATGAGACAATTTGTGATCAGCTTTCCCATGAGAATACGCTATTATTTGCTGACTCAAAATATTCTTCAAACTGTTTTACGAATTGTTGTCGATGAGATCCGGAAAAAACTTAATTCAGACGAATATATCGATCCACCTCACAGGGATGATTAATATTCTTCTTAAAAAAATTCATTGCTTTGCAGTGAACTACTACCCCCATGCCTCAACTACCAAGATTTATGTCATATATTTCGAAAATTCTTGCGAAATACTCCAAGGAACACTGCTTCTTTGGAAAGAACGAAAAAATCACCTTAAAAGTGGACGATTGGGCCAATGGGGTCAGTAGTCTTTCCCCTTTGCAGAAAGACTACTGACCCCATTGTTTTTCCTTTCCTTAAATTTTAGCAAATTCACGATAAGACATTTCGAAATAATCTATAATAAAACGAAGTTCAGGACCTGTTAAGGGGGTGGGCTTTCTTGCTAGCATATTGAGAACACTTTTTTCTCAAGAAGAGATCTAAATGAGAAACAAGATGACCGAACTCTTGTA
>Ga0206944_1112_pt1 | contig 14534 bp, 10 predicted proteins | sample Alteio_BWOrgHeat_4_FD_152978 | JGI IMG/M metagenome (GOLD analysis project Ga0206944, IMG submission 152978) | Enriched cells from forest soil in Barre Woods Harvard Forest LTER site, Petersham, Massachusetts, United States -... | ecosystem: Environmental > Terrestrial > Soil > Temperate forest > O... | reverse complement strand
ACTTTGATCGCGTGCCGCTGGCTCCGGTGCCGGCGCCGGTGGTGGGAATGCGTCGGGTGACGGAAGCGGTGGCGCAGATGGTGGTGAATACGTTGTTAGGGAGCAATCAGCAGTCAGCGCTCAGCATTCAGCCAAGAGCAAACTCTTTTACCACAGAGGTCACTGAGGAACACGGAGGAGAAGATAGCCGCGAATTAACGCGAAGATCGCGAATGGAAGAAGGCGAAAATGCGCCGCGGGGAGTTAATAAGGAAGGTGATTTAGGTCCTTCACTCGCGGTAAATGCGCCGCGAGTTCAGGATGACGGCTTGAGCCGCGGCGATTTTACGCCGCGGGGCATTAGGAAAGACAGGCCGGTGATGGGGGAGCCGTTTGACCGGTCCCCGATGACGAATGCGCCGGTGAACGAGTTGGGCGTGATGGTGCTGTTTGGGATGGTGGCGGCGAGGCTGGGATTGCAGGTGGAGTCGGTGCAGGGGAAGTTTCCGGATTGTATCGCCAGGCGGCAGGTAGCCCCGGGGAAGTGGCAGTATCTGCGGATTGAGTTTGAGTATGAGAGCAAGAATTTCAAGCTGCATGGCCATGATCCGAGGGGGTGCGACATGATTGTGTGCTGGCGGCACAATTGGAAGGAGTGTCCGGCGGAGATAGAGGTGGTGGAGTTGAGCAGGTTGGTGGCGATGAGATAGGAATTCACCGCGGAGGCGCGGAGGCACGGAGAAAAGCCGGGGATTTAACCGCAAAGGACGCAGAGGGCGCAAAGAAGAAATTGGAAGGCCATCTGGGTCCTTCATTCGCGGTAAAAGCGCCGCTCATTCAGGATGACAGTTTGAAGCGCGGCGAATTTGCGCCGCGCAGCTTGTTTGGGCCGCGAATTAACGCGAAAAAACGCGAATAAGGAAAAGCAAGAGGGGTCGCCGCAGATTTACGCAGAGCGGCGCAGATGAGATCCCAAGGCGCAGCAGTCACAGCGGACAGTTATTGTGCTGCAACATCCTGAAAATCTTGACTTGTCCTGCATGGTTGATGAGGCCCACATACGCGGCATACTTAAACTGAGATTTCGATACCAGGAAATCGAGAGTTACTGCTGTCAGCTTACTGTATTCCCGATACGCAAGGAGCTTCTGCTCGTCGGAGAACCCCATATCGGATTTCAAGTGCAAGTGCGAGCTAATTTCTTTAAAGGTTTCCTGGTCCGCCTGGATTTGAGAAAAGGCATCGATTTCTCGCTGTCTGTTTTCAAATCTGGACGGGCAATAGCGCACATCCGGAAAACTATCCAACACCTGGTATCTCAGTTCAGGGAACTCGACCTTCGAAACTATAATCGGTGGGACCGGCGCCGGTGGCACCGGCTTGATGTCTCTGAAGGGCACCGAGCTCACCGCAGGCACCAAGGTCTGAACACTTAAGCTCATGACCTCTCCGTTCAAATCAACTGAAGTCCAGCCCTTCTGAGACTGGTCCGTCGATTCAGCAGACTGTTCTTGTGCGATCTTAATGACGCGGTACTTATCTTTCCATGGCTCCAGACCTATCTCCTGCAGCTTCTGGTATTCACAATAGACGAGGACCCGCTCATCGTCTCCCAAGGCTTCCGGGTTGAGATTCATGTGTCCGGCGATCAACTGAAGGAGCTGGGAGTTGCTTTGTATTTCGGGGAAAACCTGGCGTGCGGTAGAGATTTCCGTCTCGCGGTCCTGCCGGAAATGCGCCGCACAAGGGACCACATCACCCCGGCTTTCGAGTACGGCATACTTCAGCCGAATGGAAGTAGGAAGGTCGGGTGTACCCAACGGGGCAGGCTGGGTCTGACCAGTGGAAAATAAGGAACAGCATCCCAGGGCCAATCCTACCCAGGTAGCCTTGCGAAGATACTGCAATAGTTTTACGAATTTCATCAATACCCATCCGGCTGTGTATAAGCGAACCTCCGTCATTCTATAGCGTAATTTTCGATTGCGGGATTGAAACCTGGGGATTTAACCGCAAAGGACGCAGAGGGCGCGAAGGAAGAGCGGGGACACAAAAGGGGTCGCCGCGTCGCCGCCCAGGTTCGAATGTGTTGCCTTCGGCAAGAAGAGAAGGAGCGCAGGCAAGAGTGCCTGCGCCACAAACGTGCGCAGCCGAGGGCGGCTGCGGTCCACAGGTGATCGAGAGATAGAGCCCATGCGCGGGCGGCTGCGGTCCACGTTTTCAGCTGGAGATGTACACGGGTAAACACTGATCGAAAATAAAAATGCTCACCACTCCAAGCGCGCAAGAGTTTGCTTTATTTCTTTTGGCCAAGCGTTCATCGGTGGTGAAGATTCCATCAGTTGTGAGATTTATTTTGGGCAAGCCACACGTCAGTGCAGCCCGGTCTGGGAGCGGGTCAGGCCGATTCTTCCCAGGGCCTGGCGCTGTATCTGCTCAAGCGCGGCCCTGGCCTGGAGAAAGTCAGCGCGGCGGGCATTCATGGCGCGAATGCGGCTATTGAATTCTTCCCTGATCCCGTCGTCGCGGACTCCGACATGGCTGTTTGCGAGGACGAAAGAGGAATGGTAGGACTGGGCATACGCGTATACGTGGTCGAGGGCATCGACCCAGGCTTTTTCCGCGGCGACGGCCCGCTGTCGCGGCGGCAGCGCCTGGGCAAGCCCTTTATCGAAGCCCTGCAGCATCTGTTCGCGCTCGGAGGCGGGGAGCTGGTCCACGCCCTGCTTGAATTTTTCCAACAGCTCGGTCAGGCGCTGCTCCTGAAGCGCATCGAGATCGTAAGCAGCGTGGAGCTGGCGGAGCGCTTCGGTGATGGAATCCGGGTCGGCGTAGGACTCCGGCGTATTGAGTTTTTTTGTCTGGCTGGTGTCCAGCGCGTCCAGAGACTTCTGGTATTCCTTATTGATGTCGATCACGCCCTTAAAAAAGTTGCGCATCTGGGTTTCAGTTTTGTCTTCCTTGAAAAATGACTTCCGTACCGGCTGCAGGCCGGCCGCCTCGCGCATCAACCGGCCGAGCATCTGATCGGTGGTTTCAACCTTGATGGAACCGGCCGTACTGCCCAGAAGAAAAAACAGCGCCAGGCCGCAGAACAGGCCGGCAAAAAGATTCGGGTTCCTTGCCTTTCTGCGTCCGGCGACGGGATAGGCAATGAGCAAGGGAAGGAGGAAGATGGCAATCAGAGTGCCGATTCTGTAGCCGACAGCCTGGCTTTCATTGGGCAGATCTGGGACCGGCATGGCGATGCCAACTGTGATCCCGAGCAGCGCTACCGCGACGATGGCAATGATGCCCACGATGTGCATTTTTTTTGGCGCCGCAGCCGCAGGGATTCCAGGATAGAGCAAAGCGGGATCGATGGGCGGGTAGACGCGCGGAGGCGGAGCGGGTGCCGGCGCGTACGCGGTTGCGGCGGCTGATTGCAGTGGAGCCGGAGGTGGTGCAGCTTTCAAATCGGCGGGCGAGAAGGGCCGCGCGCAGGCAGCGCAGGAAGGAGCGTTGTCAGGATTTTGCGCTCCGCAAATCGGGCAGAACATAGAGGCACCTCTGGGAAGCGCTAAGCTTAGCACGGGAGAAATCGCCCGTAATCGGAAACACTGCGAAAACGCGGCATCGGCGGACGCGCGAAAAATTGCCATAACCGCCGGGATTGCAAAGAAGCAATTAGCACTTAGCCATTAGCAATTAGTTAAACCCAGTTAAACCCAAAAACCAAAAAAATCGGACAAAAATGCGGTATCGCCGGGGCATGTACGATTTTGCCGGAAAAAAATCCCGCTCGGGCTTGCGCGAATTGGGTTGGCTTGGTACATTAATAAAAGACGTAAGAGATGTGGCAGCCGCTGTGATGTGCAGCGAGGGGCCGGGACGGTCGAAAGAAATTGAGTCGACTGAGAAGCCAGGTCATCTAATGCATAGCCGCTAGAATCGCCTCCAAGGTAAAACCTGCGAGGCTCTATTCGGGAACTTGATTTCCGAAGGGTACTTTAAAAAGTCCTAAAAAGTTCTTTTAACCAATTGAATAATGGCCCGCGCTTGCGCGTGTGTAAAAAGCACACTTTTGGTTCTTGGCTCTTGGTGGTTGGTATTTTGCCAAACCAAAGGCAAAAGCAAGAGTGCAGGGCTGTCGAGTACGCTGCGAGTCGCAGGCGAGGGCGCCTGCGGTCCACGAGAGAAGTGGGATCACAGGCAAGAGTGCCTGTGTCACAAGTGCTGCCAGGGTCGCTGGATCTCAAGATTCGAATCGAAGTGATATCGGATTAAGTCAAGAAAGATTTGACGAAGGCGTGACAAAAGAGATTCGCCCCGGATTTCAAGAGAAATCCACATTGACAGAAAGCAGCCGCTCGGGGTAAGTTTGAAAGGTTCGTCTCTAGCGCTCTTGGGCGCCAGACGGGGCGAGAGCCCGGGTCGAGTGAAAGCTCGATGACAACAAGTTTCGAGGAGCTCCAGGCTTATGGCCTGGGGTACCTGAAAAGCGTCGCTCAGGCGGAGTGCTATCGGGTCTTTGACAAAATGGTTGAACGTGCCAGTCGTGAGATGAAACGAGGGTTATGGCCCGAGTGATCTCACAAGAATCAGGGCCATCCGGTGAATTCCGGGCATGCGGTTTTGCGTAAGCGAGACGATGCCTTATTAGCCGCGATGGCAACTCCCCGTAATTATCGGGATATCTACAGGCGCTTAGCTTGAAAGAGCTGAGAGTCGGTTAGGTTAGCCGATGACCCGTCGGGGAGTGAACAGGTTTCAAACGAGAGTTTGATCCTGGCTCAGAATCAACGCTGGCGGCGTGCCTAACACATGCAAGTCGAACGAGAAAGTGGAGCAATCCATGAGTACAGTGGCGACCGGGTGAGTAACACGTGACTAACCTACCCTGAAGTGGGGAATAACCTCGGGAAACCGGGGCTAATACCGCATAACATCGCGAGGGGAAGATCCTTGTGATCAAAGGAGCAATTCGCTTTAGGAGGGGGTCGCGGCTGATTAGCTAGTTGGTGAGGTAACGGCTCACCAAGGCAAAGATCAGTATCCGGCCTGAGAGGGCGCACGGACACACTGGAACTGAAACACGGTCCAGACTCCTACGGGAGGCAGCAGTGGGGAATTTTGCGCAATGGGGGAAACCCTGACGCAGCAACGCCGCGTGGAGGATGAAGTCCCTTGGGATGTAAACTCCTTTCGATCGGGACGATTATGACGGTACCGGAAGAAGAAGCACCGGCTAACTCTGTGCCAGCAGCCGCGGTAATACAGAGGGTGCAAGCGTTGTTCGGAATTATTGGGCGTAAAGGGCGCGTAGGCGGTGCTGTAAGTCTGTGGTGAAATCTCTGGGCTCAACTCAGAGTCTGCCATAGAAACTGCAGTGCTGGAGTGTGGGAGAGGTGAGTGGAATTCCCGGTGTAGCGGTGAAATGCGTAGATATCGGGAGGAACACCTGTGGCGAAAGCGGCTCACTGGACCACAACTGACGCTGAGGCGCGAAAGCTAGGGGAGCAAACAGGATTAGATACCCTGGTAGTCCTAGCCCTAAACGATGATTGCTTGGTGTGTCGGGTACCCAATCCCGCCGTGCCGAAGCTAACGCGATAAGCAATCCGCCTGGGGAGTACGGTCGCAAGACTGAAACTCAAAGGAATTGACGGGGGCCCGCACAAGCGGTGGAGCATGTGGTTCAATTCGACGCAACGCGAAGAACCTTACCTGGGCTCGAAATGTAGTGGACCGGGGTGGAAACATCCCTTCCCGCAAGGGTCGCTATATAGGTGCTGCATGGCTGTCGTCAGCTCGTGTCGTGAGATGTTGGGTTAAGTCCCGCAACGAGCGCAACCCTTATTGTCAGTTGCCATCATTCAGTTGGGCACTCTGGCGAAACCGCCTCGGATAACGGGGAGGAAGGTGGGGATGACGTCAAGTCCTCATGGCCTTTATGTCCAGGGCTACACACGTGCTACAATGGTCGGTACAAACCGTCGCAAACCCGTGAGGGGGAGCTAATCGGAAAAAGCCGACCTCAGTTCGGATTGGAGTCTGCAACTCGACTCCATGAAGCTGGAATCGCTAGTAATCGCGGATCAGAACGCCGCGGTGAATACGTTCCCGGGCCTTGTACACACCGCCCGTCACATCACGAAAGTGGGCTGTACTAGAAGCAGGTGGGCCAACCGCAAGGAGGCAGCCTTCCAAGGTATAACTCATGATTGGGGTGAAGTCGTAACAAGGTAGCCGTAGGAGAACCTGCGGCTGGATCACCTCCTTTCTAAGAGAGAACGTCATGGCACTCGCACTTACGCTTCAGTAGAAGCGGCCAAGAATACTCGCAAGGCTATTCCATGGTTTGTGCGGGACGTTGCCATGTACCCCTTAAGTCTCATTTACCTGGTCGAGACTCAAAGGATCCTCACTCGAACCTCTCTTTTCCTTCGTTTTACAGCGATGGTCAGCATCGGTTTAACCGATGCGCACGTTCAACCCGTCCTCGAAAAAATTCCAGCTACTAGCTTCGAAAGAAGCCATTAGCAGTTAGCCATTAGCCTTTAGTCAGGCGATACCTCGCATGCACTGAGGGTCCTGAAGCTAAGAGCTAAAGGCCAAGTGCTAATGGCTGACTTTCGGGCCTGTAGCTCAGTTGGCTAGAGCGCACCCCTGATAAGGGTGAGGTCGTTAGTTCGATTCTAACCAGGCCCACCACTTAACGGCGGCCCTTAGTAGTTAGCTGTTAGCCTTTAGCTTTGTGTTTCGATTTCCATCATGAGCTAAAGTTGAGAAGAATGCCGGCAACGGTGATTCTCAGGCTAATGGCCAACGGCTAAGTGCTAATTGCTGAACCTCAGGGGCTGTAGCTCAATTGGGAGAGCGCCTGCTTTGCAAGCAGGAGGTCACCGGTTCGATCCCGGTCAGCTCCACCAGATCACCGGGAATTTTGATTCGAAAACAAGGCAGGAAGAAAGACTGCCCAATGCTGGGCGTCAAACCGACACCGTCATTATTTATTTTACGGTTACCCGCAACGTCGTTTTGGCGCCGATCATTGGACAGGTCAGGCGAGCAATCAGCGTTCAGCGCCATCTTAAGCTGAACAAGAGTTGCAAGGTGAAAGCCCGCAAGGGCAAAACTGGAAGCCATAATCAGCCCATAGCCGCCCAGGCGGCGAATGCAGGACGCGATATTTGACAACTGAATAGATTGATATAACTACAAAGGCGAAGAGTTAAAATTTTTATGAGTATCCTTAGACGTCTGTTGGGGTGGGAGCCGAAATGCAAACGGCGGGCCCGCGATGAACAGGCGCATAGGTCATGGAATTTCTCTAGCAATTGATGGTTGGCAATCGCAACCCAGGCGCAAGCCTGTTAGCGAAAGTTAAACATCCGTCCGCTTGCCGCGGACGTGCTTTGAGTAAATTTTATGGTCAAGTTACTAAGGGCGCATGGTGGATGCCTTGGCAGAAGATGGCGATGAAGGACGTGGCAAGCTGCGATAAGCCTCGACGAGCCGCAAGCAGGCTTTGACTCGGGGATGTCCGAATGGGGAAACCCACTACGGTAAAACCGTAGTACGGCCCAATGAATACATAGTTGGGTACGAGCAAACTCAGGGAAGTGAACCATCTCAGTACCTGAAGGAAAAGAAAGAAACCTCGATTGCGAAAGTAGTGGCGAGCGAAATCGCAACAGCCCAAACCCAATGGATCTCGGTCCAGTGGGGGTTGTAGGGCCGGCAATAGTAGAGTTACCAATCCAGTCGTTAGTTGAAGCCCGTTGGGAAACGGCGCCATAGAGCGTGATAGCCGCGTAAACGAAAACGATCTGGACTCGAAGCCGGTACCTGAGTACCGCGGGGCACGTGAAACCCTGCGGGAATCTACGGAGACCATTCCGTAAGGCTAAATACAAGCTTCTGACCGATAGTGAACCAGTACCGTGAGGGAAAGGTGAAAAGAACCCCGGCAAGGGGAGTGAAATAGTACCTGAAACCGTGTGCCTACAAGCAGTGGGAGGGCTATGCCACGCAAGTGGAATGCCTGACCGCGTGCCTATTGCATAATGAGCCGGCTAGTTATTCTTGTCAGCAAGGTTAAGCGAAAGCGAGCCGTAGCGAAAGCGAGTCTGAAAATGGCGATTCAGTTGGCAGGAATAGACGCGAAGCGGGATGATCTACCCTTGGCCAGGTTGAAAGTGGGGTAACACCCACTGGAGGACCGAACCGGTGTTTGTTGAAAAAAGCTCGGATGAGCTGAGGGTAGGGGTGAAAGGCTAATCAAATTCCGTGATAGCTCGTTCTCTCCGAAATAGCTTTAGGGCTAGCCTCGAGTGATTTGCAGTGGTGGTAGAGATCTGATTGGACTAGGGGGCTTTCCAGCTTACTGAATCCAACCAAACTTCGAATGCCACGGACAACCAGCTCGGGAGTCAGACAGTGGGGGCTAAGCTTCATTGTCGAGAGGAAAACAGTCCAGATCGCCTGCTAAGGTCCCAAAATCACAGCTAAGTGGGAAAGGAAGTCGGAACGCCCAGACAGCCAGGAGGTTGGCTTAGAAGCAGCCATCCTTTAAAGAAAGCGTAATAGCTCACTGGTCAAGCGGTCCGGTGCCGACAATTCAACGGGGCTAAAGCTGAGTACCGAAGCAGCGAATGCACGGCGTTAAGTCGTGCGTGGTAGGAGAGCATTCTCAACACAGTAGTGAGATCGAAAGAACTCATCGTAGGTTGAGAAGAGACCCTGCCGGCATAAGTAGCGATAACGGAGGTGAGAACCCTCCGCACCGAAAGTCTAAGGTTTCCTGAGGAAGGTTAATCCGCTCAGGGTTAGTCGGTCCCTAAGGCGAGGCCGAGAGGCGTAGCCGATGGACATCCGGTTAATATTCCGGAACTCCCAGCCATTCGTTATCACGATGGGGTGACGCAGAAGGATAGGCAGGGCCTCCTATGACTATGGGGCTCGATGCGTGTAAGGCGGTTTTCATAGGTAAATCCGTGAAGACATTAACGCTGAGACGCAAAGCAATAAGCCGTATGGCTGAAAGCTGCTGATTCCACGCTGCCAAGAAAAACCTCTAAGGAGAATGGAAGGGAACCGTACCTCAAACCGACACAGGTAGACGAGGGCATAATGCCCAAAGGTGCTCGAGAGAACGCTCGTTCAGGAACTCGGCAAATTAGACCCGTAACTTCGGGAGAAGGGTCGCCCCGATAGAGTTTACAGCTCGAGGGGGCCGCAGTGAAACGCGTACGGCGACTGTTTAACAAAAACACAGGTCTCTGCTAAGTCGAAAACGACGTATAGGGGCTGACGCCTGCCCGGTGCTGGAAGGTTAAAGGGAGAGGTTAGCCGCAAGGCGAAGCTTTGAACTGAAGCCCCAGTGAACGGCGGCCGTAACTATAACGGTCCTAAGGTAGCGAAATTCCTTGTCGGGTAAGTTCCGACCTGCACGAATGGCGTAACGATCGTACGACTGTCTTAACGAGCGACTCGGCGAATTTGTAGTACCGGTGAAGATGCCGGTTTCCCGCATCTAGACGGAAAGACCCCGTGCACCTTTACTATACCTTTACTATGAACTATGGCATTTGCTGCGCAGGATAGGTGGGAGGCTTTGATTCCAGGCTCTCGGGCTTGGAGGAGCCAACGGTGAGATACCACCCTGCGAATTCTGTGGTTCTAACCTATCTCCGTAATCCGGAGAAGGGACATAGTAAGGCGGGTAGTTTGACTGGGGCGGTCGCCTCCTAAATTGTAACGGAGGCGTGCGAAGCTACGCTCAGGCTGTTTGGAAATCAGCCGTCGAATGCAAAAGTATAAGCGTGGTTGACTGTGAGACATACAAGTCGAGCAGGTACGAAAGTAGGCTTTAGTGATCCGGTGGTTCTGCATGGAAGGGCCATCGCTCAACGGATAAAAGGTACGCCGGGGATAACAGGCTGATCGGAGCCAAGAGTTCATATCGACGCTCCGGTTTGGCACCTCGATGTCGGTTCATCGCATCCTGGAGCTGTAGAAGGTTCCAAGGGTTAGGCTGTTCGCCTATTAAAGCGGTACGTGAACTGGGTTCAGAACGTCGCGAGACAGTTCGGTCCCTATCTGGTGTGGGCGTAGGAGATTTGAGAGGGCCTGTCCTTAGTACGAGAGGACCGGGATGGACGAACCTCTTGTGTTCCAGCTGTCATGTCAATGGCACGGCTGGGTAGCGAAGTTCGGTTGTAATAAACGCTGAATGCATATAAGCGTGAAGTACTCCTCAAGATTAGATCTCCCAACCCTCAAGGGTAATGAAGGGCACAGGAAGACCACCTGTTTGATAGGCACGGAGTGTAAGGCCAGCAATGGCTTCAGCTTACGTGTACTAATCGCCCGTTCGGCTTGACCATAAAATTTACTCAGGGCATACGCGCCTCGGCGCTCAAGCCCTTGGCAATTAGCCTTTAGCAATCAGCCAAAACCGGATTCATCTCCGGCCTGGGCAGAATGCTCCTGGCAATGGCAAGCGCCAATGTAGTTAGTTTCAAAAAAATCAATCTATTCAGTTGTGAGGCATCGCCCTCACGATCTTTGAAATTCAGCAATTAGCAGATAGCACTTAGCATTCAGCCAGAGAGCATCCGCTCTCGATTTCGGCTAGTTGCCAGTCGCTAGCTGCCAGTTGCTACCAATCTTTGGTCTTTCCTTACGTGAAACGACCCTTTGCGCGGAACACGATGTAGAACCTGACTCGCGCCGCGCAATGACAAATTTAGCAGTTGGTAATTAGCCATTAGTACCTGGCTTGTCTTGCGGGGTTCGAGAGAAATCCGTCCCTCTGAAGAATCAGCCAAATACCAAGTGCCAACTACCAATTGCCCGCGCGAAAGCGCGGATCAATTTGCGGTGATCTTACCGCGGGGGTTCCACCCGTTCCCATCCCGAACACGGAAGTTAAGCCCCGCAGGGCCGATTGTACTGTACGCGAAAGTGTGTGGGAGAGTAGGTCGTCGCCGCATTAAATCTAAAAGGCTCCATCAGAAATGATGGAGCCTTTTGTGTTTTTGGTGGAAGAGCGGCCCCTTCAGGGCCGCGTAAAGTCCGTTGATCGAAAAAGGGCTTCAGCCCTGGTGTGCCCTCCCACAACTTAGTCATCCCGACGGCCGTTGAGCGAGCGCGCGTACGCATCAGCGCGCGAGTAGGCTGGAGGGACCTTGTGTTTTCAATCTCTTCTCACCCTTAACGCTAACCACCACGGATTACGCTGATTTCCACGGATCCCGAAAAGATCCTGGACGTAGAGACGCAGCACTGCTGCGTCTCACTTCCTCGGCCGACAAAACGATCTCATCTGTAATGAATATTTGTGGACCGCAGCCGCTCTCGGCTGCGCTTGCAAACTTCCGTGGCCTTGCCACTTATGAATAAAAGAAGGTCAATCGCGAAAAACGGAGTCAGGGATTCCCACACTGGCTCGCAAGCTCGAAAATAAGGTCCCCGCGGAGCGGCTGACGGCAACCTGCCGGGGAAGCCTCAGTGCGCCAAATTGCCGCTATCCTGGAAATTTTGTTGTATTTGCGGATGTCCCACTCTAGCAGGCTCATCAGGCCCTGCTCCACGATCTAGCCCAGAGGCATCGTCGCCCAGCCTAGTTTACTGCATTGCGAGACGACTTCTCAGAAAAGCGATATTTAGTTTTCGACCATACCAATGGTAAAGCCCCAACTCCCACCATTGCATAATTGCAAAATACTTTTCCATAATGAGAGCTATTCTACTAAGACGCGATAGTTACGACAGTCTCATGTTATATAGTGAGCTACCAGCCAACAGCAGCATTGACCAAATAAACTATGCGTCCGCCATAATCTCTATTGACTATAATCAGCAAACAAACTTATAGTTCGCCTTCGAGATAAAACTGGCATCCATGCCTATAAGTTATACCAAGCTTAGTTTGGCAGGCACCCAGGGAAGATGGAGAAACTATAAATGAAATCACCGAACATTCTGCGCCTCGGCGCGATATTGCTCTTGGTCGCATGTTCCATCAGCAGCAAGAGCTTTGCCGCTTGCAGTGTACCAATCAGCGTGAGCCCCGCAGGCCCGTTTTCCATTGCGGGTGGCGGCGGATCCAGTTCCTTTATCATAAATACGGGTGGTAACGGCACAAACAGCTGCCATTGGACAATAGCCGCTTCCTCTTTCATCCATCCCTCTCCGCAAAATGGCGGGGGCGGCAGCATATTTCAGTTCAGTGTAAACTTCACGGTTGATGCGAACCCCAATCTCGCTACCCGGTCTGGAACAATCGTCGTGACGCAGACTGAAGACAGTACATCCAAGACTCTGGTAGTGAACCAGGCGGCGGCCACGGGAGATTTTTCGCTCGCGGTGGCGCCCGCTTCTCAGGGGGTAACGTCGGGAGGAAGCACTACATACAATCTTACGATTAGCCGTTCGGGAGGGTTCATTGGATCCATCTTCTTCCCCACTCCTGCAGGGCTCCCCGGCGGGGCGAGTGCAAATTTCGCTCCGAATAACACCGCAGGCAGTTCATCGGTAATGACCATAACCACGTCTAGCACGACACCCGCTGGAACATATCCACTCATTATTTCAGGTGTAAACGGTAATGCTACACGGACTACATCAGCTACCTTGGTTGTAAATCCTGGTGTTGCCAAAGGAATTAATACAGCAGTAAACCCAGTGCGCAACACCATGGATGTGGACTATATCGCCACCGATGGGCACGTGCACCAGTTCTTTTACAACGGTATCTGGCACTTTGCCGATTTGTCGGCGCTGACCGGAACCTCAGGTGCCTCTTTGACTGGAGGACTCAAGGCTACTTTTAACACTGTTGGCAGCGTAGCAGAGGTCCACTATATCTCTACCGACGGGCACGTGCATACCCTGTGGTATAACGGGGCATGGAATCACACTGACTTGACCAATGCCGTGGCCGGCAGCCCCCTTGCAGCTTCCAATTCACCGATTACCGCGGCTATGGACCCTCTTGCAAATACAGAGGACGTTGAATATATCGGCGCGGATCTTCACGTTCACCAATTTTGGTATAACGGCACATGGCATGCCAGCGACCTCACTACAGCTTCAGGTGCCAGCGCTAACGCGGATCCCAGCAGTGGCATCAACACATTGATGAACACCATCGGCAATTCCATGGAGGTTCACTATATTGGCACGGACCATCACCTATACTCGCTCTGGTACAACGGGCTTTGGCACGAAGTCGACCACACAACCCTTGAGAGTGCTCCCTTGGCAGCTGCGGGTAGCCCGCTAACCTCGGCCATGGACCCGCTTGGGAATTCAGAAGACCTGGAATACATCGGGCCGGATCACCACGTGTGGCAGCTCTGGTATAACGGCGTTTGGCATCCCAACGACCTCACGGCTGCAACTGGAGCTCCCGGCAACGCGGACAGCAGCGGTGGCATTCACACCTTAATGAACACCATCGGTAATTCCATGGAGGTTCACTATACCGGCACGGATCATCATCTGTATGCGCTCTGGTATAACGGCCTTTGGCACGAAGTGGACCACACAATTCTCGAAGGTGCTCCGACCTCAATTGCTGCCAGCCCACTGACTTCTGCTGCGGATGCCGTCGCCAACACGATCGATTTGGAATACGTCGGATCAGACCAGCATGTGTACCGGTTCTGGTATAACGGCAGCTGGAATATTACAGACTTGACTGCGACCGCCGTACCCTAATTGCCCTGAATTGGTTTCTCGGCCCAATGCAACTCAACTGAAGAGCGCTCCAGTTTCTCGGAGCGCTCTTTCTTATTCTTAATCCTTGCTCAGACGCACGGGGTAAGCGTCCTGAACCTGCCATCCCAAGCGCCACCGCCGAGTTAGGAACCTGTCTCCCCCTTTGAAAATCCATTCCATCAGCGTCATCCGTGGTAAGGTTTTTCCTTCCCCATGCCCATCCATCCCGCCCTCGCCCGCGAACTCCGCCAGTCCAAACGCCTTCAGAAATTTTTCGACTCCCTTCCTGAATCCTCGCGCCGCCAGATCGACCGTGAAGTACGCGAAGTCAAAAAAGAAGAGACGCGCCTGCGACGCGCCCAGCACGCCGCTGAATACTTGATGGAAGCCATGGAAGCCGAGCTCGACCCGCCGCCGCTGATGAAGGCTGCATTCCGTCGCAACGCCCAAGCCCACCAGGGATGGGAACTCATGCCGCAATCGCTGCGCCGCCAGTATCTGATCTTTATTTTCCGTGGCCGCTATCCTGAAACGCGCGCCCTCTACATCGAGCGGACCATCCTGGATGCCGCCCAATACGCCGACAACCATCTGGAAACTCCACGAACCCGGACGTAGAGACGTAGCACCGCTACGTCTCAAAATCTGTCGGCAACAATCCAACCTCCTGCTGAACGCTGCTATTCCAGCACTCATCAGGGAAAATCCGTGTTAGCCGTAGAAAGGTTTTGCAGGGCCACCAGACTGTGTGTCCCTCCAGCCACGGTGTCTTGCTGCACCCACAATCCTGGCCACACTTGACCCGATCAACACCGTTTTGTTTCAGCCACTTACGGGTTGGCAGG
>Ga0206944_1111_pt1 | contig 14566 bp, 13 predicted proteins | sample Alteio_BWOrgHeat_4_FD_152978 | JGI IMG/M metagenome (GOLD analysis project Ga0206944, IMG submission 152978) | Enriched cells from forest soil in Barre Woods Harvard Forest LTER site, Petersham, Massachusetts, United States -... | ecosystem: Environmental > Terrestrial > Soil > Temperate forest > O... | reverse complement strand
AAATGCTTTCCTTTCATCAGCAGTCCGCATGAAACCACAAACATTACTTAAATAAACAGTGTCAATTTTTATATTATTAAGATCTAAATACTTTCTAATTCTCTGAAAAGTTTGTGAGTTGGTTATAGTTTCAGTAATAGCGGCAATGCGATCATTAGAGACCGCCTCTTTTATGAAAAGATAATTTTCCTCGGTTTGCAGCCAACTTCCCTCGCGCAGTAGTTCGTTTTCTATCCTCTCCGTAGGTAAACCTTGTTGATCAGAGTGAAAGAACAAATCTCTTGTTGTTCCTTCCAGAGAATTCAGATAGCTAATGATAGCATACTTAAAGACTTCTCGTGAGTCTGAAGCCTTAATGATCTCTATAGTTTTTTTTATGAAGTCAGCATTTTTAGGATTAAAATCCACGATTAAGCCATATTTAGATTTTCTTGCGCACATGACATCAAAATTATGCCAAGTTGCACATCCTATATGAATTGCCTGTTCAACTCGGGGATGTTTTTCCAGTAGTTGCCTTGTAGCGTCTAAATTACTTTCGTTGGTTGTAATATATATTCCATTAATTTGCCCTTTCACAAAGTGATTATTGAATTTAACAATGGTTTGCAAAAAAGCATCTTTTGGTATATCTAGAGGCTTATTTTGATGTATTGCTTTTATTTGTCGGTTCCATTCTTTTATGCCAGGGATAACAATAAAAAGACCGATAACTGTAAAGGAAAGAAAGATAGCGATACATATTGACACTATTTTACGTGCAGTAGAATAGGGGCCAGGTTTACAACCCCATCGAACGGGGTGATGCATAAAATTTCCTGATCTATTTTCTCTATAAATAGGTCCATCTGTCTTAATGGAAGTCGTCATGATAACCGGAATTATGTCTTAGAAGCTTGTGAAAAACTCATTAACTAGGTGTTAAAAAAACCGAACGTCTCAGAAATTTCTCTCCAAAACGTTCGGTCATGTGCCGATGACCGGACTCGAACCAGCACTCTATTGCTAGAAGTAGATTTTGAGTCTACCGCGTCTACCATTTCGCCACATCGGCATAAAAACTCAAATCGCGAAGGGATTGAAGTCATTGCAACTTTCTCTATCGCAAGATGCACCCGAAGATTGGGATATGAGAATTTTAGCGATTCCGCATTAATAGAGCAATAAAAACTTCTTGCCTAAGGGTTCGTTAAGAAATAAAGTATAGGTTATTTTTAACGATCCCTAAGCCTGTCCGATGGAAAGGCCTTTATCAATAATTTCTTGCGCTGTTGCTTTTACCGTGATCAACCCTTGAGAAAATCCAATAAGGCGCATTTGGCGATCGAGATGGGCAATATCTGTCATTAGATGATCGTTAACAGATTCTAAAATGGCAATTTTTCTTCTTAACTCAAGTTTGGTCATGATATAAGCTCCTTTTTGTGAATTACTGCACTCATTTGAATCTAAGGAGATTAAGTTCTTATAAAGATTGTGTAGAGTTTTGATAAAAATGCAAGTCCTACCACCTATGGTAGTTGCGATGGGCTTTATCCCATGAATATGTCACTTTCTCATTTTTCTCCCTATCATAGCGCACTTGTATACTCACAAAGGGATAAAAATGTCGGTGATCAAAGTTTCTACCTTCGTTCTTATTAAAAATTTTGACGAACACCTCCTTATTGTACCAAGGAAGGGTTGAAACGTTTGTGTCTTGCTTTTCATAGCGATGAAAATTGAGGTATTCCTTATAATCGCTTAAAGCTTGGTATGTCGAATTTTCCTTATAGTACTCTTGAATATGTTTGACAACCACTTCTGGTTGTTCTTCTAACCCAAGTACGTAAAAGGAAACTTCCGCACCAATCGTATGCTTTGATGAGTGATTATCATAGCTTTCATCTACATAGGTATTATGCTGAGGACATCTATGCCCACAAGTGATGACGACTTTTTTACAGGTTTTATCTTGAATGTAGTTTAAGAGATCGATCAAAATCGGATATACAAATTCTTTACCCTCTCTAAGAGGAAGGCTGTGCTTTTCTACCCCTCCACAATCTTGCCAATGCACAAGACCATCTGGTTGCTCTATAATGCGGTTGGGATGTAAAGAACTCCCCTTACATCTAAAAAATTCCTTAGTAATGGATGGATGATTGCCTTTTAAGATCTTATCCCATGGATACGCCTTTTTTTCCCGCTTTTGCGGCTCTGCCAGTGGAAAAATGTTCTCATGATCCTTCCTAAAGATATACTCCCCTTTTTGCTCAACACCGCGACTCATCTCTTTTTTATCGCTCGATTTACACCCCTGACACACAATCAAAAGCAGTAGAGAAATAACATTTAACCTAAAAACGGCAGTTGGAGACGGCAACTTAACGCAATCTCTTGAACCAGAATCATTTGCAGTGGGGTGGTCCAACACCCTCTGGGAATGTCCCACCCCATTGCAAAGTGATTCTAATTCAAGATCTTGCATTAATTTGCCATCTCGAACTGCCGTTTCTAGGTTTAACCGAATTAGGGCCCTTAAACCAAAAATCATGTAAACTGCCTTTTTTAAGATGAGTATAGATGAAAACAATATAAATGAAAACAACATTTTCAGATTGTAGTAGCTATTTGTTGCTCATCTCTTGCGGAATTAATAAACCACTTCAACTAAAAATAGTCCTTGAGGCGGCGCAAGCTGTCCCGCTTTACGCCTGTCTCTTGCAGCAAAGATTGCGGCAATCGCCTCTATATCGATGTTTCCCACTACCACATCCAAAAGAGTTCCTACAATATTGCGGACCATTTTATTTAAAAATCCATCCCCTTCAAATTCTAATCGAATGCCCCCTTCTTCTTCAATAATATCTAGGCGATAAAGCGTCCTTATCGGATCTATTGCAGCAGATCCTTGATACGCCTGATTGGCAAATGAAGTAAAATCATGTGTGCCGACAAAAAAAAGAGAGGCTTTTCTTAAAAGATCTAAATCAAATGGATATGTAAAGTGGGTGGCATACAATCTTTTAAAAGGGAGTTGGACTTTCCCAAGCGCAATGTGGTAGTGATAGACCTTCCTTTTCGCTTTATATTGTGCATGAAATTCTAAAGGAACTTCAGAAACATCTAAAACTCTAATGTCTTTTGGGATGATGCTGTTGATTGATTGGTAAAAGCGCCTAAGATCGATTTTTTTTTCAGAATGAAAATTGGCAATTTGGGCCAGGGCATGAACGCCTGCATCGGTTCTTCCAGAACCTATTATCTTAACTTCAAGATTTAAAATCTTACAAATAGCCTCCTGTAAGACTTCCTGAATAGATAAACCATTTGGCTGCATTTGCCAGCCACTATAAAGAGTGCCGTCATAGGCAATTTTTAATTTATAATTATAGCGCTTAAGGGTTATTTCAGGGGGTGTCTCGGCATTCATATCTCAATATACCCCTTTCAATATGCCCCTTTCAATATACGCTTTGGGAGATAGGGATAAGAGGGAGATTTTAAGCTCCCTCTTATTTAACTTAAAAACTACTTTGAAGTAGAAAGCGCAGGTTCTTTAAGATGCTTAGAAATCTTGCTTGTCATCTTAAACATGTCGATAGGTTGTGTGGATCCTAAAACTTTTGCAAGCTTTTGATCTGGCACAATGTTGCGCTTGTTTTGTGGATCTTGTAATTTGTGCTTTTTGATGTAATCCCACAATTTCTTCGTCACTTCAGTGCGGGGCATTGGGCCTTGGCCAATAAGCTCTGAAAGTGTATCGCTTACTTGTACAGGCTTCATGAAAGCCGATGGTTTTTTTTCTTTTTCTTTAGTCATCTTCGATAAACTCCTTTAAAATTAATTTTGGAAAGTCTAATTTTAGCTTTCTCGCCCGCCACCCCTACAGATTTGGAAACGAAAAGCTCTCTATAAACACCCTTTTATCTCGACTTAAGGATTATAGTCAAAAGAATTTCTCTTAAAACCCTTGATTTTTTCCAAATAAGATGAAAAACTTATACCAAAAGTATTTCATAGCTGTAATTTACTAGGACGCCTTATGAAAAAAAAATATACCAGATTCGTAGCCACTCTTCATAGACTTCTTTCCAAACTCCATTTGGTCGCTAAACTCATGCTTTTTTTTCTTTTTTTAATCGCCATCTTGGCCGGTTGCTCCTCATCGGAAGAAAATACACGCACGGAAATAAGGGGGCATAAAAAAAACGAAGACTATCTCGTCGTCATCCCAAAAATTCTTGCTGCAGATGAAATGACCCAAATTAAAAAAAGCGTTGAACTTATTCTCAATCAGGCAAGCGCTGTATATGATATCGACAATCTCAATTCTGAACTATCTAAACTCATTCGGCTACCTGTCAATCAAAAAAGTGCAATCTCACCTACTTTGAAACAACTATTTGCCACAAGTCATAAACTTTATCAAGTCAGTGGAGGTCGATTTGATCCCACGATGGGTGCAATGGTCGACTTTTGGAAACTCAACTTAGACCAAAATAAAGTTCCGTCTCAAGAAGAAATTAAGAAAGCATGCGAAAATATAGGCTGGCATCGCATTCACGTCGAGGGGGATCTCTTTTGGAAGAGCAGCAACGTACCCTCTATTAATTTTGGAGCAATATATAAGGGATTTGTAATCGATCAAATTGTCGATATGCTCCATACAATAGGATATGATGATGCATTTGTCCTATGGGGCAGCACCATGCGCGGCGTGGGATTCAACGTGAATAAACAACCTTGGAAGGTCACTATCAAAAACCCACGCCTTTCCACAAGCCAAGACGATCCAAGACAGATATTACAACTCCATAATCAAGCTCTCTCATCAAGCGGACTGATAGAGCAAAAAAAATGGACAGTAGAGGGCAAAACCTATACGGCTATTATCAACCCTTTAACATGTGAGCCTCTTTCATTTATTTACCACCGCCAAGTCAATGTTCTTGCAAATAGCGCAGTAGAAGCTGATGGTTTGGCAACAGCTGGTATGTTCCTTTCAACTCTTGAAGAGTCGCTAAAATGGGAAAAGAGCATACAAGAACAAATGCCACGGGCTTCTATCTGGTTTGTGTCGAATGAAGAGGATATCAAGAGTTAATCTTAAATCTATGGCGATCGAAAATATTCAACTCATTGAAGGCAAGATTGCCGCTTTACAACCTCTTTTTGATGCTGGCTTCCCTTTATTACAAAGGGAAGAAAAAATTCAGCTACTTAAAAGGGGCTCTTTAAACTACCTAAAAAACCATCCCCCTTGTCAAGAGATCTTGCAAGAGTTAAGTAGCTTAAACCAGCTGCTTTTCTTATCTCTTCTTGCCATTGGCCAAGGACCTATTCTCTTTCAAAACCCATTGCAAAATATTTCTGAAAATCTACTCAATCTTCTAAATGCTCTTGCTCCTACAGAAGAATTTTATCACCCTATCGGTGGACTTTTCGGGTACCATTATACAATTTTGAAAAAAATAAAAGAATCGATTAATTATCTCAATTGCGATCATCAAAAAAATCAAACAAACTATTATGAACCTCGTGGAATAGATTGCACATGCCAAGATAATAAGACTTTAGAAATAATAGCAAAAGCAATTCGCGTCGGCATTGAAGAGATGCCGAAAGTGGCCCTGCTGTTTCCTCTGGGAGGCGCATCTGATCGCCTACATCTACAAGATAGTACCACAGGAGCGCCTCTTCCAGGTGCATTTCTACCTTTTTGCGGAAGAACTCTTTTTGAAACTCTCATTCGAGAACTAGAAGGGAGAGAATATCTGCATTATAAGCTAACGGGAAAACAATATATCACCCCTATTGCCGCAATGACCTCGCACGAAAAAGATTTAGATAAACTGCTATATGATCTCTTCGAGAAAAAACGGTGGTTTGGAAGAGGAAAAACAAGTTTCAAATGCTTCTATCAACCCCTTGTGCCACTCGTGACAAATGAAGGCAACTGGGTAATGAAGGAAGCGATGCAGCCTATTTTAAAACCAGGTGGACACGGGATGCTTTGGAAAAGTGCAAGCGATCATGGCGTGTTTCATTGGCTCAAATCTCTTGGCTGCTCTAAGGCGTTGGTGAGGCAAATCAATAACCCTATTGCCGGCATTGATAATGGTTTACTGGTATTAAGTGGACTTGGAATCTTGCAAGACAAAAAATTTGGATTCTTATCTTGTAAAAGACCTGTTAAATCATTTGAAGGAATGAATGTCTTAAAGGAGTCAAAAACGCCCTTAGGTAATTATGAATACAACATCACAAATATCGAGTACACCGAATTTCAAAAACAAGGAATCTGCGATACACCTCAAGACAACTCTCAAGGGCACTCAAAATTTCCAGCCAACACGAATATCTTATTTCTTGACATCAATGCCATAGAAGAAGCCATTAAGCAGTGTGAAACTCCAGGTCTTCTTATCAACATGAAGAACAAGGTCGACGGCCATGCCGATAATGGAGAGGGGAACAAAATTTTAGCCTGTCGCCTTGAATCCACTATGCAAAATATCGCAGATTACATCACAAACACCAACCCTCAAAAATTGAGAGGGCAAGATCTATCCACATTCCAAGATCTATCCACATTCATTGTTTTCAATGAAAGAAAAAAAACTATATCAGTTGCTAAAAAGTTTTTTGAGAATGCTGATATCCGCGATACTCCTTTGAAATGTTTTTTTGATTTGATGCTCAATTACCACGAGCTATTAACGAAAAACTGTGAAATGACTCTTCCTTCCCTGCAAGAAGACGATATTCAAAGTTTCTTGATCAATGGCCCTCCATTTACAACCCTTTTTCATCCTGCCTTTGGGGGACTATATTCTGTCATCGGACAAAAAATCCGCAAAGGATGCCTAAAACGCGGAGCCGAATGGATCATGGAAATTGCAGAAAGCTATGTAGAGGGCCTTGTCTTAGATGGGAGCTTAATCGTAGAAGCTAAGGCAATTTTAGGTGAAATAAATGAAGAGGGGCAAGTCATTTACAATTCGGAAAAATGTGGAAAATGCACTTTAATCGATGTGCAAATAAAAAATAAAGGTTTAAGTCCAACAGATGCACACCATGCATGGAAAAGGGAAGTAGAAAGGCTTGAGTGTGTTCATATTATTCTTGAAGGCAACGGCGAATTTTTTGCAAGAGATGTCTATCTTGAAGGACCCGTGGAATACCGCGTGCCAAATGGAGAAAAATGGACTCTTTTGATGCGATCAAATACACTTTTGCTTCATAAAGAAAAGATCAAAAACGCCACATGGATGTGGGAGGCATCTTTTGATCAAAACTCTCATATCATTTTAAACTACATAAGCTGCGATGCCAAGAACTATTGCAGCAGTTCCTGCCACAAAGAACGCTACTCCCACTATCTTCCAAGCGACTCTTTTCCATGAGTCTTCATCGGCACGGTCTGCGCAAATAAATGCGACAATTCCAACAGCAAATAACGTAGCACCTAGGATGCAAGGATACAAAGGGACAGCCTGAGCATAAGTAAAGATTGTAACGGCAAGAGCTGCGATTGCTTCAGCTATTTTCTTTAATGCTGGAATGATATTTTCAGTCGTTTTTAAACCTATCCACTCACCTGTTGCATAAATTTTAGGTTGAGTCCAAGCGCGAAATTCAGAGACTTTTGCACTCGCCTTAATACTAAACTCGTAAGACGATATTGCCCCTTTTTGTAAATTTCCCAAAACCCAGTGTGGAACTTGGCGAATCTCCATATGTGGTACCTACCTCTCTTAAAAAAATTTAAGTTCATAATCCTAAATCCGGCAGTTGGAGACGGCAACTTAACGCAATCTCTTGAACCAGAATCATTTGCAATGGGGTGGTCCTTCACCCTCTGGGAATGTCCCACCCCATTGCAAAGTGATTCTAATTCAAGATCTTGCATTAATTTGCCATCTCGAACTGCCGGATCTAGGATAATATTAGATTCAATCATTCCCGGCAATTGGTTAATCAGTTATAATGCAATTCGGATTATTACCAGATGGATCACTTATATGAGTATACCCGCCCAAAAATTTCGAGAAATCGTCTTTCAGCTGCTTTATGGCTTCGACATTAGTAAAGCAAAAGATGAAGAAATGTTAAAACTTATTACAGAGGAGCTTAAAGTCACAAAAAGCATTGTTCGTCAAGCACAAGAAAAAGCTCACCAAATCCACTCTTCTCTTAATGAGATCGACGAGAAAATAGGTTCTACCTCCCAATCTTATAACTTTGAAAGGATCCAAAGTGTAGAGCGCAATATTTTGCGCCTTGCCGTCTTTGAACTTACCTTTTCCAAAGAGCAAATCCCCCATAAAGTCGTCATCGCAGAAGCCCTTCGCCTTGCAAGAAAATTTGCCACAAAAGAATCTGCAACATTTATCAATGCCATTCTTGATGCCATCTACAAAAGCTCGCTTGGCAAAGCAATTGATGCTGCTGAAATCGATGAAGCGGTAAAACAACTTGACAATAGCGAAAAAATCGCTCAAGAAGCTGCTATTGCTCAAATACCACAGCAACAATTCCCGCTAGATTTTCAAACAGCCCAAAATGAGATACCTAAAGAAGATTAATGGAGTCACTTTTGCAATTTCAAGAAAATGTCGATCTAAAAAATTATTGCACCTATGGGATTGGAGGTCTTGCGCGATATTTTATTGAAATCTCTTCCATTGAGGAAATGCAAGGGGCTATTTTGCATTGTAAAAAACGCAATATCCCTTTCATGGTACTTGGAAAAGGATCTAATTGTTTATTTGACGACAAGGGGTATAATGGGGTGGTTCTTTTAAATAAAATTGATTTCTTGCGCTTTGGGGCTAGTAGCGACGAAATAGCCTCTTCCCTTTACGTAGGAGCTGGATATAGCTTTTCTCTCCTCGGCATGCAAACAGCAAAACGGGGGTTAGGCGGCCTTGAATTTGCCTCCGGCATTCCTGCGACGGTTGGAGGCGCTATCTGGATGAATGCGGGGGCAAATGGAAATGAAACGTGCAACCCTCTTGACTCTGTCGATTTTTTAGATGCAGATGGCATATTGCATCGCTTAAAAAGGATAGATCTCCCCTTTTCTTATCGCTCTTCCCCTTTTCAAAAGCAAAAGGGCGCCATTGTGGCAGCTACTTTTTCTCTTACTCAAAAAAAAGAGGCAAGACAAGAACAATTGGAAATCGTAAACAAACGGATTAAAACGCAGCCCCTTTCTGAAAAATCTGCAGGGTGTGTCTTCATGAATCCTCCACAAATATCTGCAGGCGCTTTGATCGATCAATGCGGCTTAAAAGGGTTTTCAATAGGTACTGCCGCAGTTTCCACAGTTCACGCTAACTTTTTAATCAACAAAAAAGACGCAAGCGCAACTGAGATGCGTACTCTCATTAACGAAGTCAAAAGACAAGTATTTCTTAGGACAGGAATTGATCTCAAAGATGAAATTCGCCATATTGCCTATTCAGATTATAACGAGGGTGTATAATGCATAAAGAATTTCGAGCAGACCTTCATTGCCACTCCACATGCTCTGATGGAAGCTTTTCTCCTCTTGAACTCATCGCCCTAGCACAAGAAATTGGTTTATCAGCCCTTTCCATTACAGATCACGATAGCATATATGCCTATACAAAAGAGACTTTCCAGAAGGCCACAAGCGCTAGTATTGTTTTAGTTCCAGGCATTGAAATCTCCACAATGCTAAATGGCTCAAGTGTTCATATGCTCGCCTACCGATTTCCAATCGATAGTCCAGAAATTCATGCCCTCTGTTTAAGACATAAAGAACGAAGACAAAATCGCAATACCGAAATATTAGATCTACTCAAAAAAGCTGGTATGCCTATCTCTTTAAGCGATCTACCTCAATCTTCTTCAAATGACCCGCGTGAACTTGCAAGAACTATCGGTCGCCCCCACATCGCAGAGGCAATGATTAAAAAGGGATACGTCACTTCAATTGAAGAGGCTTTTATTAAATATCTTGGCGATGGGCGCCCTTGTTATTCTCCTGGAAAAACAATTTCTACAGAAGAAACTCTTGAGATTGTCCACCGAACGGGAGCTTTAGCCGTGATCGCACATCCTCACCTCATCCAAAATCAAAATGTCATAAGTGCCCTTCTGACCCTTCCCTTTGATGGAATTGAGTGTTACTATGCGAAGTTGTCACGCGCCCACCACGCCAGGTGGCTTAAAATTGCCGCCAAAAAAAATTGGCTAATCACAGGCGGCTCTGACTTTCATGGGGCGACAAAGCCAAGCTCAAGCCTTGGATCTTCCTGGATTGATGAGTCTTTATTTAATAAAGTCATGCAAAAATCAGTCGGCTAAAGCAATACGGTTTTTGCGGTTGCCTCCTTTATCCAAAATCTGGTACCCTTGCTTCTCAATCTGCAAAATTAAGGTCATCGATATGAAGATATTATTGAGCTGGTTATGTGAGCACATCGAATTAAACCTAGAAACGGCAGTTCGAGATGCTAAATTGGCACAAGATCTTGAATTAGAATCACTTTGCAATGGGGCGGGACATTCCCGATTGGTGAAGGACCACCCCACTGCAAATGATTCTGGTTCAAGAGATTGTGTCAAGTTAGCGTCTCCAATTGCCGTTTCTAGGTTAAACCAAGATGTCACAGCCGAGGCAATTGGTAAGGCTCTTACGCAAGCAGGACTTGAAGTAGATGCTATCACGCTTACTGATACAATCCTAATGCCTAAAGGCAAAAGTCAAAAGAGCAATGCCCATTTAACTTCAGATTATGTTTTCGATATTTCCTTAACGCCTAACCTTGGACATTGTTCAAGCGTCTTAGGCGTTGCAAGAGAGCTCGCTGCAGCCGGAATGGGGACACTTAAATCCTCTCACATTGACATTGCATTGATAGAAGATGCTTCCTCAAATACAAAAGAGGCTATATCCATCGAAGTTAAATGTCCAACAGATGCCCCGGCTTATGCCGCTCGGCTGATCAAAGGAGTAAAAGTAACAGATTCTCCTGACTGGATTAAAAAACGCCTTGAAGCCTCAGGAATTCGCTCCGTCAATAATGTCGTCGATGTCACAAATTATGTGATGCTAGAACTCAATCACCCCTTACACGCCTTTGACTTTCATGAAATAAGTAAAGGTAAACTGATTGTAAGGAATGCCAAAGAGGGGGAAACAATTGTCACGCTAGATGGGAAGACGAGGACTCTATTTGAGACTGATGTCGTCATTGCAGATGAAGATAAGCCCTTAAGCTTAGCAGGCATTATGGGAGGAGCGTCTTCAGAAGTTAAAGAAACAACCACTGACGTCTTACTTGAAGCTGCTTGCTTTTTAGGAAGTTCGATCAGAAAAACAAGTAAACGCCATGGCCTCATGACAGATGCCTCAAAGAGATTTGAAAGGGGATGTGATCCGAATATCTTAGAAAAAGTATTAAACAAAGCAGCAGCTCTTATCACTGAAGTTGCCGGAGGATGTGTCTTACAAGGGATTACCCAATATGCCGCCCATCCATTCCCTAAGACATCAATCCAATGCCGCATCTCTTACATCAATTCACTTTTGTCTCTTAAACTGAGTCCCGGCGAAATCGAATCTATCTTCTCTGCTCTTGAATTTGTGTTCTCATATGATGGAAAAAATCTTTATACTGTCTTAGTCCCCACCTATCGCAATGATCTAAAAGAAGAGATAGATCTCGTCGAAGAGGTGGCAAGAGTCTATGGCTATGACAATATCAATAAAGAATCTTGCAAAAGTTTTGTTTCAACGCTTCCTTCTGCGCCGATGTTCCTTTTTGAAAGAGAGATAAGGGCAAGATTGATAAGCGAAGGACTGCAAGAGTTTTTAACTTGCGATCTCATTGGACCTAGCCTATTGGAAAAGCTGCAAGCAACTGAGCTCCCCGAAAAAAACTGGGTGCGCATCTTAAATCCCGTCTCAATTGAGCAATCGATTGTAAGGGCATCTCTTCTCCCGGGCCTTTTACATGTAGTAAAGCACAATTGGGATCAAGGGATACACGACATAGCGGGCTTTGAGATAGGGCGCATTCACTTTAAAGATAAGGAAAAATTCTCTGAGCAGCCGATGGCAGGCATTATTTTGACAGGAAAATCGCGTCCCTCTCATTGGGACGTCAAACCCATTATGGTAGACTTTTATGACTTAAAAGGGATCGTTGAAAACCTTGTAAGCGAACTTGGGATTCGCAGCATCTCTTTTAAAAAAAGCGCGCTTAATGTGTTACATCCGGGACGCCAGTGCTCTATCTTTTCAGCAGATCTTGAAATTGGCAGCTTTGGAGAGCTGCACCCCACTATTTTGCGCAATTTAGACTTGCCTCAACGGATCTATTTTGCTGAAATCAATCTCTACGATATGTACAAACTAAAAACATCTGAAGTGATGATGAGTGAGCTGCCGATATTTCCCGGCTCTTGGCGCGATTTAACACTTACTTTAAATGATGAGATTGAAGTTTCTACCGTCTTAAAAGCCTTTCACAGCATTCCATCAGAGCTACTCGAAAGCGTCTTAGTACACGATCTTTACCGCAGCGATGCTTTGGGATCGAAAAAAAATGTCACCTTCAGATTTTTATACCGGGATTGGAATAAAACAATTTCACAAGAAACTGTAGACACCGAACACGCGCGCATTATTGCGGCCAAATTTTAAAGGAATATTATGCAAAAGATTCACACTCACAAGAAATACTTCTTAGGATTAGTTGCCTTACTGTCCGCTTTTACGGCTTGCGGCTCTAACAAAAGTGGCGATTATGTCGTCGATGAAACCTACGTCCATAAATACGGGGTCGCAGTCCCTCCCACATTTTGGAAAGAAAGCGGCAAAAATGGAGCTGTTGTCTCTACGATGGCAAATGGAGTTGTCGTGTCGCGCTCTTATCAAGAGGGTGTTTTAGATGGCGATACGTCCTACTCATTTCCCCATAGCTCTCAAATAGAAAAAATCGAAACCTACCGCCAAGGGGATTTGGTTAAAACGACAAACTATTACTTTGAGGGAACAGCAAAATCTGAAAAAGAGCCCTCTGATAAAGAGGGGTTATACACCCTTTCTTCTTGGTATTTGAGTGGCACGCCGCGCAGCAAAGAGACATACAATGCAGAGCTGCTAGTATCGGGGCAGTATTTTGACATCAACAACCACAAGGATGCAAGTGTTGAAGACTCTCAAGGCACACGCCTCATTAGAGATGACTATGGGCACCTTCTTGCAACGGATACAATCGATCAAGGGCAGATCGCGCTTAAAACGACCTACCATCCCAACGGCGCGCCCAAAGAGCAAATCCCTTACCGTAATGGCGTTATAGAAGGATCTAAGAAGACATTTTATCCGGCGGGTGAGCCTGCAACTATTGAGCCATGGACCAAAGGCAAGCAACATGGGATCACGCTTACCTTCCAACACGGTGAAAAGCTTTCAGATGTTCCATATGTCAATGGAGTAAAAGAAGGTAAAGAGATAAGGTATCGCGATGGCAAAACTGTGGTGCAAGAAATTAATTGGAAAAACGGCTTGCAGCATGGGGCCACCACCACGTACGTCGGCAATACGAGCAAGGTCGAATGGTTTTACCAAGGTAAATCCACAACCAAGAGCGACTACGACTTTTTAAGCAATAGGCCGCCTGTAAAAACAGCAACGTAAATTTTTAAACAAGGAGATAAAAAGATGTCAACAGAGCGCACATTATCAATCATTAAACCAGATGCCGTAGGCAAACACCATATTGGAGAGATTATTTCCCGATTTGAAAAAAGCGGATTAAAAATTGTCGCGGCAAAAATGATCCACATGACCAAAACACAAGCTGAAGCGTTTTATGCTGTGCATAAAGAGCGCCCATTCTACAAAGATTTAACCAGTTTCATGACTACAGGACCTGTCATGGTATTAGTCCTTGAAGGGGCAAATGCCGTCAATAAAAACCGCGAAATCATGGGAGCCACTGACCCTGCAAAAGCGGACAAAGGAACGATTCGCAAAGATCTTGCGGGGAGCATTGATGAAAATGCTGTACACGGCTCTGATAGCGCTGAAAATGCAGCTATTGAAATTTCATTTTTCTTTAATTTCCAAGAACTGTGCCCGCGCACTAGGTAATCTCAAATGGAAAATATCCATAAAAGCAATGTGAAGACTCTCACGATCACACCTTGCACACCTGAGGATATTGTCACCATCGTCGAAATCGACAAAATCGAGTGGGGGGAATGGGCCAACGCCCTTCCCCTTTACCGTCAACTGCTAGACATCTTTCCCTCTAGTATATTGGTTGCCAGAGAAAGTCAAAGAGAGGAAAGAAATAAAAGAGAGGAAAGAAATAAAAGAGAGGAAAGAAATGAAAGAGAAGAGAAAAATCAAGAAAAAATCTTAGGCTTTACCGTTGCCCTTTACAATCAAGAAAAAGCTCACGGCTGGATTCTTAGCGTTGATATCCCCTTAGATTTGAGAAGATCTGGCATCGGAAAAAAACTTCTGGGCGCATCCCTTGCCATGTTAAGATCTAAAGGGTGTCAAAAAATATCTGCAATTGTCTCCCCGGAA
>Ga0206944_1109_pt1 | contig 14691 bp, 5 predicted proteins | sample Alteio_BWOrgHeat_4_FD_152978 | JGI IMG/M metagenome (GOLD analysis project Ga0206944, IMG submission 152978) | Enriched cells from forest soil in Barre Woods Harvard Forest LTER site, Petersham, Massachusetts, United States -... | ecosystem: Environmental > Terrestrial > Soil > Temperate forest > O... | reverse complement strand
CGCTTCGCTCCGTTTCATGCGGGGCTGCTGCACTGAAAGCGGCTGCCGCCGCTGGTCACGGCAGTGACCAAAGTGTGATAGCCCCGCATGAAACGGAGCGAAGCGACGTGGAATGTGGGGTTGCAAGTAGTTGATAATCAAGCTGCGGTAGCAGCGATAGTACACATATGGGTAATAGGATGGGTGTACCTTCACCTAGTTGTGTGGTACACGAACCTGCTGGGAGTGATGACATAAAAATCCCTCTATTAATTTTTTTCAAATTTGGATTATCCTAGAAACGGCAGTTCGAGATGAGTAAGTGATGTAAGATTTTGAGCTATTATCGTTTCTGGCGGGGATTGACATTCCCTAATGGTGAAGGCGATTCCCGCCAGAAACGATAATAGCTCAAAAGATTTAAGTCAATTTGCCGTTTTCAAGTACCGTTTTTAGGATTACACAGAAGACCCAGCGCTTGCCCTTGTTGTACTAGCTTCTGATGGATCATAAGCGCCATCTTTGTTTGAACTCCCCATACTCTGCATTTCGATATTAGAAGAAAACAGTAGCAAACCAATCTGTTCCTGTCTTTCTACGGAATTGAAGCTGCCATCTAAGGTCAGGGCTTCGCCCTTTAATTCGATCGTCACCACCTCTTTAATAAGGCCAGCAAAGCCCAACACCCGAATTTTCATTTCTCGTTGACTCATGAGGTCAACCGGTTCTAACCTTCTAATTGAATGTAAGGTATTAACCTCGGAATTATATCCCATCCACACTGGCAAATCCGAAACCAATGCAACTTGCCTTTTTTTTCCGCACAAAATTTGTGCATATATTTTTCCAAAAAACCCCGTATCCTCCACATAGACTTGAATTTTTCGAACATTTTTAGCGTTTGTCTTCAATTCATACATGAAATTCTCGCCCAACTTCGCGCTCGCCTGATTATTTTTCCATTTCCTCTCGACTCTCCAATTCCAAAGCTTTTTACACAAAGCATAGACTACCCCTACTCCACCAGAAGTGCTTAGTCCATACTTAATGAGCTGTGCTAAATACGAGTCTCCATCAACCGTTACCGCAAATTGCCCTGCTGTTTCTAATTGCCCATTGCTCGCTACAATAGTGGCAATTGTTTGTTTTTCTGCATATGTATTCGTATCTCCTGGGGTAGGTTTCCCAGAAAATGTGCGTTTTCCAGCATCAAACATAAGCCACTGGGGTAAATCTTTTACATTATAGGTCATCGTATTGCCATTTGGGTCAACAAACGTGTTGTCTGGCATGGGATAATCGAACTTTTCACCCGCCGTGGCTTTCAATGACATCGGATTTTTATAGATTGGTGCTGATGCTACTACATTCAAGTTAAAATCAACAAAGCCAACTCCTGCAGTTGTAGTTCCGACAAGAGACACATAATAATTACCCCTGTCTGATGTGGCGGGAGTTCCTAAGAGTTTGAGTTGATTGAGTCCATTTAAGATTTGTAAGCATCTATCATATGCTATATACGCAGTAGTTCCTACGACTTGAACTCCAACGAAGGACCCTCCGGAAGTATCATAATAGGACCCAATTAAAGTAGGATTGCTCGGCGCAGCGACGCTAATGATTTGCAAGCCACCAATATCTGCCACGTATGCAATAGTCCCAACAATTTGAAGTCCTTGAGCATAGCCAGGAGTATTACAACCCCCAATCAGAATGGGGCTGCTCGGTGTAGCAATATTAATAATTTGCAAGCCCCTATCCCCATTCGTCACGTACGCAGTAGTTCCTACGACTTGAACCTGAATGGCAACTCCAGGAGTACTACAAGACCCGATTAGAGTAGGGCTACTCGGCGTAGCAACATTAATGATTAGTAAGCCACTAGTCCCACCCGCCACATACGCAGTAGTTCCTATGACTTGAACTCCATTGGCATTAGACGGAGTAGGATAAGTCCCAAGTAAAGTAGGGCTGCTCGGCGTAGTGATTTTAATGATTTGTAAGCCACTAGCTCCATCCGCCACATATGCAGTAGTTCCTACGACTTGCACTTGCATGGCCTTTCCAGGGGTATTATAAGTCCCGATCAGAGTAGGGTTGCTCGGCGTAGTAATTTTAATGATTTGTAAACCACTAGTCAAATCCGCCACATATGCAGTAGTTCCTATGACTTGGACTCCCCAGGCCTCTCCAGGGGTATCAAAATTCCCGATCAAGATAGGGTTGCTTGGCGTAGCGATGTTAATGATTTGTAAGCCACTAATCCCATCACCCACATATGCAGTAGTTCCTACGATTTGGATTCCCCAGCCACCTCCAGTGGTGTCATAGCTAGATACTACAGGGTCTAATTGAAGCGATAACCAACTTGGCCCATGTATAATTTTGGGCTGAACAAACCCGCCCCCTGCTTCCGTAAAAAATTGATGACTTACTTGAAATGAGGTCCCAGCCACAGCCTCCTGGTCCCCAAGAGGCCAAGCAATGGGTATTGCTCTCGTGCTCACCATGCCACGAGAAATGTCTAACCCACTTCGCGCAAATGTTGACAATGCCACCGCATTGATTGAATTACTATCAACAAAATATCGACTAGCACAATAAGTCGCACCTGTACCAACAAGCGCAGCAACACCAAAAATTGCAGCTTTAAGGCCTGCCTTGATGGTTGAAGGCACCTCTTCGATATACTTTTTGTGCAATGGGTTGGTGTAATCTGGGGTCACCGTATTGGGGCTGATAACTGTAGCATTGAGATTTAACATTTTTCCTTTAAAGATTGGATTGTTTTAAAAAGGAACAATTCAGGACATGAGTCCATTTCTAGTGCTCTTAAGGGGAACTGTATTTTTCTGTCCGTAGGGAGCTCTTTGCCAAAAAACAAATTTTGAAACACTTTCGGTATAAACCTAAATGTTTCTTTTTTTCGATTGTCTTTATCTAAGATTTTTTTTTTAATGTCAAGTTACCCAAGGAACAGCAATTCCCGCTAGGTTATAAATAACACAGGATGAGAAAGATGGGTGGTATATTTGAGATAAATTTAAACGGTATGAATGATATAAGGATGAAACAATCTCCTCTTCCCCATTCCAAGTTATGAAGAACTTATAAAATATTTGTATTCACAACAGTAACTATTTTGGAAGTGTTTCAAAATTTGTTTTTGCCAAATTCTGTATATGTTAGATTAAAATTGACTTCCAAAGTAGGAAGCTCAAATGCCCTTAAAAGATTGTCTTAATGGGTTAATACGTTTCAAAACATTATTGCGGAGTGTGTTTATGAACATAAACGAACTTAGGCCTTCTTCTAGTTTCAATATCTGTAACGTTGCCAATATAGCAGAACAAAATCTACACCCAACAACTATTGATAGCCGTGTGAGTCTACTCAAAGACTACTCTATTGCCATAGAGTATTCTCCTCTTAAAGGCTTAAGCGCTACAGTTAAGTATGTAAAGGGCGATACATTTGCTGACTTGCCTATTGTCGGCCATCTTGATGGGCTAAACTTAAATGAAATGCAAAAAGTGATCCGATATTTGGAAAAATGCTATTGGCTTCCGAAGCGAAATATGGAAGGTTGCTGCATTGCAGTGGAAGTTCGTCCGGCAGTTATTGGCGGCGCTCATGGAAAAATCCCTTTTCAAGAAGGGCTTGCGCTTGGATCAATTGTCAAAGGAGAGATTATCCGCAAGCTTAAAAAGTATGCAGACGTTGTATCTGAAAGAGATAATCTAGAAGAGCAACTTAACAACCTATTCCAACGCACAGCTGAATTAACTACAAAAAAAGATGATATCCCCAAAAGATTCAAGGATGCAGATATTCAAAAAGACTTGATCGCAGCAGTAGACGTTGAACTTAAAATAGTCAAAGAACATAGAAAAGCAATTCTTACACAATTAAAAACCCTAACTATAGACAGGATGGAAGAAATCCCTGTCTTTACTCACTTTTCAAGTGGGTTGACATCTCCTATTGACATGAACAGCTCTCCTGTTGTTGTGCAACCAAGGGGATTTGATTCCCTTCATTTTGCCTCACAATATATCAACATTGAAGAGGAGATGACCGACATTCAAGACAAACTGAATCAAGCTTCTAGTTCTGGCAGTTTTTCTGCTAATGTAAGCGGAGGTGGTTGGTTTGTAAAAGCGTCAGCTTCCTTTTCAACTTCATGGGCTAAATCGACAGCTGATCGCATTTCTACCATTAAACACAGTAAGAAAGCGGAAGGAGTCTTAGTGATCAATGCGATGGTCACAACGCGCAATGTGCGTTGCTTTAGCAAAATCGAGTACGATAAAGAGAGACTCGAGCACATATTGCATGTGATGAGAGAATGTTCAGAAGCAGAAGCTAAAGAAATGGGGATATCTTTTGAAGAAGTGCAATCAGATCCAAATAGTAAAAAACCCGCCAAAACTGAAAAAGTAATTTACATGTTAACAGAAGCTGTTCTTGGAGGCTCTTATACAGCTCTTGTCACGTTTTTAAATACCGAGGAGATGAATCGAAGACTAGAAAAACATGCTAAAGAACAATCACAAGCGACTTCTGGTTCTGTCAGTGTGAGCTATTTTGGGATGGGAGGGGGCGCAAGTTATTCTGCAGCAAGTGCTAGCGCCGCACAAACAGAAAGAGATTTGCTTGAATCTGTCAATCGAACAAGGGTTGAAATAGAAATTATTTCTCAAGGGGCCATCCCCACTTTTGCAAGAGATGTGATCGAACGAGAGGTCCTTAAACAGCTCGATTTAAACCCGGCAAAATTTGAAATAAGTCAGCAAGACATTGCAGATTCCAAAAAGCTCATTGGTCCTAGTACAAATGAGGAAAAAAACATCGTCATGGAACAACGTCGGATGAAAATGGCAAACGCACAAATTGCCGTGATGAATACATGCCGCGGTTTAACTGCAGAAAAGCAAAAAATATCCCTTCACACATCTAATGGGGTAATGGATGCCTACGAAAATTTTGCCGAGCAAATGGTCTCAGATGAAAACTGCGGCGTCCCTGTCGGATTTTATTACGATCGCCTCTCTGAAAAGGATATCGAAGATAAGCTAGCAAAAATACGTCTTCAAGAGGAAGCTGAGAAAAGGAAACAAGCTGAACAAGAAGCGTCTGAAAAAAAGAAACAAGCAGCTATTAAAGATGCAGGTGCTGCCGGATCCTCTGGATCTAGTAAAGAAAGCACGCAAGCAGCAGCTGCCTCCGCTTCTAAAGCTTCAGAGAAGACAGGAGAGCAATAATGGCCACATTTCTTAATTCACAAGTTCTGACTTTAGAGCCTAATGACAGAGCTAATTACACGGTGGTGCATACTTATGCACCGCCGATTAAAAGGGGCAAGGTATTATCCGTGCTTCATGACGCAAAGCAAGGGTTTTATGCCTGCGTGGCTGAAGGGGGGCGCTATATTCTCCTTCCCTTTGTTGGAGAAAGATATAGCGATAAAGACATCATGAAGCGCTATCTATCCCATACCTATTTGAAGATAGATAAAAATGAAAAAGGCGTGCCCACTCGGATTTGCGCTTGCGTTAAGGGGCCAGGGGGGATGTATAGAGGGAAAATCAGTACATTGCCTGCCTATGACGGGTATGGGATTGGCAGTGTGATTAGCAAAGAAAGGTTATTATTACCGATCATGCAAAGAGAAGTGAATGAGGCTTACAATGAAAGGCAAGCCGCAGAAAATGAAAAGGCTGATTGCGTGAAAAAAATAGATGACGCAAACAAGAGCAAGCAGGGCGGTGATCATGCGAAAGAGGCTGCACTAGAAATAGCAAAAGTGCGAGAAGTACAGGTTTTGCATATCGGTGAGTGTAATCAGCGGATAGCGCAAGCACACAAAAAATATGAATTAAGTGCAGACGAGTATAAAAAACTTCAGCAAACCAAAGCGATCGGGTGGGAGCCTACGCTTCCGATTGATTCTCGCTCTGTCATTAAAACAGAAAAAAGAGCTTTCCCATCTGAAAGGCTAAGCCATGTCATTTTAGAACAATCACAAGAAGGAGACACTCTGCAGATGGTGGAAAATGAGGTCAGAGGATTAGTGAACGATCTCTTCCTCCAAGATGTCTCTTCCTATTCATTTGTGACCACAGAAATGCTATCTGTTCTTTCGCGGAGAATATCTAAAATGATTGAAACGAGTAGTAAAGTGGCGCTCATGGGGTCATTTATCACGTTGCCAAAAGTTAGAATCATGGATCCCATTCTCGTTCGCCAAAATGGGATCAGTGAGGATTTAAAGGCAAATGCGACACATTACAATGTGATATCAGAGGCAGTTCTTGGGGCTGTATTCTTAGGATTTGGGAAATATGTCGAAGTCAATACGGGGCCTGCTACTATAGAACAAATCACGTCGACAATGTCAGTTTTTTCGTTTATCAGTCAAGGAGCGATCCCAAAAGTGTCTAAAGAATTTTCAGATATGAATCTTTGGAAAGTGTATCTTAGCTGGAAGGAAATTTTAGAAACAGACCCAGATAGCGGCTATCCTATTGCGCTAAGGGCAAGAGAGCTCACTGATGTTCTCAAAAACGACAACAAAATGGAGCTGCCACCTGAGGTGGGGATGTTAACACAAGGCGCCGGGTCTTCCACTGGAGGAGGTACTTCAGGATAATCCTAAAAACGGCAGTTGGAGACGCTAACTTGACACAATCTCTTGAACCAGAATCATTTGCAGTGGGGCGGTCCTTCACCACTTGGGAATGTCCCGCCCCACCGCAAAGTGATTCTAATTCAAGATCTTGCGCCAATTTAGCATCTCGAACTGCCGTTTCTAGGATAATGCAAGCTTCTTGCAGCTTTGCAAACTCTACAGGCTCTCAAGGAGATGATCTGTCAATAAGGGATGCGCTTTTATCTTTTCGCAATCATGTTGATGGGATCGTGAATCCCTTTTTGGCAGATCTTCTTTTAGATAGACTGGACGTCGTAAGGGGAAGGAAAATTGATTTTTCAAGGGGAATTGAACGTCTTTTTGAAGGTGTTATTCTTCCCAATGAAACCCTTAAAGTGATACATACAGCCTCTTTGTTCTTTGCAAAGATCTCTACAAGAGATCAAGAGAGGGTACAAGGCGATTTAGCCGCACTCGCTAATGGCATTCGAGATAATCATGCCCATCAAATGGCAAGGAAGGTGCATGCAGAATTGGAAATCTTACTTAAGGCCCATTCTGTGCTTGCATTGGACCCACAAGATGCTAAGTCATTACTAGAGCATGTGAGAGAAGATAGCCCAGATCTATTTAAAGCTTGGATCTATTCTCTTATTAAAAATGGCAAATTAGATGAAAAGGCTTTAGAAACCTATTCACAAGAAGTTTATCATAATTCTTTTGCGACTTTAGTCAAGCAGACAATCAAGAAAAAACCACATGGGATCCCTACCTCACTTTGTAGCCCAAGTGAGGAGCACTCAAGTCGAATTCAAGAGCAAAGGTTGCTGCAAATTCAAACGGCCCTTGCTGAAATCGAGCAGTATATTCTACTAGACGATATCCTTTTTAAAACACTTGTCACAGATCTAGTTTCAGGAAGATTTAAGAGGATCCGCTGTGAAATTCTGACGACCAAACACTTGGCAATTGCAGATAAAATTAGAGAAGTTGCGCATGCAAAGTACATTTTGTTTGACAAAAGTGTAACCGAAGATGAGGTGTTAATTGAAGTCATAGGGGCTGTGGCATTTAAACGACTTATTCCCGGGCAAAGATGCCTTCTCATCGAAAATACGATGGAGCTATTAAACCTAGATCCGGCAGTTCGAGATTGCGTTAAGTTGCCGTCTCCAACTGCCGGATTTAGGTTAAACAATGGCGTGCCATCTGTTGAGCTGTTATCCGAAAATGAGGGGGTGTTTTTTTTCGGAAATACAGACGCGGGTAAGAGCACATCGATCAATTATTTTTTAGGTGCGAAGATGAAAAAAGTGAAAAACAAAGTGGGAGACCCTTGTTTTATCATCGAAGAGGAGGAAGCACATTTTCCAAAAATTGGGCAAGCGATTGGCACTTCTGAAACTCTCTTTGCAAGGGCATACCCATTAAAGAGTAATGAAAAGCGTGTTTTGATCGATTGCCCAGGATTTAACGATACACGTGGGGAACATTATCGGCTCTGCACCCACCTTAGTATAGACTTAGCGGCTCGGCAAATAGGAAAAATCAAAGCGGTTGTAATTGTTCTTCCCATTGCAGAATTTATCCAAGATAGAGGCAATCACATTGTAAAGATTTTTGAAGCCATTAAGGCGAGATTCTATGGGCTTTTAGATGCAGGGCAAATCGATCGATTTCCCTTTGTACACATCCTTTTGACTAAAATTTCCCATGTCTCCTCGTTCGTTGCCCAATCGGTAAGAGATGGCAAAGTATTTTCAGAAAATTTATCAGAAATTCGGGAAGAAATTGGAAAACACATCAATTGCGCTGAAGGGAACATGAGGTTAGCACAATTGCAAGAAGCCCTTGCGATATGGAAAGCGTTACAAGAGCTTCATTTGACAAATCGGATACGTATGATCGATCTTGAAGATGAGGTAGAAAAAGAAGAGTTATTGGTACAGTACTTTAAGACAGATGAAGACCTACCAAAACAATGTTACCGGTCGGTCATAGAAAATCCAACTGCATGGCAAGAATTTGGCGATACGATCATGTCAATTACAAAAAATTGGTTGGATGTAATTTTAAGGCCATATGTAGAGGGGATTCCTGCAGAAATCAGCAGGTTACTTCAAGAATCTGCCCCGGAAAGTGTCATCAAGGATTTACATGAAAAAAGATGCTATTTAGCTGTTGCCCTGAAGATGCAAGCAAGATCACTTCTGGATCTAAAGAACTTTATCCAGTTATTGCTAAAATCTGGGAAAATAAGTCAGCAAGGGCAGCCAAATAATGGGGCGGCTGTTTCACTTTTTCAACAATTTTTGGAAATGCATCAGAGGTTAGAGCAGCATCCACTTGTGTTGACTCATTTAATGACCCTACACTTTAAGCAGTTTTGGAAAGCTTACCAGGTGTTTGAACAAAAACCATCAAAGTGGGAAAGTCTTGTCTAAAATTATTTCTTTACATAAAGAGTGTTTTATTTTTATTGTTAACAAAAAAGGGGGGGGGGGGCTTATGTCATCACAACCGTCAAGTCCAAGTACCATACAATCAGGTAAAGGGGCAAATGATGCCTATGTACAAGCCTTTGAACAATTGAAGACAAACTTACGGGATCTGGCCAATCCCCGTTTACAAGAGACTCTTGTGGCTATCTTAAATCAACCAAGAGAGACTGTTTGGGATTATTCTAGAGGTATCCAACAATTTTGCAAAGATGCAGCGATCCCTCCAATGACCCTGAAATGCATCGCATTAATGGATCAGGCGATCGTGAGTCGCTTAAATGAGACTACAAGTGTTGCGTTGGAAACGAAGGCTGTTCAGGGCAGCTTGGTGACTTTAGCAAGTGAAATTAATGAGATTGCGCAAGGTCGTATCAAAGAATTGCAGATAGATAAATGGAACGAGCTTGACTTAGTCTTAAAAGCGCATGATGTTCAAAAGTTAGATAATTCAGATGTTCTTCTGATGTTTACTCATATAGCTAGAGGGCAATCTGACCCGTTTAAAGAGTTTTTTAAAGCTTTAATTGAAAATCAAAAAGTGAGCCAAAAGCGGCTCGATGAGTATTCCAATGAGGTATATAAGAAAAATTGGATAACGCTTGTGATTCAAGTTGTGAAGAAGAAACCCACAACGAATGAAGGTTTGATGCAATATCTGAATATCCCTGATAAAGAAAGACGGGATTTTTCAAAAAATACGTTGTATGTGACAAATCCTCAACTTAAGAAAACCCATTCCGGAGTCGTTTTACGATGTGACAAAATATCCAATCATCAATGGGTTTTCCATTTGCATGATGAGTCCATCGTGCATGTGAATATAGAGGCAAATGTGTTTGCAGTTTCCATCACCTCGAAACCGAGTCGATGTGGTCTTTGGAAGGCCATTGCACTTCGCTCTGTGGAGAGGGAGCAAACAATCGAAATAGGAACACCTAAAGATGAAAAGATTACGGGGATAAAAGCCGGTGTGTATTTTTATAAGACCTATTCCCATCGTCGACCAGGAGCTGTTGCTGGTGCAGTTGGAAAAGCTGCAAGAGCCATTCCGTTTGCTGGCAGGCTGGCCACAAAATTGATGGGAGAAGAAACAATTGAAGTAGAGCTTTGGGATGAGCGAAATCGCACCCCTTGTTATCGCTTAACAGGCATTCGGCAAGATAATCTTGTGATTAAGGTGTACATTGAAAAGTGGTCTGTTGAAGAGGGTGACTATACAGATTCAAAGGCCTTTGAGATTGACGAGTTTAATCGCATCTTTTCTGTTTTACATCGAACAAAAGAAAGTTGTATCGGCCTTACGCTGGCAAATGCCGATGCAAATTTAAGAATTCGGGATGAAAGGGACAAAAACAACAACGAATACAAATTAGCAAAACTAAAAGAGATAGACAATGAGTTAGAAACCGTTCGGCAATTGTTGATCGATGATGTGAATAGCCTATTATTGGAAAATCTTTTAAATAGTATGATGGCGCATCAGTTGCAAGATATTGATGTACAAGTATTAAAATCTCATAATCAAAAGTTAGGTGACAAGATCGATCAGCTTGTAAGAAGGTATAAAGATGATTGCGAGATCACAAGAGCTCCTAATGAACTTCTTTTTAGATTGGTATTAGAGGTCAATCAAGCAAAACTTGTGAAAAAGCAAGAAAATCTCTCTGTAGCGACGACGATGGAGCTATTAAAACTTGCCTTTGATCATATTAAGAAGATTGAAAACCAAGAAATTGTTTTAGTGGTAGGCAATACTGGAGCTGGTAAGAGTACCTCAATCGGCTATTTTCTAGGGGGGCAATTCGCTCAGAAAACCAATGGTGTCGGGGATGCAGTTTACGAGTATTCATCTGTAGGAGCGCCTCTTCCCAAGATTGGACAGGCGCTTGGAACTTCAGAGACGCTCTATGCACAAGCATTTGGGGTGGAGGATCAACAAGTGTTACTTTGTGATTGTCCAGGATTTAATGATACTCGAGGCGGGCAATATGAACTTTGCACGAACTTAAGCATTGACATGGCGATTGAAAAATGTTCAACCCTCAAAGCAATCGTTGTAGTGGTTCCGGTGATTGCCTTTCTTGGGGATAGGGGGAACAATATCGTAGAACTCATTTCAACCATTCAAGATCGTTTCCCAAGTACTTTTAAGGTGGATAAGCCGCGGGATAGTCACAGACTTTTTCTCCTAGTGACGAAGACAAATCAAGCGCTTGCCTCGCAGGTCGACGGGTTGAGGCAAGGGGCAAGATTTAGGGAGCATTTGGCTGAAACAGATACAGCTATTGAGGCTCTTATGGAAAAAGGAGTTACAGATGGAAATCAGGAACTTGAAGCCTATAAAATGAGACGAAATATCTGGCAAACCATGGAAGCCATGCGAAATGAAGGACGAGTCAATTTTATTGATATTGATGATGAGACAGAAAGAGAGGAGTTATTGAGGGCATATTGCAATCCTTTAGGCTCTATTGATAAGGACAAATATCGCAAAGCGATGGAAGGGCCCGGGATGAAGAGAAAGTTTGGTCAAGCGATTGAGCTATCTACTCATACTTGGACGCAAACAATCTTCAAAAATTATTTTGAGGCTATTCCTGAAAATATAGGGATAGCTACACGATCTTTAACTAAGTGTAAAAATGATCTAAGGCGGTTGTTAGTTGATAAGAAAGAGCGCGGCGAAAAGATTGAAACGCTCACGCAAGAAATTACAGAAATCGAAGCCTTTATTGCTGAGCTTGAATCGAATAATGGACAAGACGTCGATCCTGCTCTTTTGCTAGCTTTTCAAGCAAGAGCATCAGATCTGACATTGCAGCAAATTGCAAGTGAAGAGGCAAATTTATCAACTGAAAATAGAAAACTTGAAGGATTGCAAGAGGAATTAAGAAATGCGACCCAAAAAGTGACTGATCTTGAGAACCAGATTATAGCGGCGGATCAAACAATTACTGCGTTAGAGAGTGAAATTGCAGCTCTTAAAGTTGGGCATACCTTAGACCGTCTTTTTAAAAGTCCTGATTATAAGAAAAGTGACCTTTGGGAAATGCACTGTTGGAAACCTGGAGCAAGAGAGGAGCGTGTGAAGAAAGTGGAAGCAAGAACCCAAGAAGATGAAGGAGATGTGGTCTATGAGGGTCTTGCAGGTGATTATAAGGGAAAGACATCCGATATTGCGGTGATCGAAAGAAAATATAAACTGTTTCCAGCAGATGAGAGCACGCAAAAATTGTTTAAAGAGGCAACGTGGCAATCGAGTCAACAACTTGGAGATTATACGGCCATTGTTAAGGGTGAGGGGTGTGTCATTGATGCAAGGAATGTCACACCGGAAGGTACAAAAGTGGCCTATAGTTATGTGCTTACATGGGATAAAAAGGTAATGCCTTGGATTGAGATCAGTCACAACGTACCAAATCTTGAATACAATAGAGCTACGATCATTAATCGGAATGCAACGAAAGAGGCTCAAGAAGTGGAAGTGAAAGCGCCTTTGGAACAGAGGAAAATTATAGCGGAAGCTGAAGTTGTGAATATTCAAGCGGCGCTTACGCAAACTCAACAAGATGTGACAAGGGTAGAAGCGGCAATTGCAGCTTTGAATGCCACAAAGAAAACTCAAGAGATCGCACTTCTCATTGAGCAAAAAAGGGAAGAAGTCGAAAGAAAGATGGCAGAAAAGACCGGGTTAGAAAATTCAAGAGACATTGACGAAAAAATGGAAATCAAAGAAAGCGAAAAGTTACGGCTTCAAGAAGAGATACTTGCATTGAAACTAAAGAAACGCAATTACGCCATCATCATTAAAACTCAAGAAAACACACTCTCTTTGTTACTTGAATTTTCAGAGTTGATTGCAGGGCCTATTGAAAAAGATGCAAAGGCAGATGCGACTGTTGCTGCAGTGGTTGCTTGCCAAGAATATATCACAGCTTATAGGAAGTACCAGCCGAGATTAGATGAGTGCCTAAAAGAAGATTTGCCATTTTTAAAGAGTAATTAAAGGATCGTTTAACTTTAATTATTTAAATAAAGAAGGGGTTTTTTATGTCATCACAACCGTCAAGTTCAATTACCGCACAACTAGGTGTGGGCGCACCTATTGCCTATATTCAAGCCTTTGAACAGTTGAAAACAAACTTGAGAGAGCTTGCTAATCCCCGTTTGCAGGAGAAGCTTGTGGACATCCTAAAAGCCCCAAGAGACACTGTCTGGGATTATGCGGCAGGAATCCGCCAGTTTTGTATTGAAGAGGCGATACCGGAACTGACAATGAGATGTATCGCATTAATGGATCAGGCGATTGCGAGTCGCTTAAATGAAGCTCAAAGTGTTGCGTTGGACACGAAAGCAGTACAAGGCGATTTGGTGACTTTAGCGCTAGAAATCAATGGAATTGCGCAAGGGCGTATCAAGGAGTTGCAAATTGATCAAACATGGCGCGAGTTAGACCTGATGTTAAGAGCCCATGATGTCCAAAAGTTAGATAATCCTGATGTTCTTTTGATGTTTAATCATATTGATAGAGAGCAGACAGAGCCTTTTAAAGAGTTTTTTAAAGCTTTAAGTGCTCATCAAAAAGTGAACCAAACGCGACTCGACGAATATTCTAAAGAAAGATACAAGATCGCTGGGCAAGGATTTAATTGGATATCGCTTGTGACTCAGGTCATCAAGAAAAAGCCAACTAAGAACGAAGGGTTGATGCAATATTTAGATGTCCCCGATAATGAAAGACGTGATTTTTCCCAGCAAACATTATATGTCACAAACCCTCAACTTAAGAAAACTCATGTGGGAGTGATTGTAAGTTATGAAAAAATAGACAATGATCACTGGACTTTTCATTTGCATGATGAGTCATTAGTGCATGTCAATACAAAGCCAAAGGCGTTTGCAGTTTCAATCGCAACTAAACCGGAGCGATTTGGTCTTTGGAAGGCAATAGAATTGCAGTCAGCCAAAGAGGGGCACAAAATCGAAATTGGAATACCCAAAGATGAACAAGTGACTGGAATAAAACCAGGAGTGTATTTTTATAAAAGTTTTTTCCACCATCAACCAAATGCTGCTGCAGTGGCAGTTGGAAGATTTCTTCCAAGCAATATGGCCACAAGATTGGGAGGAGAGGAAACAATAGAAGTGGCGCTATGGGATGAGAGAAATCACACACCCTGTTATCGCTTAACTGGGCTTCGCAAAGATAATCTTGTGACTAAGGTGAACATTGAAAGGTGGTCTGTTGCGGAAGATGCCTATACAGATTCAAAGGAATTTGAGATCGATGAGTTTAATCGGCTCTTTTCAGTGTTAACGCGTAAGGCAGAAAACTGTGTGGGGTTGACCCTTGCAAATGCCGATGCCAATTTGAGACTTCGGGATGAAAGGGACATACACAACAATGAATATAAATTGGCAAAACTCAAAGAGATCGAAAATAAGCTAGAATTGATTCGTCAATTGTTAATCGATGATGAAAATGTCATTTTATTAGAAGATCTTATGAATAGCATGATTGCACACAAGTTGCAAGATATTGATGTACAGGTACTCAAA
>Ga0206944_1095_pt2 | contig 14696 bp, 11 predicted proteins | sample Alteio_BWOrgHeat_4_FD_152978 | JGI IMG/M metagenome (GOLD analysis project Ga0206944, IMG submission 152978) | Enriched cells from forest soil in Barre Woods Harvard Forest LTER site, Petersham, Massachusetts, United States -... | ecosystem: Environmental > Terrestrial > Soil > Temperate forest > O... | reverse complement strand
CGTGGCGCTGATGTGCTGGCGTGTGCCACGTCTGTCCAGGTGTTTGACGCGCTGGATTCGCGCCGCGCCGCTGCCGCGGTGATCCCTGTGGAGAACACGCTGGCCGGTCCCGTGGGCGAGCATCTTGATCTTCTGCTGGAGCGCGACGTTTTTATTCACTCGGAAATGAGGCTGCGGATCGCGCACAACCTGATTGCCGCTCCGGGCGTGAAGCTCAAAGACATTCGCCAGGTGCTGTCGCATCCCGTGGCGCTGGACCAGTGCCGTAACTTTTTCCGCAAGTATCGGGGGGTGTCAGCCGTTCCTTTTTATGACACGGCCGGCAGCGTGAAACACATCATGGAGCAAAACCTGCGTGACACGGCGGGGATCGCCAGCAGCCAGGCGGCCAAAGAATACGGCGGCAAGGTGCTGATGGCTGGCCTGGAGGACAACAAACAGAACTTCACCCGTTTCTTCATGATCGACAAGAAGAAAAAAGTTGGGGCGGGTGCCAACAAGACCTCTCTGGTGTTCTCGCTTAAGAACGTCTCTGGAGCACTGTTCAAGGCCTTGAGCGTTTTTGCCCTGCGGGACCTGGATCTGAGCAAGATTGAATCGCGCCCAGTGCGAGGCAAGCCGTGGGAGTATCGTTTTTATGTGGATGTGCTGTGTGGCGAGGAGCCGGCCATGAAGCTGGCTCTCAAGCATCTGGAAGAGATTGCTGGTGTCGTCAAGGTGCTGGGGGTGTACCCGAGAGCGAAGTAGGGAGGCGATCCGGCATTCCGTGTCTCTGCTGGTCGCTTCCGGCCCCGAATAAGCGCGTTTGGGCGGTGTTGGCTGGAGTGACATAAGTCACAATAAGCCACAGAAAACAAATGGTACAATTCGTCTCTTTAGTACCGCGACTGCATCTTTTCGAATGGTGCGATCATCAAATGTGAGCGTACTTATATCAAGGATAAATTATGGCGTCTGAGACAAAACCGACTACCAATATTGAGCCAATCGCTGTGACGCCTGATCAGCGCCCAACTTTAACTGAGGAGCAGCAGAAGAGCATACCGGTCCTGCCGGTCCGTGACACCGTACTGTTCCCACATGCGGTTCTGCCATTGACGGTAGGGCGCGAGAGCTCCATTCAACTGATCAATTCGCTGGGTGAAGAAAAGACCATCCTGGTGGTGGCTCAGCGTGAAGCCCGCGTGGATGCACCGCAACCTACTGATTTATATGCCATTGGAACACTGGCCACCGTTCACAAAGTGGTCAAGATGCCGAACCAGAGCCTCTTTGTTTTTACTGAAGGCCTGACGCGCGGCAAGCTGCAGGACTTTACCCAGCTCACGCCTTTCCTCCGCGCCAACGTTGAGCCAATTCCAGACACGGAACCGGAATCGTCGCCGGAGATTGAAGCGCTGCAGCGCAACGTGTTGACCTTGTTCCAGCAGATCGTGGCCGGATCGCCGACGTTGTCCGATGAACTCCAGACTGTGGCCATCAACATTGAAGAGCCCGGCAGGCTGGTGGATTTTGTCGCTTCGTCGTTGCCGTTCCTTTCAACCAAAGACAAGCAGGAAATCCTGGAAACGCCGGACGTAAGCCACCGGCTGCAGGCCATCAATCATCATCTGGCCAAAGAGCTGGAAGTGCAGCAGCTCCGCAACAAGATCCAGAATGAAGTGCAGGACCAGGTTCAGCAGTCGCAGCGCGAATATTATTTGCGTGAGCAGATGAAGGCCATCCAGAAAGAACTGGGTGAGCAGGACGAAACCCAGCGTGACGTTGACGAGCTGCGCCAGAAGATTGAAGCAGCCGGAATGCCTGAAGAGGTCAAGAAGGAAGCCACCAAGGAACTGAACCGGTTGGCCCGCATGTCTCCGATGGCGGCGGACTATTCCGTGACGCGCAATTACATTGAGTGGCTGGCGGTTTTGCCGTGGGCCAAGTCGAGCGGCGTTGTGGTGGACATCAAGAAAGCGGCCGAGGTGCTGGACGCAGATCACTACGATCTAAAGAAAGTGAAAGACCGCATTCTGGATTATCTCTCCGTGCGCCGACTCAAGCCGAGCATGAAGGGGCCGATCCTTTGCTTTGTTGGACCTCCTGGTGTGGGTAAGACTTCGCTCGGGCGCAGCATTGCGCGCGCGCTGGAGCGGAAGTTTGTGCGTCTCTCACTGGGCGGCGTGCATGATGAAGCGGAAATTCGCGGCCATCGCCGTACATACATCGGAGCACTGCCCGGACAGATCATGCAAGGTCTGCGCCGCGCCGAGACCAACGATCCCGTCTTCGTCCTGGATGAAGTTGACAAGCTGGGTCGCGATTTCCGTGGCGATCCTTCGTCGGCGCTGCTGGAAACTCTTGATCCAGAGCAGAACTCGACGTTCCGCGATAACTATCTGGACGTGCCGTTTGATTTGTCTAAAGTGCTTTTCATCTGCACGGCCAACATGCTCGACACGATTCCGGAGCCGTTGCGCGATCGCATGGAAATTATCGAACTTCAGGGTTATACCGAAGATGATAAGGCCCACATCGCCGAGCGCTATCTGGTGCCAAAGCAGATTGAAGAAAACGGCCTGACCAAAGAACAGATTGAATTTCCGGAAGATTCTGTCCGGTTCATCAGCCGGCATTACACGCGTGAAGCTGGCGTGCGCAACCTTGAACGCAACATTGGTACGGTCTGCCGTAAACAGGCGCGCCGCATTGCGGAAGGCAACACAGACAAACTCGTGGTCACGCGTGAGATAGTTCAGGAATTTTTGGGCGGAATCAAGATCCGCATCGACACCGAGATTGCAGAACGCACCAGGCGTCCCGGTGTGGCTGTGGGCCTGGCCTGGACACCAGCGGGCGGCGACATTCTTTTCATCGAAGCCAATAAGATGAAGGGCAAGGGCGGTTTCACCATGACCGGACAGATCGGCCAGGTGATGCAGGAATCCATGCAGGCGGCTTTGACATGGGTGCGATCCAACGCGGAGAAACTCGCAATACCAGAGGAGTTTTTCAAGGACCACGACATTCACATCCACGTGCCTGCGGGCGCCATCCCAAAGGATGGTCCTTCAGCGGGTGTGACCATGGCCACTGCGCTGGTTTCGCTGCTCAAGGACACGCCAGTGCGGCCTCTGACGGGCATGACCGGTGAGTTGACGCTGAGCGGAAACGTTCTACCGATAGGCGGAGTGAAAGAGAAATTCCTGGCCGCCAAGCGAGCAGGAGTGAAGGACATTCTTTTCCCCGCGGACAATCGCATGAACGTGGAAGAAGACTTGACACCGGAACAACTGGAAGGACTGAACCTGCACTTCGTCAGCACGATTGAAGAAGTGCTGGGAGTCGCGCTTCCTGGCTCGCGCCTGGAAGAGCGGCAGGACGCGGAAACACGTGAGCGCGTGCTGAGCAACGCCTAAAATCCAACTAGCTTGTTTTTATCTGGAAGGGGCCGGGAGCAATCCCTGCTCCTTTTCTTTGCTGGCAGTTTTTCTCTACCTAATCCCTTACCTAAGGTGAGCTTCTGGCCAGCAGCAGCATAGCCATCAGCATCCAAAGCATTAGATAACCACCATTCTCGAGGAACTCCATGTCGCAGACCATAAACTCCAGATGCAACTCTGCCTTTTCAGAGTGGCTGAAACTGCCGATGTGGATCTCATTTGGCTCATCGCTCATTCTGCTGTTCGTGCTTGCTGGAATTTCTTGCACTGCGCAAGCCCAATCCACCGGCAGCAGCATTAGCGCTTACGCTGACGCCATCAAGCAGTCAACCATTTCTGAGCGCATCACTGCCATGGATCGATTTGTGGCAATGGCCGGTAGCAGCAAATTGAAAACGGACGCGCTGGAGTTTCTTGTCTGGGACCACCTTCGATTAGGGCATCAGTCGCAGAGCGCGCAGCGGGCGAAAGAATTGCTGGCCATCTCACCCGGCAATTCCATCGCTGTGGCCGTCCTCAACCAGGACATGTCGTCCGCGTCGCGCGATAAAGGCGTTACGGCAAACCGACTGGCACAACTGAATTCCGCCATGAGCAGCCTTGATCAGTTGGGCAAGCCTGAAGGCATGCTGGACCGAAACTTTCAAGTGCTCAAGCAGCAGGTAGCCATCATGCTCAATGGCGCCGTTGGTCTAAGTTATCTCGCCATTGAAGATTACCCGCAGGCGCGCATGGCATTGGAGCAGGCCGTGGCCAGCGATCCCAATAATGCGCAGTGGGTTTATGGCATGGGGCTGGCTCTGTTGAATGGCAAGAATCGCGATCAATATCGCGGCTACTGGTTTCTGGCCCGCGCCGCCAATTTGACGGCAGGAACGCCGCAAGGACAAGAAATCAACAATTACGCATGGCGCGCCTATGTAAAAGATGGCGGCAAGGCTGAAGGATGGCAGCGTTATCAGGCCAGCGCTGCGGCATTAGATGCGCCGCCCAATCCCGACACAGGCAAGCCTTCAGCAAACGCGGTAGCAGCATCAACCAGTCCCACTTCTCGTTCGACAGGCAATGCTCCGGCTGTTGCCGCCCATAGTCCAAGTCCGGCCAAGCGCACCGAGACGACTGAAGCGTCCAACCGAGGGAAATCTTCAGGAAAGAAAAAAGCGCCTTTTGGCTTTGAAGATACTCTGCATGAGCCGCCTTCGCGTGAAACCGCAGCAGCGCCCAACGCTCCGGCAAACCGTCCAAAAGTAATAGCTGCTCCCTCTGAAGCAGTGTCACTGGGCATACTGATTGAGACATCGCTGCTGACTAGCCAGAACAGGCAGGCGATTATCGCCACATTGAGAGACATCGTAAGAAATCTGCGAGTGAATGACGAAGCCTGCATCCTGGTGTTTAGCGATCAACTCGATTTTGAGCAGGACCTCACGGCCGACGACACGCTTCTGGAAGAAGCGCTCGGCCAGATACGTCCCAAACAGGGCAAGGCGCTGATCTCTGGAATCGCTTTTGCTGCCGGACATTTGAAGCGTATCGGTAAGAACGGCAATCGCGTTCTGCTGGTCATTTCCGATGGGCGCAGCGGGCAGACCACCTCAGACACTCTCACGTTCCGCAGCCAGGTAAGCGGCGTGCGCATTGACTGTATTGGGCTGAAGGCGGATGGTGCGTCAGAGCGGGCGTTGCTGGAGCAGGTTGCGGCTTATTCCGGTGGCAAAGCGTCGTTCGCGTCTGATTCCGGAGAGTTCCGCACTGCGGCTCTACAAATGACCAAGACCATGGGGATCGCCGTACCGTAAAACGCTGAATGCAGTTCATCACGCGCGCAAAAATTTCCGGAGCAGTGCGTGAAACCACTCCGGATGAGTTCGTAAACTGTGCTTTAGCCTTAATGGCTGATACGTTATTAGACGCCGAAAAGTTGCAGCAAGTTAGTGCCGTTCGCCCCGATAAACAAAACTTGATGTGACTTAACCCTCGAATAACACAAGACAAACCTGAGCTGCAAAAAAACTGTCGAGCGAGCGAAGCAGGGTTTCCGTTATTCTTATTGCATGCGTGTTACGGTGCTGCTGTTTGGGCAGCTCAAAGACATTGTCGGCAGGCAGGAGGAGTCTCTGGATCTGGAATCTGGCGCCCCGCTCTCGGCGGTCATGGACCATTATTCGGGGCGATATCCCAAATTTCAGGGCCTCACCAGATCGATTGCATGCTCCATCAACCAGGAATACGCGCAGGGTTCGGCGCTGCTCAAAGAAGGCGACGAGGTTGGCCTGCTGCCTCCGGTGAGTGGCGGGAAATCCAAAGCGGCGGAACTCCAGTCCGCACATTGTTCCATTGTTCGCGAACCCATTGATATTCATGCGATTAGAAAGAGCCTGGAGCACCCGGAAGACGGCTCGGCATTATTTTTTGATGGAATTGTGCGCAATAATACGCGCGGCCGGCGTACTTTGTTTTTGGACTATGAAGCCTACGAATCAATGGCCTTAAATGAGATGGAGAAGCTGGCTCAGGCGGCGCTTGAGCAATTTAAGATTCGCGATGTTTGTCTTGTCCATCGATTGGGGAGGCTGGAAATTGGGGAAACCAGCGTCCTGATCGGGGTCGCGTCGGCCCATCGAGTGGCGGCTTTTGAGGCCTGCCGATGGCTGATTGATACGTTAAAGAAGACTGTCCCTATCTGGAAAAAGGAGTACTTTGAGGATGGCGCTGTCTGGGCCGATGGTGAACCTTTTCCTGAAGAAATTCGAGTAAGCAAATAACTCTTTACCGCAGTTTGCATCTAAGCTTTCCAGAATACCCGCTGATAACTATGAATCGGACTCGCGCTTTACCGCCGTGGTTCAGTCTGGCTTGCCTGCTTGTCTGCCTGTTTTGCCTGCGGGGCGTGTATGTCCTGGCCCAGGACCCGCAAAAAGGAGACCGCATCCCTCCGGGATCGCAATCGCAAAAAGACGAATCAACTTATCGCGTGAATGTGCGGCTGGTGAACGTCTTTACCACGGTTACCGATTCTCGCGGCGCTCCGGTGGCCGACCTGACCAAAGACGATTTTCAATTGCTGGAAGACGGCGTTCCGCAGACCATCAAAGTCTTTGAGAAAGAGTCCGCCATCCCGTTGAGCATTGCGCTGGCAATTGATACCAGCCCCAGCACTCTGCGCGACTTCAAACTTGAAACTACTTCGGCACGCAGGTTTGTGCATTCCATTCTGCGAGCTGAGGACCGTCTCTCAGTTTTTGAAGTGACCGAGAATATTGATCAGATAACGCGTTATACCGCTGACCTTAAGGCCATCGAACATGGTATCGACAGTTTGCGGACAGGGCCGGGGACTTCAATTTACGACGCAATTTTTCTGTGCTCAGAATCCTTGTTGGACCGCGAAGGCCGCAAGGTACTGGTTCTGATTACTGACGGAGGCGATACCACCAGCAAGGCCGACTACAACAGCGCGTTGCGGCGGGCGCAGCAGGCAGAGGCAATCGTCTATAGCATCATTGTGGTTCCAGTGGAGGCAGATGCCGGGCGCAATTTGGGCGGTGAGCATGCGCTCATCCAAATTTCCAAAGATACCGGCGGAAAATATTATTATGCTGAAGGGCAGCAGCAACTGGATGAAGCCTTCCGCAAAATCAGCGATGAATTGCGAACGCAATATCTGCTTGCGTTTTATCCCAGCCGCAAGATTTCTGATTCACCTTTCCGCCGAATCAAGGTGGAGCTTAATAAGAAAGATCCAGAAGGACAGGCCTATCAGGTTCGACATCGCGCGGGATATTACACAGCGCCAGCAAGATAAGTGAGGCCGTGGGTCTTTATGTTTTATTAATGTTTTTTCACCGCAACGCGGTTAATTTGCTGACTGATTATTGCACTTTTGGGCTACAATACTGGGCATGTCGTTCCGTGCCGCTGCCCCAGCCTTTGCCAAAAAGACCACCAAGACCCCTCCCCCGGATGATACGGGAATGGAGTCTTCTTACCTGAAAGCCCTGGGTGAGAAACAGACGCCGGTCACCGTGAAACTGGTTTGCGGAGAGACCCTGCACGGCTGGATTGAATATTACGATGTAGGCATGGTCCGCCTTACCCGCGAAGGTTCTCCTAATTTGTTCATCTTCAAGCACGAGATCATGTACATTGCGGAAGATACCGGGCGCCGCGCCCGCTGATGTCCCCCAAAGAAGACTACATTCATCCCATGCAGGACCTGGCCCGCGAGGCTGGTGCTCTGCTCATGTCATTTTTCGGCAAAGTTTCCATTGAGTACAAGGGCGATGCCGATCTCGTAACCAAGGCTGATCGCGCTTCCGAGCAATTGATCGTCGAGCATATCCGCAAGCAGTGGCCAGACCACGACCTGATTGGCGAAGAAGGCAGCCGGCGCGAAACCGGAAGCGATTTCCGCTGGCACATTGATCCTCTCGACGGCACCACGAATTTTGCTCATGGCTATCCGGTGTTTTGCGTATCGATGGCATTGGAGTTCAAAGGGGAGAGAATTGCGGGGGTGGTTTACGATCCCACACGCGATGAGATGTTTGCTGCCGTAAAAAATGGCGGCTCATTTCTGAACGGCCACGCGATCCATGTCTCCTCGGTGGCAAGACTGAAAGAGAGTCTTGTGGCTACAGGCTTTCCCAGCCACAAACGGCACAAGAACCCGAACATCCACTTTTATCACCAGATCACGTTGCGTTCGCATGGCGTCCGCCGCGCGGGCTCGGCAGCGCTTGATCTTTGCTACCTGGCGTGCGGACGCTATGACGCGTACTGGGAGTTCAATCTCAACTCATGGGACACCGCCGCGGGCGTCTTGCTGGTGCAAGAGGCGGGGCGGCACGGTCACCAACTTTAGCGGCGGGCCGTTCAATATCGATAGCCGTGAAGTTCTGGGCAGCAACACTTTGCTTCATGCTGAGCTGTTGAAAGAGTTCCAGGCAATCATTGCCGGACGCGTGGAAGGCCTGCCGTCGGTGGCGGAATCATTTCAATCTAAGTAACAGATCAGTTCGGGCTACGATTTGACCTTCGCAAGAATCAGGACTTTTCAGCCCTCACCACTCTCAACCAGGGATACGTAAGAAAGTTGAATCCCGTGCGGCTCACCTTGAGTCCGCAGCTTGCGAATGTTTTCTGGTACGTGCCGGTATTGATGAAGTCTGAAATCAACGCAGTACCGCCGGGCTTGAGCACGCGCGCAATTTCTCGGCATGCCTGGGCGCGGCCTTCGGCGTCAGGAATGTTGTGGATGCAGAGATTCGAAAGTACAACATCGAAGCTGGCATCAGCAAAGCTGAGCTTGCGCGCATCGTCACTCTTCAGGTCCACCTTGTCATGGACGCCTTCAATGTCAATATTGGTTTGCGTCCGCGGCAGTGAGTTCCCGGAAAGATCTTTTGCGCTCCAAATGTCGATGCCTGTCGCTGTGCCGGTTGTGAGCCGTTGGGCTGCTCCAATCAGCAGCAGACCGCGGCCAGTGCCGACGTCAAGCACTCGTTCATCGCCGTGCCAGCGCAGCATGTTCAGCATCCTGTCCCGATGGCGAAACTTGCCCCACTTGGCATAAAGCAACATCAAAATCCCGCCTAATAAACACGATCCACCGGGCCAAGACGCGCTGCGGTTCCAAAGGATTGTTACGTTGCCAAGATGAATTGTGGGAAAGACGATGCCGGAGACAATAAGCGCCACGCCAATCACCAGCAGGTTGCGAACGACGCTCGGTGCGTCAATCCCATAGTCAGGCTTTAGCGGCATAGACGGATTAGATCACAGAGTTCTGAAGCGACGGAAAAATCCAGCGAGACAGTCTTATTTCACTTTTTTAGCAATGGACTTGGTAATCATCTCAAGTTCGAGCATGATGTCATCTTCCAGGTTCAACCCCGCGGCGCGCATGGCGCCCAATGGATCGCGCCGGAATAAGTCTGCATTTTTCTTTGAATCGCCGATCCATTTCTTTAAGTCCTCCTCGACCTTATTCAGGTGAGCGAGAAGGCGGTCTGGTTCCTTGGCGGGCGGCTTACGTCGGCGCAAATCAAACACCTCACCTAACATGATGGATCAATACTAACCGCGCGCGCGCCGGAATTGTCCCAGTCGAGAGTTTACTGTTTGAGTAACTTTAGCGATTTCTTATTTATTTTAAAAAATGAAACTCCACCATAATCAGTACAAAGTAAGTTTCCGGCCACTCTTACATCAATTCGTTTTTCATGAATCGGCTTTTGCAAGATCAAACATCTTATAGCGTCCATAAAATTTTTCGATTTCCCTCTTCGACCTGCCCTCGCTAGAGTGTTTCTCAAGCCGATTCCTTCGTGGCCATTGGAGCTGAACAAGAATATGTCAAAGTTCCTGCGCTGTTTGTTGGCTTTGTTTCTCTTGTGCTCGCCCCTGGTTCTGCTGGCGCAGTCTGCTGCGCTCACGCACGCGGACGCACAAAGCGACCGCATCGCCAAGCTGGAACAGCAAATCGCCGACTCCAAAGGCTCCGCAGACAATGCCTGGATGCTCATGAGTTCGGCGCTCGTTCTGTTGATGACCGGCCCGGGGTTGGCGCTTTTCTATGGCGGCCTGGTGCGCAAGAAAAATGTTCTGGCCACCATGATGCAGAGCTTTGCCCTGATGGCCGTGGTGACGGTCGTCTGGGCGATCGTCGGGTACAGTTTGTCTTTTGGCGAAGGAAATAGTTTTATCGGCGGACTGCATAACCTTTTTCTGCATGGCGTAGGCGCGCAACCAGATCCCGACTACGCTGCGACTATTCCAGCGCAAACATTCATGATCTATCAGCTCATGTTTGCCATCATTACGCCCGCGCTCATCACTGGAGCTTTTGCTGAGCGGATGAAGTTTAGCGCCATGGTGGTTTTCATGGTCCTGTGGTCGGCCATTGTTTATAGCCCGATGGCACACATGGTCTGGGGCAAAGGTGGCCTGCTCAACGCCGCGCTGGGTGGTCGTTTTCCCATGCTCGACTTCGCCGGCGGCACTGTTGTTCACGTCACGTCCGGAGTTTCCGCGCTGGTTTGCGCTCTCTATCTTGGCCATCGCATCGGCTATTCGCGTCAGGCCATGCCACCGCATAGCATGGTGTTGAGTTTTATTGGCGCGTGTCTGCTCTGGGTGGGATGGTTCGGCTTTAATGCCGGCAGTGCACTCAGCGCGGGCAGCCTGGCTACCAGCGCTTTTGTGGCGACGCACTTTGCCGCGGCCACTGCGGTAATTGGCTGGGTGGCCGCTGAGTGGCTCCGCAATGGCAAGCCCAGCGCACTCGGTGCGATCTCCGGTGCAGTCGCGGGCCTGGTCGCTATTACGCCAGCGGCAGGTTTTGTCACGCCGATGGCTGCTCTTGGCATTGGCGCGATCGCCGGCGTCTTCTGTTATCTGATGGTCGCGCACGTGAAGGCTCGCTTCGGATATGACGACTCGCTTGACGCCTTTGGCATTCATGGCGCAGGCGGTACACTCGGCGCGCTGCTCACGGGTGTATTCGCCAGCAGCGCGGTAAACCCAATCTTTAAAGACGCCAGCGGACGCGTGCTTGCTTCCGGTGCGCTGGAAGGCAACACACATCAGTTCGTGAATCAGGCAATCGGCGTTGGGATTGCGGCTGCGCTGGCGGTAGTGGGAACGCTGGCCATCTTGAAAGTCGTCGATGCGTTCATCGGCCTGCGCGTGCCGGAAGACCACGAGATTCAAGGTCTTGATATCACTCAGCACGGCGAAGAAGGCTATGATTGGGAGCATCCTGTGCCGGTTGCGGTGGCAGCGTTTTCCCAGGTAGCGGCCCACGGCTCCGGACTGGCGCGCAGAGACGCGCAAGTAGTTATGGGAGATTAGAAGCATCGGGGTGATCTGGTGATCGGCGGATCCGGTGATCGGAAGGCGCTGCCCGACTCGGGCATTTCTTGATTTTTTCTTCGGACCTGCTTGTGATTTCTAGCCCTAAGACACAATTTCGTTTTCCGATCACCAGATCACGCGCGATCACCGGATCTTGCCCTAGCTTCTTGCTCCTGCTCCAACCATCTGCGGCGACATGGCCGTGAACGCTTGATCCATGATGCGGATGGCCTCATCCACATCGCCTTTGGAAATGTTCAGCGGCGGCGACGTGCGAATCACGTTTCCATAAAATCCACCTTTGCCTACAATCAAACCGCCTTTGCGGCAGTTTTCCATGAATTGGTTCGTAGCTTCAGGTGCAGGCTCTTTGGTCGCGCGATTTTTTACCAGCTCAATCGCCTGCAACAATCCCATGCCTCGGACATCGCCAATGACATCATGTTTCTCTTTCAGCGCTTCAAGCCCATCGCGAAAGTAACGGCCAACCGTGTCCGCGTTGTCCATCAGGCGATCTTCTTCAATCACCTCAATCGTCGCCTTGGCCGCCACAGATGTCACAGGATTTCCGCCGAAGGTCGAAATGTGCAGCCCCTTAAAGCTGGCGGCAATCTCCGGACGCGTCGCCGTCAGTCCCACTGGCACACCATTGCCCAAGCCTTTTGCGGCGGTAATAATGTCCGGCGTAACTTCCCATTGTTCAATTCCGAACCAGCGTTTGCCGGTGCGTCCCCAGCCGGTCTGCACTTCGTCGGAGATAAACAGCCCGCCATAGTCCTTCACAATCTTGAAAACGATTTTGAAATATTCCTTCGGCGGCGTAATGAATCCGCCAACGCCCTGAATTGGCTCGGCCAGGAAGCCGGCAATCTGCCCAGAGGTCGATGTCTGGATCACCGCTTCAACGTCCTTCGCGCACGCCACTTCACAGCTTGGGTAAGTCTTGCCCAGCGGGCAGCGATAGCAATACGCATTCATGGCATGGACTACGCCCGGCGCGGGTACTGGCAGCGACTTCCGCCAGGTATTATGCGCCGTGAGCGACTGCGCCAGCTGTGAGCGTCCGCTATATCCGTGACGCAGCGCAACAATTTCAAAACGCCCGGTAAACATGCGCGCCAGTTGCACCGCGTACTCATTGGCTTCAGTGCCGCTATTGGTGAAATAGCTCTGGCTGATCTCGCCGGGAGTGATCTGCGCAATCTTTTCCGCCAGCGCCACCACCGCTTCATTCGGAAAGACCGCCGACGCATGCTGGAGCCTATCCACCTGCGCCTTGATCTTGCTGGTCACGCGCGGATTGGCGTGGCCCACGGAGATCGTCACAATGCCGCCAAAGAAATCCAGGTACTTGTTTCCCTCAACGTCCCACAGGTGCTGCATGCTTGCGCGGTCGGTCACCAGCGGATCAGAGTAATACGTGAAGACAGAAGGGAAGAGATACTGCTTGTGCTTCTTGAGGATCTCGTCTTTAGTCATGGCTGCTCCTAAGCGTTTGTGGATACCGAAATTGTAATCCCATACCTCAAGCTTGCTTTCCATTCCTCCAATTCAGCGCGATCAGGGTGTTTTCGGGGATGGCCTCCCCCCTCCCCGGGTATCCCACCGCACCCCAGGTCATCCCAGAACGGCGTGGGTTTCAGCGATGCCCTTGTGGCACCGCCGCCCTCGGCGGTGCAATTTTTCTCCTTTCCGATCACCGCATCCACTGTCCTTCGCTTCCGCGCCCAACTCCGGCTCAATCCTCAGCCGGACTCGATGGAATCCATACCCCAGGGTGCCGGGACAAACTCTTCATCCACCCTCCGGAAATCAGTGTCATCAGTGTTCATCAGTGGTAAGGTCTTGCTCCCCTTTGCGTCCTCTGCGTCCTTTGCGGTAAAAAAGTTTTGGTCCTGGTCATTCCACATTCCCCGCAGGGAGATTCAGAATCGGAGCTTTTGCGCAAACTCCAACCATTCTGAATCTTAGGCCAAAACGTATGCAAACAAAGCACGAAACCGGCCATGTTCATCTTCGCGTGCTGAGAGAAAACACCACTGGCCAAAATTCTTTGCATCTTTTCGGAAGGACAGGTGCCCATCGCTGGAAGAAATCGCGCATCCGTTCGTGGCTTTTCTGGAACCGTCCGCTGAGGGCCCCTACCCAAAAAAGCAAATTGCCAAAGCGAAACGCCCGTCGGAGTCAGCAGGGAAACGATCTTGACGGTTATCAGACGTGGTAGATCGTCTGACTCTTAATCAGCAGGTTGAAGCTGCGTTTTTCGTAACAACTCACCTGCAACGAAACGAAAGCGGCTTCCCACTCCGAGCGCAAACTTTTTTCTGTTTTGGCAGATTGGACGCGTGGTGAGGAGAAAACTCACAAAATACCATCTGTACGCAGCACCGTTCCGCACATGTAACGAAGGGCACTTTGAAAATGCGGCACTCCAGCCATTATGACGGATGGTATTATGTTTTTCCGAAATATTTGTAAAAGAGGCGGCGTTGTGACCAAAGGAGAGCGCTTTGGAATAGGAACGGTGGTCATCGGATTGGCCGCTGACGTCCTCACAATAGTGGATCATCTACGTTGGCGAGCCGAGGACGCCTCGACGACAGGTTCATTGCCAATGCCCATCCTGATGGCGGTGACGACGACCTATGGGTGGTTAATTCTTGCATGGTTTCTCACGAAGTGGAGATTTTTTAAAGACAAGGAACAGACATTGACCCCTCGAAAAAGGAAGCCTGATTTCCCCATGACGGCTTTTCGTGCGGTGTTTACCATTGGTATCGTGATTTCGCCCATTGTTATGTATATAGGGTACTCAATCAACCAAATCGCCGGCTCAATGGATGCGGTGATGCTCGCAATGTCCTCTCTGTTTATTGGCGCAGTCGTCGGGTTCGCAATATTTGGCGTGGTGTATCACGGGATGCCATTGATATATGAGGAGATCAAGTGAGTAACCTATTTTGTTTTTGCGCTCGGCGCAAAGGTTGGGTGCTCTCCCCTCATACGTAATTTCGGTTCAGCGAGACAAGTGTCACGGCGGCTTCATTCTTACCATCGAAGCGCAGAAAGAAGCCTTCCTCTCTGCTGAAGACGCACCGCAGCGCTTTACGAAGCCAGTACACTGAGGTACTCTGTACTCATCTCCCAACACTGTGTAGGGTGCCGGACGCTGAATCAGTGAATACAATCCCATTCTTCTATTACGATTTGCTTGCAAGGATGATTCCTGGCGGACTGCTTCTTGCAATTATTCGTGTGTTGAAAGTCAGCCTTCCACAACCGTGGCCAGCGCTCCTGAGCGGACCGGATTCTTGGAAGTCTGTAGTCGTTCCGCTAGCGTTTGCGACTGGGGCATATCTAATTGGTGCCACTATGGATGGAATCTTTAGGCGGGTCGGGCTTGCCGAAAAATTT
>Ga0206944_1108_pt1 | contig 14716 bp, 15 predicted proteins | sample Alteio_BWOrgHeat_4_FD_152978 | JGI IMG/M metagenome (GOLD analysis project Ga0206944, IMG submission 152978) | Enriched cells from forest soil in Barre Woods Harvard Forest LTER site, Petersham, Massachusetts, United States -... | ecosystem: Environmental > Terrestrial > Soil > Temperate forest > O... | reverse complement strand
CTTTTTTAGTTTGAAATGCCCTTTATGCAACTGAAACAGAATAGGAACAGTGGGACCATTTCGCCAAGCTTCGATTTTTTCTTCAAAGAGGGGCTGCTCTGTCCACGCGAGATGCCAAGCTTGGCAGTAATAGACAAGCTTTTGCAGCTTCATAGCAGTTGTCTCTTGCACCTTAATAAGGATATATCCTGCAACTTTCACCACATTTGCCATTGTGATTAATTCCTTGATTTACTGAGGGATCAATTTCCCCGGGTTGCAAATGCCTAAAGGATCAAGCGCTGACTTTAATCCTTTTAAGGCCTCTACACTTGTGTCTCCCACATAGTCGCGATACCAGGGAAGGTGCTCGTATCCTATTGCATGGTGGTGTGAAAGAGCGCCTTTCCATTTTAAAATTTCATCGACAATGATCCCTTTTAGCCTATGATAGTCGTTTAATTCATTACCGGCAGCAGTTTTTTTTCCGAATGTAAAATAGAGGCAAGCTCCCGATTGGTACGAATGGGATAAGTGACATCCAAGATAGCCTGGATGAGATTCATTGGCTAAAGCTTTTTCCATTCTTTCTTTGACTGCCTCATACATCGGCATCACGTTTGACCATAGTGTAGATGTCTCTGTCACATCGACTGTAATAGAGTAGTCCATACAAAAGTCGCGGATGTAGGGGTAGTCATATTTTCCCTTATACCAATGCTGGCCGATGCCGCTACCTAAATTGATACCGCCATGACTTTTCAGTATTTTTAAGATTTGTGCTTTAGTATTTGAGAAATCAGGAGTCGATTGATCTATCCCAATGATCATCAAACAAGTGCTTTCGATATCGAGCCCTTTAAATTTTTTAAGAAAGCCAAGGGCGATTTTTTGTTTGAATTGATGCATTATATCTTTATAAGTCTTAAGTGGAGGCGATGAGCGCAGCGCAAATCCTAAAGCTGTTTCAGACTGGTTGGAAAGGCGCATTGTAGTTAGCGTAAGATTGTTTTGCACACATTGTTGAATAGCTGCTACTCCTGAAGTAAAACTTGGGAATAAGATTCCCAAATACTCTTCTTTTGTTAATTTGTGAATCTGCATGACAGCTTCTGTAATTACACCTAAAACACCTTCTGAGCCAATAATCATGTGATTAAAATCAGGTCCTGTCGATCCCTTTGGCACAAGGGGCGTTTCTATTGTCCCCTTAGGGGTGACTATCTTGATTGAAATGGCCATATCTTCAATTTTACCATAAGTGTCAGACTGCATCCCGGCAGAGCGTGTGGCAAGCCATCCTCCAAGTGTAGAAAATTCAAAGGAATCGGGAAAATGGCCAAGTGAAAATCCCTTGGCATTTAGCGCCGTCTCAATATCTGGACCAAGCATCCCAGCCTGAATTCTTGCAGTAAGTGATGACGCATCGATAGAAAGTATTTGATTCATCTGCTGCATGTTTAAGGTAGCAGCCATGGTATATGGCGTGCCGTTGCCCTTCTTCATCACCTCCACACCGCCGACTATATTTGTTCCACCTCCAAAGGGAATCAGGGCCACAGAATTAAGGATTGCCGCTGCCACAATCTTTTCGACTTCTTGGTGACTCTTTGGATAAAGCACTGCGTCGGGAGGGGTTCCAAATTGTAAATTTCTTAGACGAATTAAATCGCGATAGCTTTTCCCATAAAGATGCACAAGACGCGTTTCATCATCGGTTGCGATTTGCTCCTGACTTAAAAATTCTTGAACGGCATTCATAAAGGGCAAATTGATATTGGCCTTTGGCAGCACCACCTCGTTTTTACTTTTACGTGCGGTGTAGTCTTTTTGACTTACCCCTAAATACTTCATTAGAAAGGGAAAAAGGGCGGGCTTGCTAAATACTTGGTATTCCTTATCTGGATCGCCCCAGCCATTCCATTTCATTGCCTTAATTGTTTTCATTTGTTTTCTCTATTTCAAGTTTTCTTACTGAATATACAGCCCAAGAGACGAATCGACAAAGGATTGAAAAAGGGATCAATCTGGATGCTATCACAAAAAGTTTATTAATAAATCCGGGTATGATAATGGCTTTTTTTGCCATTAAGCCTTGGTAGGCGATTTGCACAACATCAGAAGGTAGAGATTGAAAGCGTTTACTTTTCCCAAGATCTGCCTTTTTATGAAACTGAGTTTTTGTTGAACCCGGACAAAGGACCGAGACGCTAACCCCTTTATTCTTCAATTCTTCTCTAAGAGATAAAGAAAAGGATAAAAGAAAGGCCTTACTCGCTGCATAAATACTTTGAAAGGGAACGGGAGTAAAGCTATATACAGAACCGATATTAAGAACGTAGCCTTGGGTTTTAATAAGAGCTGGCAAGCTAAGCTTTGTCATTTCGATCATGTTAGTCAGGTGCAGCTGAATCATTTTTTCTTCTAAGGCTATATCGGAAGAATAAAATTGTCCCCATATGCCAAACCCAGCGTTATTGATGAGAAGATGAATCTCAATGTTTTTTTCTGCAAGGATTTTAAAAATATCAATAGCTGCATTTTTTTCGGTTAAATCTTTTGCAATTGCGTATACATTCACGCAGCCTTGAAGGCGGCAAGCAGTTGCAACCCGCTCTAAATCTACTTTAGATCTTGCAATCAAGACTAAATCGTAGCCGGCTTTGGCAAGGTAAAGGGCAAACGCATGGCCAATGCCACTGGATGCGCCGGTAATGAGCGCGACTTTATTATTGTTCATAGAAGTGATTTAATTAATTATAAAAATCTTATAACACAATGTTGATATATGTTTTACTTAGTTTATTAACTATGGTATAACATGCCCATGCAAATACAGGAGCAGCTACGACATCAATAGTATAATGAATATGTTGGATGAGAAGTAGGACCGCCAACAGTAAAGTTACAACCAAATTTAAATATTTAAGCGTTTTATTCTGAGCGGATAAGCATAAAATGAATTGCGTTGAAACATGCCCGGAAAAGAGCAAGTCTTTAGTCGTAATGTTATGATCATAAACAAGCCAATCGAGCACAGGATCCTTCAACAGAACAATGCCTGAAGGGGGTTCTAAAGGGACTAAATAAATGCAGATCATTCGAGCAATGGTGACGAGAATATATGTTTGAATTCCTAATAAAAACACTCGGGGGTAGTAAGAAAGGTTGACCAATGTAAACAATACGCAGCAATAAAAAATTGGAAAAATATACCATGAAAGATCTACCGATGGAAGCCAGATAAGCAATGGATCATTCAAAATGGCTCCATGCCTTTGTTCGATAAATTTGAAATATGAGGAATGGATGTAAGTGAACAATGCAACGCCTGCAATCATAGTAAAGACAACATGGATTATCAACGAAGTATCCAAGGCAGACTTCAAAGCCAATTTTATCTTTTTAAACTCCACAAAATACTGTCTTCATCCTTTAATTTTGAACCACGTTCGGTTAGAGAAAGACTGTAAAGCAATAAAACTTTTTTTTCAAGATTGGAAATCGCAGAACGGCAATTATCTTGGTAGGAGTAACGCAATTCCGGGTTTTAGCGGGAATTGCTGAGCGGGTTTCAAGCTCATTGACTGCAATTGGGCACATGTACTAGACTAATGTAATTTTATGACAACTTTACCGGAGTTACTTAAGATGTCTGGCTGTGATCAATCGATCAAAAACACCTCTCCATTTAGAAGCTGTTATCGCAATTCAAGAAAAACTGCGCATTATTTGCTAAACACTTTGCCTCTTTCAGAGAGTGAAAAAAATGTTCTATTTGATACCCACACAAAAGAGTGTTTCAATGCTTATGCACATCATATTGAAAACTTGATCGGGACCGTAAAAATTCCAGTCGGTATTGCAGGGCCGCTTCTTATTCAGGGGCAATATGCAAAAGGAGAATTTGTCATTCCACTTGCGACATCTGAGGGGGCTCTAGTTGCCTCTTATAATCGCGGGATGAAGGTAATAAAAGCGGCTTTAGGATGTCACACAGCGGTTACAAGTGACGCCATGACTCGCTCGCCAGTTTTTGTGTTTGATACACTTGAAAATGCAATAGATGCGTCTCATTGGATTCAAGATCGTTTTGAAAAGCTGCAAACGATTGTCTCTTTGCAAAGTCGCTATGCCATTTTAAAGAGTATAGACCCTCTTTTGCATGGCAATCTTTTATTTTTTGTTTTTTCTTTTCAGACAGGCGATGCAGCAGGTCAAAATATGGTCACTATTGCCACTCAAGCCATTTGCAATTACATCGTGTCCGAATGTCCTGTGATGATCAAAGAGCATTATGTCGAATCCAATTTGTGCGGAGATAAAAAGGCAACGAACTTATCTTTTCAGCGGGGAAGGGGCAAAAGTGTGACGGCGCATGTCAACATTCCCTGTACTGTTTTTGAAAAGGTGACAGGGTGCTCAGTAGAAAAGGTCAAAAATTACTATGATCATGCTGGAAAACTTGGCGCAGCGTTAAGCGGATCGATGGGGGCTCAGGCTCATGTGGCAAATGCACTTGCAGCGTTGTATTTGGCCTGCGGTCAAGATATCGCTTGTGTGGCCGAATCGGCTGTTGGTGTGTGTAGCGTTTTGCAATTTAATGAACATAGTCTTGATTTTTCATTAACACTTCCAAATGTGATTGTCGGAACTGTCGGTGGAGGAACATCGCTTCCTAGTGCCTCTACTTGTTTAAATATTATAGGAGTTAAAGGCGAAGGGCAAGCTAAAGCATTTGCTGAAATCGTAGCGGCAACGGCCTTAGCAGGTGAAATTTCCATTTTGGCAGCAATTGCCCAAGGGCATTTTGTAAAGGCCCACGCAAGCCTTGGGCGAAAACCAAAAGCAGTCCCATCATTTTAAAGAGGCTAAAGATGATTCGCACAAAAGTGATTTGTACAATCGGTCCGTCTGTCAATTCATTTGAAAGTATCTGTAAATTGATTGAGGCAGGGATGGATGTTGCGCGGCTCAATTTTAGTCATGGTACGCACGTTGAGCACGCCCAAGTCATTGAATGGATAAAAGCGGCCAGAAGCAAGTTAGATGTGCCCATTGCGATTATGCTCGATACTAAGGGGCCTGAGATTAGGCTAAAAGCCATTCAACATGGCGAAGTCTTTTTGCCTGTAGGCCACAGATGGAAATTAGTTAAGGAGGAGGTACTCGGGGATAAGAGCCGCGTTTCTATCACTCCTTCCCAAATTGTAGATCGTTTAAGTGTAGGAACGAAAATTCTTTTTGATGATGGGTATATCTCTTCAACAGTTGTGCAAGTAGATGAAGAGGGAGTTATAGTTGAAACTGAAAATGGGGGAGTGGTCCGATCGGGGAAAGGGGTCAATATCCCCAACACATCACTTGGTTTGCCTGCTTTTTCCGAAAAGGATGTAGAAGATATCCGTTTTGGCTGTCGCAATGGCATCGACATGATCGCAGCCTCTTTTGTGCGCTCAGTAGAACATGTGCTTGCCATTAAAAAGCTCTTATACGAGGAAAAAAGTTCCCATATTCTCATTATTGCAAAAATTGAAAATCACGAAGGGGTTCAAAATTTTGATAGCATCGTCCAAATTGCCGATGGTATTATGATTGCAAGGGGGGATTTAGGTGTCGAAGTTCCTCTTGCAGAGGTGCCCAAGCTACAAAAGATGATGATTCGAAAGGCCTATCTTGCAGGAAAGACCGTTGGCACCGCCACTCAGATGCTTGAATCGATGATCCAAAATCCACGGCCCACAAGAGCTGAAGTTTCAGATGTGGCTAACGCCATTTACGATGGCACATCTGCGGTCATGTTATCCGGTGAAACGGCAGTAGGAAAACACCCTTTTGCAACGGTTAAGATAATGCGATCGATTGTCAAAGAAGCTGAGCAAGATATAGAATACAAGCGATTTTTTGATTTGCATGCCGAACTTGTTTATCACGATGTCCCTTCAAGCATCACTTTAGCAGCCGTTAAAACCGCTTATAGTTCCAATGCCAAGGCGATATTTGCATTTACAAGTAGCGGCGCAACAGCTAGGACCTTGTCACGCTTAAGGCCTAGTATGCCGATCATTGCCATGACGCCACATATATGGTGTTATCATCAATTGGCATGCGAGTGGGGTGTTTTTCCTTTTATCGGTAAAGAGTGCAATACAATGGATGAAGCATTTACCTTACTAAGCTCTTATGCCCTTTCTCATTCGTTTGTATCGGAGGGGGATTTGGTTGTGGTGACGGGAGGAGCGCCATTTGGAATATCGGGCACGACAAATGTCATGCTGCTTGAAAGTATTGGTAATGTGTTAGTAAGAGGGCAACCAGGAAAAGGGGAAAAGGTTACGGGCAAAATTTCTTTAGCTCTTTCGCCTGAATCAAGGCTTCCCTTTACAGTTCATGGTCATTTACTTGTAATCACTGCTTGCAATAAGTCTTATCTTCCTTTACTTGAGGAATGCTCAGGCATAATCTTACAAAATCTTGTCGATGATAAAGACTCTGAAGATTACGCGCATCATATTGCCGAAAAGTTACAAAAACCATTCATCGTGAGAGCTGACGGGGCTGTTAAGGTTTTACGAGAGGGGCAGCTTGTTACTCTTGAGCCTAGCAAAGGGCTAGTTTATAAAGGTGTCATTTAGCATTAGATGGCTTAGGATACTTAAAGAAGCAATAGCTGCAGTATCTGTACGAAGGATATTAGGATGCAATGTAACTCCTTTAACTTGTCTTTTCCTTAAAAATTCTTCTTCAGATAATGTAAAGCCGCTTTCTGGGCCTATGAAGATGGTGACCTCTTTCATAGAGTGTTCATAGAGGCTAGAAAGCGCGGGCAATTTTCCAATCGTAATATCCCCAAAGAATGCCACCTCAGTGAAGTCGACATCTTCTACTGTGGCTGAAAATTTAAGTGAGGGAAGGTGTAATCTTCCACATTGTTTCATTGCAGCAATGGTGATGCTTTTAAGCCTTTCAATTTGATGCTCTGTAAAGCATTTTTTTTCACTTAAAGAGGAGGCAAAGAGGCAAATGTCTGTGACGCCAAGTTCTGTTGCCTTTTCTAAAATGCATTCAAGGCGATTGACGCGTGGGATCGCTTGAGCCAAAACTAATCGATAGTTTGGAGTAGGGGTGGTATAGACCTCTGTAATATCGATGAGGGCTTTTTTCTTTTCAATCGCTGCCACGACCCCTTTTCCAAGTTGTCCCTTTCCGTTTACGATTTCTATTTCATTCCCTACTTTTGTGCGCATTACATGCAGGAGATGGTGCAGCTCGTTGTCTTCAATTGCAACGCTGTGGCTTTGTAAAAGTTGGCAAGAGAAATAATAACGCTCTTTTGGCATAAAATCTGTTAGGTTAGTAGGCGACGACCTTGATATGATCGCCTTCAACAGTGCTTTTTAGGTGAAGTTTTTTTGCATTGGGAAGATATAAATTGAGTTTTTGCATGTAATCGCGAAAGCGCTTTCTGAGTAATTCTTCTTGGTTTTTGTTGATGAGGCCTGCAAACCCTTTCCCTGTGTTAGAATTGCCGATGGATAAAGCGACGTAGGTGTCTTCCAAGTCATTTGGATTGATAAACTGAACGCTCCAGGCAAGTACTTTTCTTTTGTTTTTTGGCGCTGCCCGAATGACTATTTCAATGGAGTTTCTAATGACATCGATAAAAAGGCGGCTGACTTCTTTGGCAAAGAGGGGTTTGGTAAAGATGGCTGTTCCAAGTTTATCTTGGATATCATCGTTATAGGCAATGGAGTAGATTTTGGGGTTGATTTCTTCAAGTTCATCGAGGGGATAAAAAATGCGAATTGGAATCTCTTTATCTAAAGGAAGAAATTCTTTTCGAAGGAAGTCGATCCGCATATTTTGTGCTTCTGGGTCATTGAGGTCTTCTGTCGTATGGCGAATGGGGATGTAGAGTCTTTTCCATTTTTTTGGTATATTAAAGCTAATTTCATCATTATGCGCAGTGCTTAAGATGGCATCGAGTTGCTCTTTTGTGATATCACTTAAGTCAAAACTCATGCTAAGGCCACTTTCTTTTAACTCTTGAATGACGTCCTCAGGCCCGCTTACCGATTGATAGATATGCTGCGGCCATATATCGAGGTATTCATAACCTTGTGGAGGAATTCCTGTCGGCGGTTCTATTGTCAGTTCAATTCTTGCCGTTACCAGCTTACTTAATTTAATGACAAAGCTTGCATGATCGACATTATTGATTAGGCTTGGAAGATCTATTGAAGAGGTGAGGCTCACGAGATTCTTTTTGGTGATAGTGACTACCCAATCGTCATTATCGGCAGTGGAGGCATCTAAAAGCACCTCAAAGTCTCCTGACTCCATATTATCGATGATGTCTTTACTTCCCATAAGCGTTAATGTAATCCGGCGGCTCAACAACCCATTTGGAAGAAGGCCGGAAATCGTCTTATCGGGAGGAAGGTTGATGATTCTGAGAGGAACATTAGAGATTGTCTTTGTCTCGTAAATGGAGTGGTTGACAAAGAGCCAGACAATGATTGCGGCAAGTAGCGCAATCACTTTTCTTTGCCAGTTTTCAATCGTAAGGCGATAAAAAAAACTTTTGATCATTGACTCCATTTCTTCAGCCATCCTATAACATCAACCTTTTTCTCAAGGTTAGGTTGTGGTGAAGTAAATACGCTTCTAAAGATCCCTTTAAATCGATCTATTTTGATTCCCCGTGTCATGATTCCATCGCGGGCAATAGAAACTTTACCAGTTTCTTCAGAGACCACGACGATCAAGGCGTCTGTAATTTGGCTAATGCCAAGACCTGCTCTATGTCTTGTTCCCATCGATTTAGAAATTTGTGTCGTATCGTCTGCAAGGGGTAAGATTGTAGCGGCCGAAAGGATCGTCGTTCCTCGAATGATCACAGCGCCATCGTGAAGAGGGGTTGTGATTGTAAAAATAGATTCTAAGAGCTCTTGAGAAAACTTTGCCTGTAAAATGACGGCTTTGTTGGCGTATTCATCTAAAGAGACTTGGTTTTCTAGCAAAATAAGAGCGCCCATTCTTCTCTCTGACATCCGATAAATGCAAAGGGCAATGGAGTCGAGAAATTTATCAAATTCGGTGATCTCACGATATTTTTTTCCTTTGACGCTAAGGCGAGACAAGGCTAGGCGAAGTTCTGGTTGAAAAATCACTAAGATGGCGATCACGGCGACATTGATGAAATAGAGCATGAGTTTTTGCAAGACGGGCAAATAAAACCATCTTGAAGCCGTATAGAGCAATAAAAAAGCTCCAAGGCCAAAGACCAAGTCCATTGTTCTCGTGTTCCAAAAAAACGAAAGTAAATAGTAAATCATCACCGCAATAATTGCGATTTCAACCCCAGGAACTATTAATTCGAAAAATTTCATGATTTTGACGTTATACTCTTGAAAATGCCATTATTGTCTGTGATTTTAAGATTCTCAGCAATGAATAAATTTTTATTTTTAATCACCAGAAGTCTATACTCGTTCTAGTTGAAAGCTGGAAAACTTGCGCCGCCTCCTTGTCAAATTTTCCAGGATTCAGGTGGCCCGAGTATATACTCAAGCCACTTGAATCCTGGAATTTTGGCAGCGTCGGCTTGGCTGCCCTTTTTTGGTCTTCGCTCGAGCCTTGCCAAAGGCAATGGTCTCTCGCGCCAGACCAAAAAAGGGCGCCGCCTCCTTGCCAAATTTTCCAGGATTCAGGTGGCTTGAGTATATACTTTCCGTAAACAATTATAGGTCATTCATGGATGTTGAAATATTGGCGCGCGTGCAATTTGCATTGACGATCATGTTTCACTATATTTACCCTCCTTTAAGCATTGGCCTTGGATTGTTTATCGTGATTGCAGAAGGGATCTATATCAAGACCAAGGATATTGCCTACCTTCATATATCTAAATTTTGGACGAAAGTTTTTGCTTTAACTTTTGCAATAGGCGTTGCGACAGGCATTGTCATGGAATTTGAATTTGGCACTAATTGGTCGACCTACTCTCGCTATGTAGGGGACGTTTTTGGTAGCGCCCTTGCAGCTGAAGGGGTCTTTGCATTCTTTCTTGAGTCTGGTTTTTTGGCAATCGTGCTTTTTGGCTGGAGCAGGGTAAGGCCTTCAGTGCATTATTTTGCCCAAGTGATGGTCGCCCTTGGAGCTCATTTTAGCGCGATATGGATCATTGTCGCAAACTCTTGGATGCAGACACCTGCAGGTTTTCATATTGCAGGAGAAGGAGTATTGGCAAGGGCTGAAATTGTCGATTTTTGGGCTATGGTGTTTAACCCGTCCTCTATGGATAGGCTTATCCATTCTATTATTGGCGCATGGCTTGCCGGGGCCTTTTTGGTGATCAGCATTTCAGCGTATTATCTTCTTAAACAAATGCACCTTGACTTTGCTAAGCGCTCGATGAGAATCGCCCTTGGTATTGCCTTTGTCTCTTGTATTTTGCAAGTGTTTTCAGGACATCGATCCGCACAAATCGTAGCCCGTTATCAACCCTCAAAGCTTGCGGCGATAGAGGGGCGCTTTCACACGCAAAAAAATGCGCCCCTTACCCTTTTTGGGATCGTGAATACAGAAAATGAGCGTGTCGATTATGAAGTGAGCATCCCTTCGCTTTTAAGTTATTTAAGCTTTGGCGATGTGAACGCAGAAATAGCAGGTCTTGATAAATTCCCCAAAAAAGATTGGCCAAAAGTGGCTGTGACATTTCAAACGTATCACCTGATGATTGCGATGTGGTTTGCGATGATTTTACTTTGCATAGCGGCAGTTGTTTTTGGATTAAAGAACAGGTGGCTTTTAAGGGCACTTGTCGCATCTGTCCTTTGCCCGCAAATTGCCAATCAAGCGGGGTGGGTGACAGCTGAGATGGGGCGCTATCCGTGGATTGTATGGGAGCTTCTTAGAATATCTGATGGCCTTTCAAAAGTTGTGACAGCCAATCAAGTGCTTGGGTCTTTGATTATGTTTACGATCCTTTATTTTATGTTGTTTCTTCTCTTTCTTTATCTTTTGAATGATAAAATTCAGCATGGTCCAGAATCGTCTTCTGCTGCTGGCTTTAAGACCCATCCACATCAGCTAAAATATGTTCAGGAGATCACGCATGACACTACTCAATGACCTTGAGATTATTTGGTTTATGGCTTTTGTTGTCCTTGTAACGGGGTATGTGATCTTAGATGGTTTTGATCTAGGTGTTGGGATGCTTCATCTTTTTGCTAAAAAAGATGAAGACAGGCGCATCATGTTAAACGCTATTGGTCCTGTTTGGGATGGTAATGAAGTATGGCTTGTGACTGCTGGAGGGGCTCTTTTTGCCGGATTTCCGGATGTTTATTCAACGCTTTGCTCAGCCTTTTATGTGCCGGTGATGATTTTGCTCACAGGGATTATCTTTCGAGCGATCGCAATTGAGGTGCGCAGCAAACAGCAGGCGGCTTTGTGGCGATGGACGTGGGATATTCTTTTTAGCTTTGCAAGTTTTGTAATAGCGCTTACGATGGGTCTTGCAGTAGGTGTTTTAATCACAGGTATTCCTTTAAATGAGGGAAGAGAATTCATCGGCGATGTGACCCACATGCTAAACCCTTATACGCTGTTAATTGGGGCTTTGGCCGTTAGTCTTTTTTATATGCATGGGGCGATTTTTTTAACCATGAAAACAGAAGGGGTGCTGCAAAGAAGGCTAAAGGCACAAATTAGACCATCTATTATTTTCTTTATCCTTTGCTTTACGGTCGCGACGATGGCGACGTTGATTTATCAGCCGCATATGGTAGAGGTCTTTAAAGAGCGCCCCTACTTTTTTCTTGTCGCCCTCTTAGATGTCATAGTGATTGCCAATATCCCACGCGAACTTTCTAAGGGAAGAGAGGGAATTGCCTTCATTTGCTCTGCGATTAATATTATGCTCTTGATGCTGCTTTATGGAATTGGCACCTTCCCAAATCTCATTAGAGCGACAAACGATCCAGCGCATTTAAGTTTAACGGTATGGAATGCTGCCTCTTCTGAAAAAACGCTTGGCATTCTTTTATTAATTGCCACTATCGGGATCCCGATCGTGATCTCTTATACGATTGCCGTCTATTGGATATTCCGCGGTAAGGTGAAGTTGGATAGCACTAGTTATTGATGGTTATAGGTCCATGCAACGATTCGGCTTTTTTTTTGCCCTTGACCCATATCAATCGTTCGAATTTCAGACGCTTTTACCTTATCTAAGGCTCTATAAATGGCTGGAAGGTTACTCGATTTTGAAACACTTTCGGTATAAGTTATTGAGGTGTCAATCTACTTCATACACGTCTTTACGGTGGTCTATATCTACAATGATGACTATGACTTTGCCTTCATCAATTTTATATATTACGCGATATTCTCCAACTCTTAACCTTCTATAACCTTTTAAGTCATACTTTAAAGGTTTTCCAAAATTATGTGGGTCAACAGTTAATTTCTTTTCGATTGCCTTACGGATAATTTCTCGGATTGCTGGTGGAATTCTTTCATAATCTTTTATTTTAGATCCAAGATCATAGAAAATCTTGTAAGTCATTTACCGAGCTCCCAATATTCCTCATGAGAAATCAAAGGATTTTTCTCTTTTTCTCTATCTTCAATTTTTTTTATTAATTTCATATCTTCATAATCTTCTAGCCAATCTTTTACGATTTTTTTTATTATAGAAGACATACTTAATTTTTGCTTGTTTGAGAGGATTTGAATGATTTCCAAATCTTCCATATCTAAAGTTACATTAATTCTATGCGATTTTGTACTCATGGTGTACCCTCCTTTTGATTAGATTGTATCACATGTGGCACACTTTGTCAATGCGCATTTTGCATATCCCATTGTTCTTCAAGGAGATTTGAAAACTCACCTGAAAGATCGAGATCGTATGTTTTTTTTAAAACGGGATGATGGTTGCAATCAAACAAGATGACACCGTGAAATTTTTGATGAGTAGCGGAATCTGTGGTCGGCGATTGGTAGAAAATATGCTGGAATGAAAGGAGGGGCCCTTGCGGCGCAAATGTTTTGCAGCTGTAGCACCTTCCCTTTTCGTAGAGGTATTCTTCAATTAAAATGAGCCGATCATCTTGGTTTCTGATATGGCAGATCACTTTTTGATCTGTTTCTTCTTCATAACTCTTTTGCCAAGCCATTTGGTTTGCGGGTTTTAAGCTGCGAAAGTCTAAAAGGGCAGAGTCATAAATGATTTCAGAGAATTTGCCATCTTTGTATTGCTCGATTGAGTTTCTTTTGTAGTAGGGGTCTGAGACAAGTTTATAAGTGATCCCATTAGCAGCATCTATGGCCTGTTTGATGCCAATGGGTAGGCCATTTTTCCAGAAGTAGTCTTGATAAAATTTTGTCATGCTATACACAATTTCTTAAGATATGTTAGAATCTTATCATTAATAGTGATTGTGGGATAAATGAAAAAAGCATTGCTTCATGTAGATTTTTATATTGAAGACAATTGCATCAGAAAAGTGCAATTGTCTAAGCATAATAAGCCATTAATTAACAATGGTTTGCCGCTCAGTTTTGCTGTCCATTTTTTAAATAGTCAGCCATGTCATGCGCTTGCAAGTAAAATTGAAGAGTGGATGGAAAGGTACACTTTGCACCGTGGGAGAGGGGTCCCAGATCTTCCTCTTTTTATGAAAGGGCTATCGCCTTTCACCACAAAAGCGCTCAATGCGCTTAAAAAGACTCCCTTTGGATCGATTATCAGTTATAAAGAGCTTGCTGCATTATCGGCAAGTCCAAATGGGGCAAGAGCTGCTGGGACGGCATGTGGGAAAAATCCTTTTCCTCTTATTGTGCCCTGCCATCGCGTCATTGCGTCAGATGGATCAATTGGGGGATTTTCGCAAGGCGAAAGTTTATCTCAAGGGCTTGAAATTAAACGCGCTCTTTTAGAATTTGAAGGCATGGATTTGGCGTGAAAGAAATCATTTTAGGATCTCAGTCTCCCAGAAGAAAAGAGATTTTAAGTCATTTTACAATCCCATTTAAACAGGTAACCCCCCCTTTTTGCGAAGAGGATGTGATCTATCGCGATGATCCTAAGGAATATGCTTTAGAAATAGCGCGTGGGAAAGGGGAGTCACTTGTAAAAGATTATAAGGACCAGTTGATTTTAACAGCAGATACCGTCGTGTGGAAGAATGGAGAAATCTTTGGGAAGCCAAAGGATGAAGAAGATGCTTTTACAATCCTTTCTAAACTCGTCGGCACATGGCATACTGTGTTTACGGGTGTGTCTGTCATCTATGGAGAAAAGAGATGCTCTGCAGTAGAAGAGACGAAAGTTTTATTTAATCCAATGACGGAAAGTGAGATTCGCCATTACCAAAGAGTTGTACACTGCTGCGATAAAGCAGGTGCTTACGCCATACAGCTTCCGGGAGGACAGATTGTACAAAAAATCGACGGTTGCTATTACAATGTCATGGGGCTGCCGATCAATACCGTAAGAAGGCTAATGCTTGAAATGGGCGTAGATTTATATAGCTGTTAAGCTTATTCTTTCAATAACGGTAAAGAGGCAAGATGGACTCATTATTTTCAATTTCATTTATCTCGGTATCCCCTTCATTTTTTTCTGGATGTATACCTGCATGATTTGAAGGAATTATCTTAAGAGCGCCGGGTAAGTCCTTGCCAAGTGCTGCTAGTAGATAAAATTCTCTTTGAGGGTTGATGT
>Ga0206944_1107_pt1 | contig 14777 bp, 11 predicted proteins | sample Alteio_BWOrgHeat_4_FD_152978 | JGI IMG/M metagenome (GOLD analysis project Ga0206944, IMG submission 152978) | Enriched cells from forest soil in Barre Woods Harvard Forest LTER site, Petersham, Massachusetts, United States -... | ecosystem: Environmental > Terrestrial > Soil > Temperate forest > O... | reverse complement strand
GCGCGTTATGCAATATGGCTAGATTTTACGCTTACTCTCGAACTACCGTTTCAAGGATTATGCCAAGGTCGACTTATCCTATAACGCCAAGTGATGCTGGAAATAATTAAGTACACGTTCAATCGCATTTATGTGATCATCTCTTCTCATGCTACCAATCACATGATCACCTTTATGGTATATGACTATCTCTGCACTGCGATTAAGTCGACGCAAAGCAGAAAACATTTTTCCTACATCAGTGTAAGCGTCATCCATTTGACCATGAATGAATAGGATTGGCGTATGGATTTTATCCGCTCTATAAAAAGGAGAATTATCAATGTAGCGCTTTGGATCATCAAAAAGAGGTAACCCCATATTTCCTTGACTCAGTTCTGCCCATGTTATCCAAAGGTTCTGACCTCTGGGACCTAAGTGGTATGAAAGGCTAGCAAGATCATAAATTCCATTTGTAGCTATTGCCGCTCGAAAGATATCCGTATGAGAAATTATACCCGCAGTTCCATAACCTCCGTAAGATTGCCCCATAATACCTACGCGATTAATATCAATATAACCCAAATTTGCCGCTTGAATAACTTGTGGAATTAACCTATCTGTCATCACTTGAAGAGGTTTTCCTATTCCTTCTTTGCCCATGACCAAGTTAGGTAAAATGACTGCAAAGCCATGGTTTGTAAGTAACCACTGAGGTAGCCCACCAATAGCATCTCCTCCGCCAAATTGAGAAACTCCGGGGGCCAAATTTGCGCCCGGATAATGTATTACAACCGCCGGCAATTTATCCCCTTGTTTTGTCCCTGCTGGAAGAATAATTCCTGTCATGAGCTCTTCTAACTTACCCTCATTGCCTGGAACCAAAGAAGTAATGAGATGAAAATGCCCTACATCTAAACGAGAAAATGCTTCTTCTGTGTTTGAAAGTTTTTCAAAAGAGCTGTCTTGATAGTGATAGCGAAAAATATCCCTATTAGTAGTAAAATCTTGATACAACATGTACAACATTAGGTGATTTTGATCAAAATCAATAGGCTTTAAATAAGCCTGCCCTTTCCAAAGTATTGACACATCACCTGTAGATAAATTCAGTAATAAAATACTTTTAATGCTACTATCTCTTTTGTCTATCGCTGTAAACGCAATACAATGCGGAGAAGGTTGCCAAACAATCTGTTTTTTATTTGAAATCAAACCGGTAAAGACCCACTCTTGGGGTAACGCATAGCTTTTGGGTTTTGTTTGGTCGAGAGGAATAAGGAGTAGTTTCGTTGGATGCTCTACTGTATAATCATACATCTCTTGAGAGTCTGTTCCTACAACCAAATACTTACCATCCTTAGTAAAGGCAAGGGTACTCGTATCAATAGACTCTGTAATTTCTTGAAGAGGTTTACAGGTAACTAAATTTTCTTTAGTAAATTCAGCGACCAAAATCTGCTTCTTATCAATAAAATAGAGACGATCGAGAGAAGGGTGCCAAAGATATTGGATTTTGTACTTAAAATCCCTACAAAGTGATTGAGAGATAGATAGCTGTTTTTTACCATCTGCCGACACAACACCTATGTCTGAAATAGTTCCATGTACATTGAGCGATGGGTCGTAATTACATCTTGAAGTGAGAGACGCAATCCAGTTACCACTAGGAGAAAGAGTAACAGAAGAGCAAATAGAAGATGTGTCTTTTTCAATTAGACTGCGATATGTGCCATCATTAACATTAATCGCAACTATTCTATTGCCCCCTAAATCATTATCAGTAGGACTTTTTTCTTCTGATTTAAAATGAGAGAAAAACGCAGCAGTAGAGGGAGTATTGGCTTTCTCAGAAACCGAAGGAGCTGTAATGTAAATTTCCTTATTGTTACTTCCCCATACTATTTTTGTCGTTAACCAGGAGCCCCCTACAGGAATAGCTGACACCTTTTTATTTGTTTTATGAGCGACATCATATACCCATAGGTTTTTCTGTCCGTCTACATCACTATAGTAAGCAATATAGTTTCCATCTAAAGACCAACTTGGTCCCCAACTATTTCCTCCATGGACTGAAATTTCAAGCGGGTCATCACCTTCTTCTTTCATTAAAATTTTTGATCCAACATATAGAAAGGGGGTTGAAGAAGTTTTCACTTGGGCAGAATCGAAATATGCTTCTGGAGGCTTTTTACGCACAGTCCAGGCGATTTTCTTACCGTCTTCAGAAAGAGAGGGGGTCTCATACAGCAAAATCTCTTGAAAATTTGCGGTTAGTGCGATTAAATCATTTTTAAGAGAAACTTCACCAGCTTCTGAAAAGATAGGCAAAGCGGCAACCGCACACATAAACGTTATCGCCAATATTTTTAAATATTTCAAGTTATCACCAATATTTTTAGTTTAACACATAAACACCAGCTAGATTTTACTGAGTAATTATATAAAATGTCAATCAAACATGACATGCCTTAACACCCGTTTCAATGTTTAACTAAGTGTTACCTATGTTGGTGAATCAAATGTTACCTATGTTACCGATCGGACCATATGAGGGAATAAGGATCATGTTTAAATGGATAAATAAAAGAAGCCAAAGAAAAAGCTTCTCGTGGGAGAGATTCAAACTGTTTATCAGAAAGGATCCTCTCCCTGTGGCCCAAGTAGTGCATAGACTGTTTTAGGATGTAACGAGAAACAAGCAAAAGATATTATCTTGAGCCTGATGCCTTAATTGGGCACGTCGGGTTCTAACGAGGGGGGTATTTCAAGTGATCGACACCTCTACTCAATTTTAACAATACTCATTCTTGACAAGAATGTCAGTTTGACGTATTATAAAATAAATGGGGCGAAGATCAAGTGTACAATGAAAGGCAGTTTGTAGAAATATTTCATCTCCTATTTTTAGATCAAATGGGAAGAAAGCTCGACAAAAAATTTTATGCTCTAAAAGGAGGATGCAATCTCAGGTTTTATCACAATAGCATTCGCTATTCTGAGGACATGGATTTTGACGTGCAAATTATTGCTAAAGAAACTCTGAAAAAAAAAATCGAGCTTATAATAGATTCTCAGCCTTTTAAACAAATTTTACGCTCTCATCAAATTGAAATCGCCCATTGTTCTGCTCCAAAACAGACAGAGACAACACAGAGATGGAAAATTATTCTCAAAACGCCTCTATCGTTGCCTATAAATACAAAAATCGAATTCTCCAGAAGAGAGTTTGATGGTGAGACTTGCTTTGACATGATCAATTCCCCTGTTCTCCAATTTTACAAACTTATGCCTATCCTGACAAATCACTATTCCTCATCCAAAGCGATAGAACAAAAAATCAACGCCTTAATTTTTCGCACGCAAACGCAAGCGCGAGATGTTTTCGATCTTTGCCATTTGATCATTACAACTACACAAGAAAAAAAAATCAACACACTATCCTTAGAAAATATTGAAAGGGCTGAGCTAAATGCCATTGGAATTAGTTTTGCCGAATTTAAATCGCAAGTTGTTGCTTTTTTACCTAATGACTATCACGCTCAATATAATTCTCCCTCCATTTGGAACCATATGGTGGAGACGACAATAAAATTCATTGAGACACTAAAGCCATGAAGCTAATCGATGCTTATGCGAAGATAAAAGATCTAAACATCAAATTTTTTTATACCAATGACATCTCGACTTATTTGAAAATAGAACCTTCCCATGCGAGCAAAGTGTTGAAGCGACTAGAAGAAAGCAAGCTGCTTATCAATTTATCAAGGGGTTTGTGGATCTTTGCCAATAGCGTGGACAGACTGACCCTTCCAAGTATTCTGACTTCTCCATTCCCCACTTATATTTCACTACAAACAGCCCTTTACTATCATGGAATGATATCTCAAATTCCCGATACTATTTATGCTGTCTCATTGGCGCGTACTCACCTCTTTAAAACCGTATGTGGTGCTGTGTCGATCCACCATATACAAACAGATTTTTTCTTTGGGTTTGAAAATACCGAAAACTCTCTGATAAAGATGGCAACACCTGAGAAGGCGTTAATCGATTATTTATATCTTGCTGATACGAAGTCAAAATTATTTACAGCACTACCTGAAATAGAATTAACGAAAAAATTTACTCTTTCAAAAGCAAAAAAAATCATAGACAAAATTCCATCATTAAGAAAGCGCACTCTAGTCAAATCTCAATTGGGGCGCTTGCAAGAGCTTTTGGAATGAGAGGTTCAGAAGCTTTTCAAAATGGCATTCCTCTCCAAATAATTGAAAAGGCGCGTCAAATAGTAAAAACAATTAAATAATCAGAGTTAACTGTTATATTACCGCGCAATTTGCGCTAGATTAAAATGAAGAGATCCGAATATCATGATAACCTGATGGGGCAGTTGAGAAACATGGGTAATAATGAGGAAGAGAAAATGCACAACTTAGATGATTTGCTTGAGAAGGCCAAATGGTCAAAATTAACTGATGAAGAACTCAATTATGTTGTTAGGAAAATTGAAAATCCTTCTTTGCGGGGAAAGTATGAGTTGTATACGCTCATATTTATACTGGGTAAGGCAAAGGCCACGCAACATCGGAAATTAGTGGAAAGTTTTTTATATTATCCAAAAGATCCAATGATTTCCAAAATTGCTGTGCAAACTCTATGTGGCTTCTGGAATCTTGGCCGTGATTATTTAAAGGAACTTAGAGCCTTTGTTAAGGGTGTTGAATGGGATAAAGAGGAAGACGTACGGCTTGTCGCAATTTCTTGTGCTGGACCTTTATTATCCCAAATCAAAGATAAGGAATTGATGGAGTTGTTACTTGATATTTTCGAAAATTATTCAGAAAGTGAATACAGCCAAGGCAGTGACTATGATGATATATTTAAAGAAGCAGCTTATGAGTCACTCGCAGATTCCGTAGGAATAAGATGGTCTGAGGCAAATGGTATGGATCCGCAAGTGATTGAAAAGGCGCGTCAATTAATAAAAACAATTAAATAAACAGAGTTAAATTTTATGTTAACACTTTCAAATTCTAGCAACAAATCTTTTTTTGCTGATCAAAACAATGATTATCATACCTTGTCAATGTTTCAGGACAGTTTAGGCAAGTTAAACAAATTTTGTACGCCTGTTACACTCCCTTACACAGATTTGCAAGGACGTATCATTCAGCTATGGAAATGTAAACATTTGCTCTTTGCCACTGTAGAAGAAAATAGTAAATTTAAATTTATTTCCGGGAATAAAATACATAATGCGCTTCAGCCGCAAGAAAGGGATCACTTACTTTTAAACCGCCTTGAAAAGTGTGAATTAAAAAGGTGGCATTTTAGCTATCAGCCGTCCAAAGGAGAAATTGTTATTTGGCCGTACTTGATAGCTGCAGGCAAAAATGATGAAAACAAGAGTGCTGCGCAAATAAAAATCGACCATATTAAAAAGCATACGAAATATTCCGATTTGAGCGCTGCATGGAAAGAAGCCAATAATAAGCCTGTGACTTTCCCTGATGGTACGCCGTGCATAAAATCAGATGGAACTCCATATAACCATCAAAAAGAAGTTAAGGAAGCCCAACGCGGACTAAAAAAAGTTATTGAATCAAATAAAATTAAACTTGGCCATAACCCATCTCCAGAGGAAAGGGTTAGACTCGAAAAAGAATTGGCAGAAGCGAGTAAAAAATTTGCAGTGGGGCGGTCCTTCACCAATCGGGAATGTCCCGCCCCACTGCAAAGTGATTCTAATTCAAGATCTTCATGCCAATTTAGCATCTCGAACTGCCGTTTCTAGGATAATTGATTGCTTCTTTTTTCAAAGGACTAATGGGAGCAAAAATACCTTGGTAGAATTTCTACTTTCTTAAAAGTCTTCCTTCTCGTAGAATGCCCTCTTTACTTAGAGGCTCTATCTCAAAAATTCTGCAGTTTCCAAAAGAGGTCTTCAATCTTTTCACCCATCTGCTCATACATGTAGAGGAGAAAATATGCCAAGCGTCAAAAGTGCCGTGTGCAATAGCTCGTCTCTTTTTCCACTTAATACCGATCAAACATTTAAACAGCCAGTCCCATTGTCTTCCAGTCTTAAAATAGCAGCAGTTGGTCATGATTCGCTTAAAACATTTGTTCAGACTAGCCCATTGCAAAGAGGTCCAATTGATCAAACCTTTTCATCTTCCAAATCAATCGTTAAAGTGACTGTTATTGGGGTTGCTATGCTTTTGGGAACGACTGCGACATATTATTCCTTCCGATATTTTGGCAACAATGATTTAGACAATGGACTCACTTTGCTAAATGACGGACGTGTTGGGTCGGACATTCATCATCATGAGGAGACAAGCAAGACAGGAGGGCAGGCATCTTTTTTGCTTGTGGATCAAACAGTTACGCCTGGGGCATTTGATGCTGTGTGGAATAGAGGTACAGGATTAGCAGAATATATAAGCCTTGGATTTTTAGGGTGCGAAGGGCTTGCAAAGTGGTCATGGTCCAAATTACCGGATCTAAGAAATATCCCAGATCCTTTTCCTAATTTTCCTCCATTAGTAAGTGCTCAAGATAATTCACGAGGCTATTATGGGGCTGAAGTAAGAACGATTAGGGATTTCAAATATGGTCGATTCATAGTTTCTATGAAGCCTGCGCCAGCTAGCGGTGTCGTCTCATCATTTTTCACCTTTCATACTCATCCTAACTTGGAAGCTAATTGGAATGAAATTGATATCGAATTTTTAGGTGGTAAATCTAGAGCAATTCAATTTAATGTATTTACACCTCGAGATAAAAATTCTAAGTCCGTGGACTATGCTAAATTGTATCCATTAAATTTTACTCCATCGGACTCTTTTCATGAATATCGTTTCGATTGGCGCCATAAAAGCGTCGTTTGGTATGTAGATGGAAAAGAATGTCATAAAATAGATGTAGAACTTAACAAACCTCAAAAATTAATGCTGAATTTATGGAATAGTGCATCGCCCGAATGGGCTGGCCCTATGCACACATTAAGTTTGCAAGAAAAAGCCGTTACCTACAGAACCTCGTATCAATGGATTAAAGTATTTCCATATGATGAAAATACAATGAGATTTGAGGATAACTTTTCTTTTTTTGAGGATTTTAATGATCCTCTTTCACTGGAGCAAAGATGGACTAAAGCAAGTCATACATTTACAGACAATATGTGTAAATTTAATCCTGGAAATGCGAAACGTATTACTAGCGGTAACACTTCGCTCCTTGAATTAAGTTTGAGTAAAAATGATCTTATGTTAGAGCAATTAACGAGAAAATTACATCAAGCGATAGTAGATGGAAAAGATGCTTCTGTAACCACTCGGCTATTGAAACAGGGCGCAGATCCTAACTGGAAAGATAGTTATACTGGTAGTACTGCCACACACTTAGCAGCATGGAAAAATAATAAAGAGCTTATTAAGACCCTTTTGCGATTTGGCGCTAATCCATCCATTGTAAAGAATAATAATGAAGCTGCCTATGATGTAGCTAAAGCAATGGGGCATAAGGAGATAGTAGAAATACTGAACAAAGCCCTATCAACTCACAATAAAAATCCTGCTAAACACCATGAGTTATAGTCCATGAAATGGCAGGGCAAGCCAAAATCTAAACTAGAAAACCTTCCAACAACATAAAAAACTCCTTTCGATCAATTGTATAAACATTACCTGACCCTCTCTCCTTTCTCTCAAGGATTCAAAGGCTCATTCTGAACCAGCCAACGATGATGTCTGAATGGTTTCTTTCAGAACCCGATAAACTGTAAGAGTTTAAAATCGCAATTGCTCTTGAGGAGCCATTTCACCTTGCTCTGCCTCTATAAGTGGGGCCTGCCCCATCGAGGCCAATGGAACGGTATCGATTTCCTCACCCCATGAAGTGTGAAGTGAAGTGGGAAGTGAAGTGCGAAGTGTATTGTGGTCATGGGCAGTAGTATTTCCTACCACATGAATTTCAAACTGCTCTAAAATAACCCCGGCGTCGCCGATTGCTTTGACACGCATGGGTCCTAAGTGTCCAAAATTAGGCGCCCCGGACTCTGAATACAATGTTGCTGTAAGTACGTCATACTCAAGCCAATTGGGCATCCCATTTGGGATTTTAGTCCAGTTTTGAAGATTTTTATGGCAGAGGAATCGCGATCTATCCATTTGAGTGTACAATTTTGTTTTAATCCCGTTTTTAAGAATCATACTTGTAGTGATATCGCGCACGTTTTGTGGGTCACAGGCGAATTGATGACTAAATGCTTGTCCTACCGTTAGTGTTAGGTTGTCTTTGGTATATTTCCTTTTATTCATCACATTTAACACCCACGCGCGTTTCTTATACAACCCAAATAAAGTTGTGAGGGCACTCAAGGTTGGTAGGCCAATTTTGATCACTTTTTCAGGATAGGATTCTCCACTGACCGCGATCATAAAATTAGTGCTAGCAGTCGCTACAGAATCACTTGCTGTTAGGCTAATTTCTAATTGCCTGTCTGCATAAAAATCGGTGTCTTGAGGCCCTGGTGTGCCTTGAAATGTGCGACTTGCGGCATCAAACTTTACCCAAGAGGGGAGAGGGTGCCCACTGGCAAGTGCTGCGCTATATTTTAGTTCATCGCCATCAGGGTCATTAAAGGTGGTAGAAGGAATGACGTATTGGAAGAGTTTATTTACGCTTGCAGTCATTGAGGAAATGGGGTTGGCGACCTGCGGTTGGCGATTATCGTGGGAAATGGTGAGTTGAAAGGGTGCAGATATTGGCTCGTGATCCGCATCTTTTGCATAGATAAGGAGATTGAGGGTGCCGGCGTCAGATGGTTTGGGGGTTCCTAGAAAAGCTGGAATAGTGGGATTAAATGTGAGCCATTCTGGGAGGGGATCCCCATTTGCTAAGGAGGCAGAATAGGTTAAGGAATCGCCGTTTGGATCTTTAAATGCCAATTTATCTATAAAATAGGTAAATGGGGTATTGGTTTTGAGTTGTTGGGTATGGAATGGATTGTTTAAAACGGGCGCTCCTTCAATCCGGATGACAAAAGAATCTGTCACACTTGCGCCATACTGATCTGAAGCGATGATTTCGATCTCATGATTGCCAACATCTGCAAACGTTGGGCTGCCTGTAAGTTGCCAATTGTCTAAATCTACAATATCAACAGCTCCTTTAAGGGTGGCTTGATCTCCACCTGAAATATAGGCAAAAGGACCACTGATGGCTGTACTAAGAGCTGGGTAAGTAGTTGCAAATTGACTGAAGTATTTGGGATTTTTAGGGTCGCTAATATCCACAATCTGGAGGCCGCCAACGCCGCTTGTGACGTAGGCCGTATTTCCTAGTAGAGTAATCTCGTTAGCTGTATCTGGAATGCTGAAGTTGGATAATATAACAGGTCTTTTCTTATCGCTGACATCGATAAGTTGAATTCTATTGCCTTGTGTGACATATACCGTTTTGCCTTTTACCTTGATATCATAGATGGGTAAAGATGCATTGAGTATTGGGTAAGTTCCCGATATTAAGGGTTTTGCTTTGTTGCTGATATCGATAATGGTCAGACTCCCATCGTCTCTTGTTACATAGGCGGTATCATCAAATACAGCTACTCCCTCTCTGTTGGCACATGATACTTTTCCCAAAAGTATAGGGTTTGTTTTGTTCGCAATGTTGAAAAGCTTTAATCCTTTATAATCGAGTACATAGGCTATATTGTTTAGCACAGCGATATCGTAGACAGGAGTAGATACTGGAAACAAATTTACTTTTATAGGGGTACTAGGATTAGTCATATCGATGATATAAAAATCATTCCATCCTAATGACACATAGGCCGTATTGCCAAGTAGTAGGCCCCAGTTTACGGATTCGCTATATTTGGTCAACAGCGCCGGATTATTTGGATCTTTCACATCGATAATGACCCACGGATCAAAACACGTTGCAATGCATAAAATGCCATTTGATACCGCGACCTTTCCATAGCAAGTACTTGTTGAAGAAAAGGCTATTTCATAAATTTGCATGCGTTGAGGCTTGGCTTCAAAGGTTAACCAGTTTGGCAGTGAAGTTTTACCAGATTCTCTTGCGCGGATATTTAAAAAAGAAGTGGTTTTGCTTGAAAAAAAGGATTCTCCCTTAAAAGAAATTTGAAAATTTTCTGCAGGTTTTTTGGATAGATCATTGAGTATCACAACTTTATTTTGAGGAAATTTTGTTGTGGTAAGACTAAAGGTGTCTACAACCGTTTTATCAGCGCATTCTACAGTTACTTTTAGATTGGATTGCCCAACAGTATTAGGGAATCCATGAATGAAAGGCTCTCTTAAAGAGAAGATTTGTAAGCCGTTGGTGAGATATCCCGGCTGATTCATCATCGCTACTTGCAATCCTTTAGCATTCTCTAAGTTGCCAAGTAGAGCAAGGTTTACTACATTGTTAATATCGATGACTTGCATCGATCCCGTAGAATCAGCAAGATAGGCCCTATTTCCAATCACGCTTATATCGGCTGTATACCTTGACGTGTTGTATCTTCCCAATCGGATTGGTTTTGTTAGGTTATTGACATCTAAAATTTGAAATCCAAAGGTATCGGCTATATACGCTCTACTTCCGATAACTGTATTTCCATTGATAAAATCAGCAGAGAAGCTTAGGCTGCTATCATCTTTATATTCGTCAAGATTATAGCTTCCGAGTGATGTAGGTTTAGCACTGTTGCTGACATCAATAATTTCTAACTCTTCCGTCGAAATATAAGCGATGTTGCCTACTACCGTTATATCTATGTCACCATTACTAGAGGAAAGAGAATAATTGCCCAATTTTTTTGGGTTTGAATTATTTCTGACATCGATAATATCGAGGACTCCATCTACGGAGAGGCCATCTAAAACAGGAAGCAGTCTATTTAAAGGGAGCATGTAGAGCGCCTTTGCTATATAGGCTATACCCCCTACCACTGTCATTTTAGGGACTGCAAAGCGCGGCCATGTGCCAGTTCCAGTGTATTCCCCAATAGGATCTGAGTATTTCCCTAGCAAAATAGGTTTTGTCTTATTGCTAATATCGATAATTTGCAAAGACAATGGCAGGGCCTTTGATCCACTTGCTACATAGGCCGTATTGACGACTACGGTTGCCGAGATTTGATACGCCCCAAGTATAGTGATATTTCCTAGTTGTGTAGGCTTTGAGGCGTTGCTGATGTCGATAAACAGCAAGCTATTCCCTACAACTACGTACGCGGTATTGCCAATCAAGGTTAAATCTTTTGCAGAGGTAGCTGTGGGATAGCTTCCAATAAGTGGATAGCTAATTTGCATCCAGCTGGGTAAAGCGTCTGTACTTGTCACTGTAACCATTTTTGGATCTTGGCAATAGGCATTCCCATCAATTTTAAGTTCGAATAAGTTTCCATTCGTGATATCTGCCAACTGATTCTGCATCAAATCCATTTCGATCGTAGGCATTGCCCGAGCTGTAATTGCCGTCCGTGGACCTAGTTTTGCATTCTCATTTTCTTCTCTTCCTGCACCAAAATGTTGCCTGCCATAATAAAGCATACCCGCTCCCATGAAAGTAGCAGCAGTCGCAGCTACGACCTTAAGAGCGAGGCGAGAAGAATTCGAAGGTTTTTCATTCTGAATGGTTGAGAGTGGGAGCCTCTGGTGTTGTGTGGTTATACCGAACATATTTTTTTAACCGTGCGATTTATGAGACCTATTGCATGAGCTCTATTATCAGTATTGCAGGTATTATCGAAAAGTAGTAAATTCAAAATTTTACTTGTTACCACCTTGAAGGAGTTAAAATATGAAATATGCAAAAGCATTTATTGCAGGGCTTACCTTGCCAAGCGTTCTACTTCCGATAATGCTCTCTATCGCGATTAATGCAGGTAAACCCGAAGTGCTTTCAGTCTATTTTTTACATCAGCTTCCTCTTATTTGGGGCGCATGGAATGTACTCTATTTTCTTTTATTTAAGAGATTATCTACAAATCGCAATGCGCGTTTGATGCTGACTGGAGCAGTGCTCGGATTTGGCGTTGCAGTCTATGGCGTTTTTGCGTTAGATATTCCTGCTCTTATTGGGATAGAAGGCTTATTTCGTTTTCTTCCCTTAATCATTGCACCTCTTATCTACGCTTTACTGTGGCGCTTTGGGGTTTCTCCATTAAATCAGCTATTAGGCATTCAGGATGATTTATAGGGTTTTAAAAAAAAATTGCAACCCAATTTCTGATTGAATTTGTTGGAGTAAATTGACCATCATCGGCTGTGTCAAAACCTTGGTGAAAGTATTTTGTTGACTGGGATGATAGGATGCATAAAGAGTCGGCATCCCCTCCATTTCATAACGAGCGCCATGATGAAAGCGCATATTTCTGATAGAGTGACCTTGTGCCTTAACAAAGGCACGATGTGCATCAAAACTGAGCTTGCCTAAAGCTAGGACACATCGGACTTTTTTTAACAAGAAAAACTCATTATGATAGTAGCAGCTACACTGGTTAAACTCGTCTTTTGTGGGTAAATTCTTTGGCGGCGCACATTTGACGGCTGCTGTCATGTAGCATCCATTCAACTTAAGCCCATCGTCAATCGATTCTGAGATTGGTTGATTGGCAAAACCTGTTTGATATAGGGCATTAAATAAAAACCGTCCCGATTCATCTCCAGTGAATATCCGCCCTGTTCGATTCCCTCCATGGGCTGCTGGGGCTAATCCCACAATCAATAGCTTAGCTTCTTTATCGCCAAATCCTGGGATCGGCTTTCTCCAATACTCGTCATTGATAAAGGAAGCGCGCTTTGGGACATTTTCTCGATACTCAACAAGACGTGGACAATTTCTACAAGAAATGATTGTAGACTGGAGATCATTCCAGTCGAGCATGGGCAAATTTTGATTCATGAGGACCTTTGAACTTTAGTGAGGCAGTCTAGAAGCATGAATTATATATAAAACGCAATTTATTCTTCCCATCTTTGGCCTCGTTCATAACACCGGCCACTATGCAGCTATTTTCGTCCTAGATCGGCGTGGCCAGCCAAGCGAGGGAACCCTATTTAATACGCATTCAAATAGATTTTCATGCTCCTTCTCAAAAAAGCGCTCTGCTGCATTAGTACCATCAGTTCGTCGAATATGGTAGTTATGCATAACTGTCAGCGCTTTCAACTTCCTATTGCATAGCCCATGAAAACTATGGTATTATAAAGGGCCACTAAGCCATCATCATAGCTATCTAGGAGCACCCTTCTCTCTTCCCAAGTCTGAAATGTTGATCTAGGAATTTTTAACAGCTTAGAGGCAATCCTCTGACTTTTCCCGATTTCAGGCCCGGTTAACTCTTGATAAGCAATACGTTTCCTGGCAACTATCTGAATAGGACGATAGTTTTTTTTGGTGACGTTATTAGTGGATTCGGGTGATAATGTGTACATTGGGGTAAGTGGTTGGCTTGTCTTCGAAAAACAGCCTTATGCCACTTACCTCAATTTTTTACTTTCTTTTCTTTCCTTTTCAAGCATTTAGTATGGCCGAACTTCTCCCAAGGTTATGAACGAGGCCGATATGTTTGATCGTATCCCAGAAGTATTTGATGTGCTTGTTATAGGGTGTTTTGATAAAAATTCGTTGTGCCGTTATGAAAATGACCAAGTCATGCATGCTTTATGTGATGTCGTTATCGCAATGGTCGATAGTAGTTATTGGGAAGTATTTTCAAAGAAAGACAGGGTCAGGCCTGCAATTCTGCAATTTCAAGAGCTTTTGCTTTCGCATTCTCTAACATTATTTGTGAATTGCAGAATTGCAAGCCTGACCCCATTGCCTTAAACGAAGGCTTGCTCAAGTCATCAAAACGCTGCTGTTAATTTTAGATGATTTTGGCCTGCAAAATCTTAACGAGGCGCAACAAACAGATCTGTATCAAATAATAGCCGAGCGGTATGAAATGAGCTCCACGATTATCACAAGTAATCGGGATTTTGATGAGTGGCCCAGTATATTTACGAACCCTCTATTAGGATCGGCAGCCCTAGATAGGTTAGTACATAAGGGCATCCAAATAATTGTGGAGGGGCAAGGCTATCGACTGGACGTATTTAAAAAGTCTTGTGCAAAATCAAGAAAAATTAAAGAATAGAAAATAAAAAATTAACAAAGGATGTTGATTAATTGTGTGCCTAGATTGACGTATATTGGGTAACCGGTGGGTCATTCTTGGTGATTGTGGGGGTGGGTCATTCTCAGCGATTTTTACCAAATGTAGCAATAACTGATAAAATGTTAGATGATGTGGTAGCATAGGTGTTATAGTATGTTTAGCTCTAACAGAGCTGCGATAAATAAAGATTCCTAGCAATTAATTTTTGTATCGGTATTATCCGACTATCGGAATAAAATGAATGTCGCAAAGGTAGTTTGAGGATAAAAGATACAGTTTAACTGTTTGGCTAAATATATGAGCATGTGAAAAAGAAGAACATAAGCAGGCTTATACTGAGTCCAATTTCAAGATATATGGGTATAATATGATTGTTTCTAAGAGTTATTGCCTGTTTTATCAGTTTAATAAATTATCTATAATCTTTATTGTGTTGCTTTTTTCTGCTTGCCAACCACCTCAAAAGTCAACATTTTCTGATAAAATCCCCCCCCGATGAAAGAGAATTGCTGACACAATTTTTTAGTGATATTATGTTATTTCAGCATGGGATTTATACTTTATGGGGTGCTCATAAGCCTATCACCCTTATACCTGTTGGAAATCA
>Ga0206944_1106_pt1 | contig 14817 bp, 7 predicted proteins | sample Alteio_BWOrgHeat_4_FD_152978 | JGI IMG/M metagenome (GOLD analysis project Ga0206944, IMG submission 152978) | Enriched cells from forest soil in Barre Woods Harvard Forest LTER site, Petersham, Massachusetts, United States -... | ecosystem: Environmental > Terrestrial > Soil > Temperate forest > O... | reverse complement strand
TTGCTTTTTACTATCCTTTTCAACTGAAAAGCGCCTAGGAGATAGCGTTGAATCGCCCTGCAACAATTGTTGTGGAAAATAATCAACATATTCAAGCTCCCCATCATCGTTAAAATTGAAGGACCAAACTTGGTCATAGGAAGAATTTGCCCATTTAGCTAAGGTTTCAACGACTTCATCAGGTGCGTTCAATAATTTTGCGATCGCAAAAATTTCGTGATGAGGCCAGCTTACAAGAATGGTTTTTTTAGGATAGCTTTGCATAAGATCTTGCACTAAAGGCTTGTAAAGTGCTAAATCTTTGGAGTTATTTTGACGATGAAACTTATCGACAATTTTTAATCCCAATTTTTTTGCTAATGGTTGAACGGTTTGTATAGCTCTCATATAATAATTGGAAGCCGCCTTGTCTCCAGTTCTTATGGGACCAGCAGCAACAATAACATTGGGAGTTTCAAAGAGAGGATTCAAATTAAACATTTTGCTTACATTCTGCTTAAAATCCCCACCTGTCGCATTTTTCAAAATTGTTTCAATCCCTTCTCTTTGAGCTTGATCGAGTTCTTTCAAAAAGTCATTTTGTGTAAAAGCAACTGCAAGAGTATGTGCACGCTCATTTCCTTTAATGGAAAGAGGAAGCATGTTATCAAACGACCCACCTTCTTCAATAGTCATATTTTGAAATATTTCATGAGGTAAATCGATTTTTTCAGCATGCCTGATAATCATGATTTTTGATGGTGCTGTAGATTGAGCAGTTTGTTGATATTGACCTGCGCTTGCATCGGCATTGCCAAGCATAAAACCAAAGATGGTGCACAGTAGGATGTAATGTTGATTCATATAGAGATCTCCTTAACGATTTGATATGAAAACTTTACTCTGCCTTTGCTCTACTTTATTTGCAAGGGAAATTGCCAAAAGAAAGGGGCCGGGCCCTTTTCATTCATCGTAGTTTGGACAACCGTTTACACTAATCCATTGCAATATTTCAGTATGCACTCCCATAGCCGCATATTTATACGTCTTTTCATCCCATGGACAGCCATTTGAAAACCTCAGAGGCGCAGCCATTTATCACCTACATCTTTTATGTTTAGGAACAAGCATACTAGATTCTTAAAAAGGGTGCAAAACTATTTTAATATCCGAACAAAGACCTTTATCAGTCGTTTGAGTCTAAACTCCAGGCATTGGCCCTAGCTAGTTCCTTATTGACCCTAGTATTTTCTTGTTTAAGGCGCTCAACTTCTTCAAGCAGGCGGATCTTTTCAGCTAAATCCTGGGCAGCCTTCTTTATGAAACTCGACTATCTCCCCCTGTTGATCCTGGACGACTTTGTTGGTACTCTGAAGTTGTTGTCTCAACACTTGCGCGTCAACCGCGGTATAGCTATTCCCTCTGCTGCAACAGGTACAGCGCCCATTGGAACAGTCATCCTCCTTGCCTCTTTTGAGTGGAGGGGTCGTCGTCTGATTGGGCAGAAGGCCCGCTAGCTGCCCAATAGCCGGCGCAGGTCCTGAAGCCTTGCAATCAGTGGCATGTTTCATCAACTCTCTCGGCGGCCCACTTACAGCTCTACCACATCGCGAGCAAGGGCAGTTTATAGCTTCGCTCTTACCCCAAAGCCCTTCAAAGAAGGTGCGACCGTTGGGTACATAGTATATACCGCGCCCCTTGAAAGATCCTTCTCGGGATTCACCCTCGTAATAGGAGCCATCACTCCACTTCATGATCCCCCAGCCGTGTGGCAATTTGCTATCATTGAGGTGACCGTCGTACTTCCTGTTGTAGCCAATGCTTCTAGTCCCGGCCACGACGACAACCCCATCTACTTTTAAAACTTCCCCTACCGAGCAATGCGCTGCATGCTTAGTGGCATTCCACATGTTGCCTTTAACCTCTTGTTGGCACTTAGAGCACACGCCATCTTGACACTTGTTGCCCTCCCAGCGCCCCTTGATCTCCACTTGTCTTCCTCCAGGAGCCTTGAAGACTCCAATTCCATGGAACGTGTTATTGCGAAATTCACCATCGTAAATAGATCCATCGGCCCATTTGATGACGCCTGTGCCATGCATAGCGTGGCTGCTCACCCCGATTTGACCCGTGTAAAAGCTGCCGCCGTGAAGATCTAATGCTCCAGAAAACACCTGTTGACCGTCCACATTCATGTACTCGTCCTCAGTTGGAGGCGCTGCCGGAGTGGTCAAGCCTCCAGTGCACGTTGCTGCGTGTGCATTCAACTGTCCCATATCGCCTTTAAGCTCTTTGTTACCACAGCGCGAGCACGTACAAATCGTCGCGCTATACATGTCCCAATCTCCTAAAAAAGACGTCAGGCCATCCGGGACGGTATAGGTGCCAAGGCCTTTAAAGCGTCCAAAGCGATGTTGCCCTTTATATTTGCTGCCATCTGCACCGACATAAGTGCCGAAGCCATGTGGATAGCTGATCTCATTCACATAGCCCGTGTAATTTCCGACCTTTTTATGGGTGACCGCCACCCCATCGACTACCATGGGGGGAAACTCCTCATCCCCTAGCTCCCCATTCCCTAGTACCCCATTTCCTAGTACCCCATTTCCTAGAGGCTTCCCATCTGCATCTACAGTGCCGCCTGTTACATGAGAAGCTGCAATAGCAGCGCCTTTCAAGGCTAAATCAGAATGCCGATTAGCAGGTGTAGGAGCATTATGGGCGACTCGCTCTTGGTACTGCGGGTCGGTAGGATCGCATGCTAATATCCGTATAGCCTCCTGTATCTGCTCTTCCACAAGGTCGGCTTGGCTCTTATAATCTCGCGGCGCCGCTCTTACTCTTACTGGATCTTGTACTCGATCTTTTAGAAGGCGATAAAGATCGACATATCCGCTTTCTGCAGCAATCATCACAGCGGTTTGCCCTTTGCCGTTTACGATGGAGATCAAGTTAGGGTTGACATCGAGTAGCATCATGCACACATCGGTCTTGCACAAGGCAGCTGCCAGATGCAACGCCGTAGATTTGTTTTCATCCACAGCCATATTCAGGGATGGTGCCCTCTGGAGCAGCATATGGCAAACACCCGTATGATTGCCACAAGCTGCCAAGTGCAGCGCCGTGCGACCTTGATTGTCGACAGCCAAGGCAGCTTGAGGGCTTGATTCTAGAAGTAATTGACAGACTGCTACGTGGCCTCTAACAGCAGCCCAATGCAGCGGTGTTTTGTCCTTCATATCAGAAACAAAGACCATTGCAGCAGCGGTATCTTTATCTACTGCTTTTAAGAGCATGCGACAGACGTTGACCATTCCTAGGCCTGCTGCATAGTGAAGCGCTATTCTTCCTTCGTTGTCAGCGGCAGCGATTTTGTTAGGTAATTTGGCAATGAGCAGTTCACACACTGCGTCATGTCCACCCCTTGCGGCAGCTAGTAGGGCAGCATTTCCTCCAGCTGCAACAGCCTGAAAATTTTCATGAAGCAGCTTTGAGCATGCCGCAACGTTGCCAGAAGCTGCTGCTGCGAAAAAGGCATCAGCCGGAGCTTCGCTGAAAGCTATAAGGCAGGAATCAGATGCAGGGGGCGGCGCGTCAAAAGTCGGTTGAGATACCCCATTTACCCGTGAATCAAGGATTTCTTCGCTAGGACCCTCGCAAGCAACACACTCTGTAACGCAAGAGGGGTCGTTTAACTCATCGATAGGCTTTCCCGTGATCACTTTATTGCTGCGATGACTACCATGCATGAGGACGACAAAATCCCATTCTCCCCAATAAAATTCGCCCTTCGGGGTTCGGTATAGCCCTTTTCCTTCGTAACGACCTGCTTTATGCGAACCTGCAAAAAAACTTCCATCTTTATGATAAGAAATCCCCAAACCATGCTGGAAATTATCAAGTGTTAAATGGCCTTTATAAAGTAGTTCGCCAGATTCTTCATCATACAGTTCGCCAAAGTAAGTCGTCACCACTTCATCCTCATCCTCGGGCATACTTTCATTTAAGATTCTTTCAAGCATGGCAATGTAAGATTTTCTATCGAGGATAGGAAGGCATTGCGCAGCAGCCGGACCTGCTATCGGTTCTTGGATGACCGTGAATCTGTTTAGGACTCTTAAACCGATCTTATTTGCCGCCTCTACAACCGCGATTTGCAATTCCGGCTTCAGCATTGTAACTAAATCGGCCAAATCCTCGGTTAGCTCACCAGTGTCCATAAGGGGTTGAATTACCCTCTTGAAAAGTTTTTCAGGGATGTTCAGAGATAGGTGTGTGGATCTCGTGCAGCCTTGTGTGACCAGATTTCTTTGTAGCTGCTCTTCCGCATAAACAAATTTTGTGCCGCATACATCAATAACCAATCCCTGTACAGAGTTTAAGTTTGCCATGAGACATTCTCCAAGTAATTTATTTTTATTAAGGCTTTGTTACTAATCGCATGGCCTGTAAAATGCCCCTTGCGGTTTCATCAGTTAATTGAAGGGTTTGACGGGCGCCTCCTTTTGTCGCAATAACGATTTTATCGTCTTTTACACTTACAATTTGTGCGCTAAATTTAAGTCTTTCAGAAACTGTGAAGTGGTCCCCTTCCCTAAATTCACGGCGGACCCCATCATTGCCTATAAAAACAGCCACTTTGGACCCGGTGTCCTTCATTTTTTGAGCCTTGACAGGGCCTTTGCCTGCGATTTCAACTTCACTGTTCTTTTCTTTTAGTTGGAACAACATGGCGCCTCCCCCCTCTGTTTTGGGCAGTAAGAATAGCGTGGGGATCTTGATTTGCAAACCTGTTGTTCCTTCTTGAGGAGTGAAAGTACCGGTAGGTTCTAGTTCCATCCCCTCTAGATCTAACGACAGCGTGACATCATCGGCATAAGGTTTTAAATAAAGGAGGAAATTCTCTGTAAATTGGTCCATGTCCATTTCAGAGCTCACATAAAAATAAGCGCTGCGGCGGTGCTTGGTCAACACTTTGGCAAGCTCCTCATTAAATCCGGGATCATAACCTTTTGCAGCTCCCATGCCAACGATGATCAGTCCAATCCTTTTTTCACTTGCCTTTTTCATCATTTTATCGAAATCATCAGGCTTAATTCGACCGTCATTTGCTTGAGCATCGGTATATATAACCACCATGGGAACACACTGCTCTTGTGTTTGGGCATCCATCAAGGAGAGGTCGTGCAAGATCCCTGTAAAAGCATGATCCAAAGCCTTTTCAAGATTTGTGCTATCCCCTTCAGTCTTCAAATTGAGGAGGTCTATGACCATTTCTTCGCGCACATCTTCTTCTAGTGGAGCTGTGGGGTGTACTACTTTTGGCTTCGTATCAAAATGGGTAATGTTGACCACATCGCTTGAAATGTTCAACCTAAGAATAAGCCTCATGAGCGATTCTTTCACTAAATCACTGCGTGTTTTTGGTTTTTTTGGAGATTTAGGCTGGGCGTCGATTTTCATTGAAGCGCTCGTGTCAACTAAAAAGTGGATAAGTGCTGGTGGGCGCTTCTCATGGCTATTAGAGCTTACGCTTGATGCCATTTGAGCAAGGATTTTTGCGGGTTCACCGGAGTGTTGAATGAGCGCAAGTCCACAGCCACAGCTCATTTCATCATCAGCACATTTAGGAGCTTCAAGTTGTAATTCAATTTCCTTAAGGATAGTTTCAATATCACATTTACCTCGAAAAGTCATGTCTTGCTTTTCAATGGCTTCTTTCATTTTTTCAAAGCCTTGCGCCCCACTTGCCGTGGCGTTATATGTTTGACTTGCAGAGGATCCGTTGGCATAACCAGCTAACCTCCCGGCTGTTGGCGCAGCCCCCCTCGTTGCACCTGCGCTAGGCAGCTGTGCTGACGCAGTCGACCGATAGGAGGCGCTTCCTGCTGGTCTACACGCCGTGATTCTGTCCGCTTTTACTTGAGCACTTAAGCCTTCGCTTAAACTTTCAGCAAGCTCGATCAAGCTGTCAATCGTCTCTCTCCCATTCCAGGTCTCTCTAACGGTTGAATGGTCATGCAGAAATTGCTTTAAGATCGCAATCCTCTGCTTCATCTTAGAGAGGGGCACGTAGATCTTTTGATTCAACGGTAACTCCCAAAGTGTTTTTAGAATTTCGGCAATCTCTACCGCCGCAAACGTGTTGTACATGCCGGGGTCTGAGACTGTAATCTGCCCATAATGGGGCTCGGCTCCGTCACCTTCCTTTTTTCGAGGAACTGTGAGCATGAGATGGCCGCTATTTCTTACGGTCTTACCGTCGCTGCAGCGCGTATACTCACAATTAAAACGCGCTTTAAGTTCTACTTGCTTAAATGGGACTTGCTTGATGTGAACCTCAGTTGCGGCAACCATTGCAGGTTCGGTCGGGACTGTAGGTTCTCTGGTGACTGCAACGCTTGCGCTTGGCACTGGTTCATCTGTTTGAGCTGGACCAGTAGTTGCTGGGAACCTGAGTTGGAGAGTTGAACCTGTAGGTAGAATGGGCATATATTACTTCCTCTTTTTTAAAAGAAGAGTCAATATACTAAAACACCGATTTAATTGCAATTAAATTATTATCTCTTACGGCAAGATCAACGATGGTAACGATGGAAATTTCTGGTTTTATGGGAATTTAAAAAACAAAACAAACACTTTTATGCAAAGTAACGGGTCTTAAAACTATTGGACACAACGATCAGGTCATCGATGGGGCGATCTCTTAAATATTCAATGCCCCCTCTTATTTCAAGGGCATTTTTCTTCCTAAGCTCTTTTTTGATCATCCTTTTGACATCACTGGATTGAACTAATATTCTTTTAATTCGATCAGGCGAGCGGTAATCTTTTAACATCACACATTCATAAGGATAACCCTCTGGATAGGGCATCACACCCTCTGTAAATGTTAATAAATCTGGCCGGTTTGGATAACGAGTGTTCGCATTGTTAAAGGTCATCGTCGGATGGCGACACCCACCGCATTGACTCCAAAATGCATAAGAGCCACCGGCAAGTTCATCGAGCGAATACAGAATTTGGGCATGCCCTGAAAACTGATGATGACTTGGTCTTGGACTATTGCGATGAATAAGCCGCGTGTAGAGCTGATCGCCTCCCCCATAGCGTAAATCCGTATGATTGGGGACAGTGCCTGCAATGATTTTTCCTCTTTTTAAACGCCCCTTTAATGACTCTTGCCCCTCTATTAACATAGAGGCGATCGCCTGTGCAGCATGCTGAGGGGTTTGCCCAACTCCTGACATAAGGCCCATAGCCCCAAGCTTTTTTAGCTCTTTTGGAAGGCTTGCAACAGCCCAGATCGATTTTCCCTTATACGTGTCCATTTTTTGCATAAGGCTTAAATCTTTTTTCAAGTAGGTTTGCAAAACCTCTTCCATCTTACTTTCCTCTGCGATAATTTTCTGGCAAAGGGTTTTGATATCCCAAGTATAAAAAGCTTCTAAACGCTCCATCCGATACGCTTTCACTGGAAATAGGGTCCGAAATAATACGGCGATTTTAATTCTCTCATCATCTTCTTCTCTTTGCCTTCCTGCTATGGGCCCAAGCCCAAGAAGCGTGCTGACTTGATGCAAATCTGATAAAACTTTACCCGGGATATTGGAAATGGGAATAGAGATTTTAACATCGTTATAAAAGCTCCAATAGTTTTCCTCTTTTCCGACGCTAAAGATGGCCCCTTCAAGATCCCCTATAAATTCGATGTTATCCCGTTTAGCATCAGCGATTGGAAGCGATGTTCCCGTGTATTCCCCTCTGCCATGAAATATTTCATGTGTTTCAAACCGTCTTTTGCTTCCAGGAATTCCCGCTTGGATTCTCTCCCGCAAACGCTGCATCGTCCAGTGGCTTAAAGAAAAGGAGAAATTGTAAAAGCCCTCTTTTTCTTCCACTTCAAATGATCCACATTTCATTACTCCCGTGTCTTGTCCGCTAAAATGAGCTGCAAAGGGGCAAGTGGCCACTTGTGTTTCCCCTAATTGGCGGTTAAATGCCTCTTGGAATTCATAAAGGGGATGTGAGGGATCGATGATGATATTAGCTTGTGCTTTAAGGAGCGCTAAAGAGCTTTCAGAATAAATTGGCAATGTTCGCTCAAGTTTAAATATAGTCGCGACAACACCTGTGAAGGAAAGATCCAAACTTCCATTTTTTGCGTTTGTCAAAAAGATCTTTCCTAACTTCACAAATATTTCCTCTTCAGGTGGAAGGTTAATTTTAGTAAGAGCGTGAGGCAAAGTAAGTGACATGCACTTTTTCGCCATCTCCTCTGCAGTTATGGGTCCATCAATTGGGCAAGCTTTCATGCTAAAAGCAGTTATCTCTTGCAATAGCTGCTCTTTGACCTTTAAAGATTCCTTATCTTCCCCTCTATAGAGACTGTGCTTTATCAAGGAGTATTCTTCATCTGAAATAGCCTCAACATTAAATTCTTCTAACAAAGTGCCAAGCAAGCCGATAAACTCTACCGATAGGGGCAACTTTTGAAATTTTGCCATATGGAGTACGAAAAAAAGATGACCTTCCGGCCTTGTCTTGGCGATCATTTCTTTTAAAAATATTTTCAGTCCTTCTTCATGTTGTGCGAAATCGCCTAATGCAGCGATTTTTTCACTGTATTTCTCAAGAAGTTGACCCTGCAACTTGACAATTTCTGCTTCTTTATCCTGATTCTTAGGGATGTCCCTCACAAGATCTAAGATTACCCCTTGAATCCCCTGTATATCTCCTGAGATAAAGATACGATCGCTATTGCGACTTATCCCCTCTTCTACCTGCTCTCTTGACTCTGGAAGGAGCGATTGAATCTCAAGCCTCCTTGCAACAAGTGATGAGTGGGCGTGACTTTGGCGCTGCAAGTATAAAAGTGTGCTTTGCAGCTTTTGATAAATGGAATGATCGATTGCTTTGTCATTTTTGGCCATGAGATAACTTGCCGAAAGAAGGACAAAATACTCTTCAATAGAAAATTCCAAAGCATTGCTTTGCACTTCATCTAAGAGGTTTTTTAAAACATTAAAAGGTGACATCTCACCAAATTCAGCTCTTGCTACTTCTAAGGGAAACACCATGTCATTTTTAAAGTGTAAAAGCCGTCCTTCAAATTCATGCATCCAAGGCCTTTGCATCAATTCTACTGATTCCTTAAGAAATTCTTTAACCTCATCTGAATGGGTTTTGGCCATAGCGCGAAAGAACCTGATACAAGAGAGCCTTCCTTCATCATCCATTTGATTCTTAAAATAGAGATCGATCATGCCCTTTAAATAGGGCATAGAGGAAGAGTCTAATTTTAAGTTGCTTTTGATAAGAAAATCTAATAACTCAGAAGCTTTTTGATCATGTTTCTTTAACCCATGCAAGATCAAAGGAAAATAAGAACTCCCCATCTCTTTATGAGGCTGCATTTGTTTAAGATATTGATAGTGATCAAGCAGCTCATCCTCTGCCTTAATCACTTCATCATATAACTCGTAAGCATCACTTAACGATGCTGGAGCAAATTGGGTATAAACGACAAACCGCCATGCCTTATCTTTTAGCGTCATTAGCTCATCTCTTGTGCTCAGTTCTTTGGTAAGTCTCTCATCTATAGAGGGAATGATTGTTTGCTTCTTTTTAAGAGCGTTTGCCTCACTTAGTTCTTGTTCAATCTCTTTGCATCTTTGGATCAAGCTTTTGGCTATTTGAATCTCCTCTCCTCCTTCAGAATGTGATTGAGGGGCTGTCTTAAGCATTTGAATGACTGTTTCCATAAGTTCATCATGGTGAAGCGTCATTTGGACCGCTTTTTCCCTTTCTTGCTCCATGAGCCAGCTTAAGATCTTGGCCGATCTTATTTCTAAACTGTCATCTTCATCAAGAGTCGCCCCAAGGCTTTGAAATAGCTGTTTACATCTATCATCAGATAGGGTGACTGTATGGTGCACAATCTTTTTGCCGTGAAGCCTTGCCTTGCCCCCTTCATAAAAGCCGACAGCAAAGAAAAGTAGCGCAAGCACTTGCTCAAGCCAGGTGGCATTTTGCAGCTCAGTCGTTTTAAAGGTGAGCTCGTGCTGTTTATTATAAAACACTTTACAATGAGTTAGCTCAGTTCTAAAGTCTGCAATTTTATTGACAGCCATAATAACCTCCACAAAACACAACCAGAAACTTATAATAACTAATTATACATTATATAAATTACATAATCAATAAAAATTACATACAATATATAGTAAAACTATACTGTTTGAATTTACTGTTATTTGGAGGGGTCAATAAAACAAAGTATCAAGATAGTAGTTTTTCACTTCCTGATCGCTTGAAAAGGAAAGAGGGCCTGCGACAATCGGCTTTAAATGCTCGTTAAATAGTTTCAAGGTCAATGGACTTAGTATCAACTGCACATCTGCTGTTGTGATGATGAGGCGCACCTGGTCCTTTTCCCCATCGACTCGAATGGATTGGAATTCAAAAAGCGCTCCATTGCCCGTATCTTCCCATGATATCCACCTGGTTTGGGCAGTGTTTGATTGTGCAAGTTTTGGTCTGATGGCAATTGGATTAAAAGACACTTTTGTTCCCTGCAGATCAATCATTTCCACAAGATAACTTCGTGCCTTTTCCAACAAGAGCATCGCCGCAGGATCAATTGCCTTGTTATTTTCACCTTGCTGCTTTGCCATTGAAACATCCCCTTTTCTCATATTTTACCACATTTATTAGGTTGAAAGCAATCCTTGAATATGCCAAAATGCAATTGACATGAAACAACTATTGATGTTGTTTTAACCTAGAAACGGCAGTTCGAGATGGCAAATTAATGCAAGATCTTGAATTAGAATCATTTTGCAATGGGGTGGGACATTCCCAAATGGTGAAGGACCACCCCATTGCAAATGATTCTGGTTCAAGAGATTGCGTTAAGTTGCCGTCTCCAACTGCCGTTTTTAGGTTTAAGTACAGATCCTAAGGAGGTGATTATGCCGTTTAGTAAATTTCTCGACCCAAAAAATGATATCGCCTTTAAGAAAATTTTTGGCACTGAGAAAAATAAAGAGATCTTAATCCATTTCCTCAATGATTTAATCACGTTTAAAGAGAATCAGCCCATTATTTCAGTATCTTTCTTAAAAACTGTCCAAGATCCGGAGACGGCTGCAAAAAAGACTAGTATCGTTGATATCTTATGCAAGGACGAAAAAGGAAATCACTACATTGTGGAAATGCAAGTTGCAAAAGAAAAAGGATTTGAAAAAAGAGCACAGTATTATGCCTCCAAGGCCTATATTTCTCAAGCCAACAGTGGTGGAGCCTATCATGATCTTAAGGAAGTGATCTTCTTAGCAATTGCAGATTTTGTGATGTTTCCAAAAAAAACAGCCTATAAGTCTGACCATGTAATTTTAGATAAAGACAGCCATGAAAATGACTTGAAAGATTTTTCGTTCACATTTCTAGAGCTACCCAAATTCAGTCAAGACATCGATCATCTGACTAATATGACAGAAAAATGGACCTACTTTTTCAAACATGCCGAACAAACATCGATTGAAGATATGCAAAAACTAGTAGGTGATGATGCAATTATGCAAAAGGCTTATAATCAACTAAATGCAGTATCATGGAGTGATGAAGAGCTTTTGACATATGACCAAGCTGAAAAATACGAAGGAGCTTACCAAGCTTCTATGGCACAAAAATTTGACGAAGGGAAAATAGAAGAAAAACTAAGGATTGCTCGCAATATGATCCAAAAAAAGTATGATCTATCAACCATTGCAGACATTACCGGCTTAAGCCTTGGCCAAATTAAGAACCTCTTGACTGAATTTCCAAAAGACATATAATCCTAACCCACTTAACGTTAGACCATTTAAACTTTTTTACATTTTGTGATTGAAAGAAACTCCCACATATGCTACATTCTCAAGGTGTAGAATTTAGCGGAGTATAGCGCAGCTTGGCTAGCGCGGCTGCTTTGGGAGCAGTAGGTCGGGGGTTCGAATCCCTCTACTCCGAATACACTTTCGGTATAAATAGATCTTCAATAACGAAAATCTATTTGTCAATTAACACATGACATTCCACAATCTCTTCACTTTCATCCCATTTGGTTTCATCTCTTGGGACCCAGAGCGCATTGCCTTCACCATCCCCTATTTCAATATCGCCATTATGTGGTATGGCATTTTTTTTGCGCTCGGATTTGTGGCAGCTTACTTCATTTTCATCTCCACTGCAACACGCTATTGTACCTCAGCAAATGTCACTGTTTACAAATTTGCAGACACTCTTTTATGGTACATTCTCTTGGGAACGTTGATAGGGGCGCGTTTAGGGCATGTCCTCTTTTACGATCTAGACTATTATCTAGCCAACCCAATTGAAATCATCATGATCAGAAACGGAGGACTTGCAAGCCATGGAGGGAGCGCTGGAGTGCTTTTGGCTCTTTTCCTTTTTGTAAAATTTAATAAAAAGCGCTTCCCAAACCTCACTTACCTCGCTTTAATCGATCTCATCGCCATTCCAACGCCTCTTGTTGGGTGTTTTATCCGGATTGGAAATTTTTTCAATCAGGAAATCGTGGGGACAGCCACAAACTTTCCCCTTGCCATTATATTCCAGCATCCTGCAGAACCGGTATTACCAATCCAGCGCCACCCTGCCCAGCTATATGAGGCATTTGCCTACCTTTTGATATTTATAGTTTTATATGCTGTTTGGAACGTTAAACGAGAAAACGTTAAACCAGGCACTTTAAGCGGACTCTTGTTTATCCTTGTATTTGGCGCACGGTTTTTGATCGAATTTGTAAAAATCCCTCAAGATGCCCATCAGATGATCGCTCATCTACAAACGGGCCAAATCTTAAGCCTACCCTTTATTCTGCTAGGGATTCTCCTTCTTTTCTGGCCTAGCAAAAAATTTATGCAAGATATTGATTGACAATAGATTAAAGACCGTGCTAGCATAAGACATTTACGCTTTTAAATTTAAAGGTATAATATGAAACGCTATATAAATGCCCTCTTCTCGCTTTGTTTTCTCTTCTCTTCTATATGCTATTCAACCGATCAACATCAAGCATGGACCTATGACGACATGATCGGCATCAAATGGCTAAGCGATCTCAACATCTCTCCTGATAATCAATCAACCGTATATCTCGTAAGAGGACCTGCAAATGATAAAGAAAACGATGCATATCTATCTCAAATTTATGTGGGCACAATTGATGGCACAAAAAATACATTGCTCATCAATCCATCAAATTATAATGTCTCTCAACCCAAATGGTCCCCTGATGGCAAGTTTATCTCATTTCTTTCCAATGAATCTGGAATTAATAATTTTTACCTAATAGATCCTCTAAATGGAAAAACCGTTGCATTGACCAACTTTTCCAAACACATCGACACCTATCAATGGTCACCTGATGGTACTCAAATTGCATTTGTAATGGCTGAAGACCTTGAAAAAGATAAAGATGCATCAAAAACAAGCTACATCTTCGGTAAAAAGCAATCCATCAATCGCTTATGGATCATTGATGTTGCTAACCCAACAAACGCAAAAGCGTTAACACCCTTAAACTATTATGTCACGGGGGGCGGTGAATTTGGCGCATGCTTTTGCGAATTTGACTTTGCGCCAGATGGCAAGACAATCGTATTTGCCCATTCACCGGGACCTGAATCACAGCACTACTATCTCACAAGCAGCCTTGCCACTGTTGATGTTGCCACAGGGGTCATCACTCCATGGGAGAAAAAAGGGCAACACGAATCGCACCCCATCTTCTCGCCTGATGGAAAATCTGTCGCCTATTTGACAAGCGATGTCCAATCTACCTTTATTCTCAACAGGCATCTTGCGATCAGGTCTCTTAAAGGGGATCAATTTCAATTGTTAGCCCCTACTGAAAATGGCGCGCCTCATTACTTTGGACCAAGTCTTCTCGGTTGGTCGTTAGATGGAAAAGGGCTTTTCTTTTTTGAACCCCAAAAAACAAAGTTTCACCTCTCCTACATCCCTGTCGATGGAAGTTTGGGCCACGAAATTGCTTTAGGAGACAGCTTTGTTTGGATGCCCTCCTTAAGCATTGATCGCACTCGCTTGGCCTTTGTACTTCAAACTTCCTCAACGCCTCCTGAAGTCTATGTTTCCACTCTCACACCATTTGATCCTATCCAAGTATCTTTTCAGAACCTGGCCTACTTAAATCGCAACATTCCAAAGACTGAAAAAATCACTTGGAACTCAATTGATGGGAAAAAAATTGAAGGGCTTCTTACCTACCCAATCGGCTATCAAAAAGGCAAACAATACCCTCTTTTAGTCGATATTCACGGCGGACCTCAAGGGTTTTTCTTTGAACATTTTATCGGAAGCCCTTTTCCCTACCCGTACGCTATGTTTGCAGAAGCTGGTTTTGCAATTTTAAGACCTAATCCAAGAGGCTCTACCGGATACGGCACCACATTTCGCGAAGGCAATGTAGGCGATCTTGGCGGTGGCGATTACGAAGACATCATGACAGGGGTTGATACTGTCATCAATTTAGGCATCGCCAATTCTGAAAAAATGGGCGTGATGGGATGGAGCTATGGCGGTTATCTCTCTTCTTGGGTCATTGGACAAACCAATCGCTTCAAAGCAGCGTCTGTTGGCGCAGGCTACCCAAATTTAGTCAGTATGTCGGGAACAACTGATTCCCACCATTTACTCCGCGACTATCTTTTAGGCAATTTTTTAGAACAAGATTCCCTTTATAGAGAAAGATCTCCTCTTTACTACGCAAAGCAAGTCACAACCCCTTGCCTAATTCAACACGGCAGTTTA
>Ga0206944_1105_pt1 | contig 15093 bp, 12 predicted proteins | sample Alteio_BWOrgHeat_4_FD_152978 | JGI IMG/M metagenome (GOLD analysis project Ga0206944, IMG submission 152978) | Enriched cells from forest soil in Barre Woods Harvard Forest LTER site, Petersham, Massachusetts, United States -... | ecosystem: Environmental > Terrestrial > Soil > Temperate forest > O... | reverse complement strand
TGCTGGTTAGTTGACAGCTCCGGGATGCCAATCATTGTGACAATGCTCAAGTGTTTCCAATGCTGGAACGCGATCCAGGTCGATACGCCGTACAGGACCGCGCCAATGGCGATCAGGCCCCAGTTCATGCCGAGATCCGCACCCAGGAGTCGGGCACGGAACCGAAAAAGCAACACACCAAAAGCGACCAGCACAGGGAGAACGATCGCATAAGTTCGAACCGGCCCCAGCTTTCTCCACGAGCGGGCCCACGGGTGTATGACGAACCAGTAGAGCAACCCCGGCGGAAGCGTGATGACGCTCAGGACAGCGAGAACATATCGAACATGATTGATCATGGCGGGCCGATGCGAACTTGCCCTCGAGCGAACTACGCCGTCTTTTGCACAAACAGTCCTGAAAAGTATTGCCGGTGGCGATAAAACACAATTCCCCACAGGATTGTGACGACGATCGCCATGGGAATGCCCTTCAGATCCATCAGCAGGTGATACAAAAGGATGTTCACGATGACCGGGCCAAGCAGGGTAAGCGCGAGCGGAATGTAGCGGCCGATCAACAGGAGCGCACCACCCGCAACCTGAAAGGCAGCCACAAAGTAGAAATAATGCGATTGCATCATCACCGTAATGTATTGGCCTGAGAGCCCCGCAGGCATGGGCCCCATGGGGATGAAATGCAGGAAACCGTTCAGCCCAAACACAAAGAAAACCAGGCCGAGTAAGATTCGAGCAATCAAAGCGGCAATTCTCATGCATTTTTCCTTTCTACATTGGGTCGAGATTTTCTAACACGACATCAGCAAAATGCCAACCACATCACCTTTTGACTCTTGGGACAGGATGTCTCCGTCCGTCAGAAAATTTTCGGGATGAGTCTACACGCCTGGTCAGCTTTTGGCTACAAGACCGGCGAGGCGATCCAGGCTCTGGTTCCATCCGGCTTCAATTCCGGCGAGCATCTGCGCGGCGTAAAAAACTTTTCCGGCCCACTGGCGCACCTTAATGCGAAGTGCCCATTCTTGCTCTGCACTGTTCACTAACGGACATGGTCACAGCGAAAGATGCAGTTTATTTTGCGCCAAAGCACACATTCCCTTTACGAAACTTGAGCCTTTTCACGCAGTTCCGCAAAGAACTCCCTTGTTGTTTCAGTGTTTTTGTAAGTGGCACTCAGCTTGCTAGAACCAGAGATATAGAAGGTCAGGCTGATATGAGCTTGAGTAAATTTGGACTTTTGCGGTGGCTCCTGAAGAACGCTGCCAAACAGTGCAGGGTCCGCGGCAAGGAGGAGGATGTGATGGCGAAATTGATTGAGTTTTACGTTCCTGCAAACTTTCATTTGTCCAACAAACAGTGGACGCCGGAAGAGTTGCGCGGCAAGATCATCAACTTCCCTGCCAGCATGACCCGCAAGTCTGCCTAGCAGCATTGGCTGGACTGCCTTCCGCAACAAGGTGGCAGTCCAGCCGCTTTTTTGTTTTTGTTACGTATCAAGACCCGCGTTCCTTCCCTGCGTTCGCATTGTTCTCCGTCAGCGTCATTCGGTAAAGACTTCAAGAGGGCAGCGGGCGCGCTCAGCGCTTCTGCTGGCGGTGCGATTGTTTTTGGGTTTTTCCGACTGCTGAATGCTATTCTTGAATATAGCCATGGTTTGCCTGTCTCCAGACAGGTTGAACTGCGATTAGGGCTGCGTTCGGGTGCGTAAATGAACTATAGCTTCCTTGCAGGAGCGCTAATCATTGTCTCATCCGCCGTGGGTTGCGGCGGGAATCAGCAGAGCGGTGGCGGTGGCGGTAATTTTGCCTCGGCTAGTCTGAGGGTGCTGGTGCTCAATCCCTCGGCAGGCACCGTGCAAGTTTCCGTAGATGGCACGATGGTGAGCAGCAATCTGCCCTACAAGGGGGATACTGGCTATGTGTCCATCAAGACACCCGGCGGCCAGCTCAGCATGGCGCCTTCAAATTCCGTCACCGTGTCGCCATTCACCGCCTCACTCAATCTGCCCCCGAATTCCCACAACACGTTTTTACTGGACGGCTGGGCGCACTTTGAATCGTCCAGCAATTTGCTGGCGGACGACAACACGCCTGCGTCCAATTCCGCTGCCAAGCTGCGCATTTTGGACGCAAGCTTGAGCGTGATTCGCGATATTTACCTGCTGCCCGCAGGGTCCACTCCGAGCGGCACTCCGCTCATTGCTTTGTCAGCCTTCAACAATGCCACCGCCTATCAGGCGCTGGCGCCCGGAAACTATGAAGTCTTTGTAACCAGGACAGGCACTACCCAGGTACTGCTCGATAGCGGTCCGATTACCCTGGCTGCCGGGCAAAATCGCACATTCGTAATCTTCAGCGATTGCCAGCCGAATACCTGCGATTTCAATGTACTTACATCACTTATGCTGGCGGATCTGAACTGAGCATTTTTGAAATTTAAATTCTGGGGGCATCCGATGTGGGCTGATGGAGATTCTGGCGAGGCGCGGGGTGGCTGTGTCTTTCTCGGCGCACCATCGCTGTTATTACAGCGAATTGGAAGACGCGATCGGAAGGATGAGCGAGCAGGTGTGGGGTATTTCAATTATCGGGACAAGAAGTAAGATTCGTAGCGAGAGCGGAATAGAGTGTGATGGATATAGGCTTTTGGTTTTTGGTAATAGCCTTCGTCATCTTTCTCACGGTTGCGATGCCGAGGTATGATCGCCAGCGCATTCATGAACAAGTTGAGGGCCACGGAGGCAAAGTCATTGAAATCTTAAGCCGCTGGTTCGGAAGAGGCAGCCGATACGGCAGGACGTACGATGTTACGTACGAAACGCGTCATGGCAAACGTGTTACTGCCACTTGCGTAACCAGCATGATGAGAGGCGTTCAGTGGCTAAGCGACAGGCCTCCTGGGAGCGATATGGAAACTTCCGAAGCGGCAGGAGGGTCTGGGCGTTCTGAGACTATTGACTGTATTGCGTGCGGAGCGAAAATTCTGGCGAGGGAAACGCGTTGTCCACAATGCGGCTGGAGTTACAAAGGAAACTAAAGTCCTGTTTCGCACCTACGGCGCTGTGAGTTTTTGAATACACTTACCCAGGGCTCACGCGCCTGGGCTCAATAATTCCGCCCTTTCGGGCTGGATCAGACCGTAGGTTAATTAAAGAGCAGATTTATCATAGCTTTGTATGCTTTTGGAGACTAGTTAGACAATTGCGGACAAGAAGGAGTTCCTAGCAGAAACCGTGATCGACGATAGAGGTGATTTATGTTTCAAAATACTTCGATTCTAGGGCTCTCCTGGGCACCAATCTTGAGCGACCTGCTATCGGTCTTGAGCATAATATCAGGGCCGATGTTGTTGCTTGCAGTACTTTATTCCCATTGGAAACGAGGAGACCAAGGCCCGCTTCCATTGATGTTTCCGGTAATAGTGCTGGCGCTGACGTCAGTGACACTGCAGATTTTGTCGGCAAGCCTGGCAATTGCCAGCGGTGCGGGCAACGTGACATTGCTTTTCATGAATGCTCATTCTCTCCCGTGGCGTGTCACCGAGTTCGCAACCTGCGTTTTGGTTGCAGCCGCCTTTCAGATCATCAGGAAAAAAGCGGCAAGAAAAACTCCAGCCAACGACTCCTCAGCGTTGCCGATATCGGTGGGCGCAATCGCATGCTCGGCAGCCGTGGTTGCGGCCGGTGGTTTGATTTGGTTTTACGACAGCACGCTGCGGTCCCGGGTGATTTTGTTCGATGAAAGCAGGAAGGCTGAAGCGGCAGTGATCTGGGCCCGTATGTTGGGGCACGGGGATAGAACGGTGGGTATGGATTCCCTGTTGCGTTTGCTTGCTCGCCCTTTTTTCTTACTCAGCCTTGCGACAGCAACTCTTACATTTTTATTTATTGCGCTGGGAGTTCGATCCTTGAAATCCGGCGTGGCGCGGCGGTGGGACATATCCTTAACAGGGCTGCTCACAATTGTGGTTCTGGCTGGGTGTGTCATAACTATCCCAGGGATGAGAAGGGATACCCAGTATCTGCGGAGGGTGGCATTTTCCCGTGACGGGGTTGTATCTTTTGCTCATGTTCAGTCTTTTCCAACTAACGGCGAAGAGGCGCTGGACCTGCTCTTTCCGCGTCTTGAAATACCTGCTCATGACCTGGATTATCCTTCCCCTCCCCCACCACCTCCTGGTGCATTGACGCTATTGTCTGATGGAGATCAGCGGTGAGGTTTGCGGGACCATTTCTTAAATGAAAAAAATCAAGTCTGAGGAATGCGCTTCTCGGCCAAGGGTGAGAATCTCGAGAGAATTCCCTGATGCGGCGTGGTGACGCATACGGCGGCGGGGTTATTCGACTCCCGCTCAGAATGACACGGGTAGAGGGGCATCCAAACGCGTCCTGCGTTGGGGAGTGAAAGGGATCGTGTTGGAACAAGGACATTGTCCTCTTTCGCTATTGATTCGATACAGAGAATCCGTTAAAGTGTGGTGGCGCCGAGATGCGCAAGGTCTTTGAAAATCGAGCAATTAGCAAGTAGCAAATTGGCAATTAGCAAAAAAGGAGTGCGCCGCGCGACTTCACAATTTGCGACCCTCTGCCGACCGAACAGTAAAATCGAAAAAATAAGTCCGAAATTGAGCGCGATTGGAGCCCTGAAAAACGAAAGAAAAGGGGTCGACAGGCTTTTGACAGGCCTTTCGAATTGCACTTTGGCGTTTGTTTTCAACAAAGCTCTATGGGGGGTGGGGGTCGTGGCTGAGGGACGCAGGTAGAAGGCCGCAAGAATCGGGTGATCCGGTGATCGGGAAATCGGGTGATCGGAAAACCAAAAACTCACCACAAGAACGGAGACGCGGAGAACAGCAATTCGATGCCGGAGATCCCCCGGGGTTTGAATTGTGCAAGCGCTTTAGAATCCTAATTGAGGGGGAGGGGGAGGCTAGGCGAGCTCTCTTGCTCTTTCTCGCACTAACTCCATCGCGTCTTCCTTCGTGTTGATCGATCCTTCCAGTTGGGCATCTTCCACGGCGGTGAGCAATTCCTTGAACATCGGCCCGGGCTTGTAACCGGCGGCGATCAGGTCAGCACCGGTGATCAGCGGCGTGGGACGGATTTGCTCTGGCGGCAGTTCGTGGAATTTTTCTTTCGCGAAGTCATAGAGGCTCAGATCACGATGGCTGCTCTGGCAGTCCAGGCGATGCAGTTCCAGGTGCTGGTCAAAGCGAGGCAGACGGAAGAAGCGCTTGAGCGTGGAATCCTTCATGCGCATAACGTCGCCAAAGCGCATGTGGTTGGCGACAAGCGAAAGCACCTGGTCAGTATCGTCGTTGGAGAGGCGGAAGCGGCGGCAGATTTCCGCGGCCATTTTTGTGCCGATCTCAGCGTGCTGATCAAAGCGGATGCGGTCCGGCGCAACGCGAAATGTGGGCGGCTTGCCAACATCATGCAGCAGCGCGCCCAGGGCCAGAGTTTTGGGGCAGCCTGCGGGCAGGCCTTCCAGCAGCATGAGCGTGTGGATCCACACGTCGCCCTCGGGGTGATATTGCGGGGGCTGCTCCACGCCCTGCATCTTTTTGATTTCCGGCAGCACCTGTTCCAGCAGATTGGTCTGGTCCAGCAGTTCAAACGCGCGACGCGCATGGCCTTCTGTCAGCATTTTCAGGATTTCGTCGCGCACGCGCTCATGGCTGACCTGATGGATTTGCGGAGCAAGTTCACGGATGGCAGCGAAGGTTTGATCGTCGATTGAGTAACCGAAACGCGCAGCAAAGCGCACGGCGCGGAGCATGCGCAACTTGTCTTCAGCAAAACGGTGATGCGCTTCACCGATGGTGCGAATGATGCCACGCTGCAAATCGTCGCGACCGCCCACGTAGTCGAGAACTTCTCGGGTATCGGGATCGAGCAGAAGGCCGTTGATGGTGAAGTCGCGGCGCTGCACGTCCATGCGCGCGTCGTTGGAGAACTGGACTTCGTCAGGATGGCGGCCGTCAGAATAAGCGCCGTCACTGCGGAAAGTGGCGACTTCAATAGCGTAGTTGGCGCGCTCGCCGGCTTCAGTGTCTCGAAACACGGGAACGAGCACAACGCCGAACTGAGCGCCCACGGCAAAAGTCTGCGGGAAGATGCAGATGACTTCTTGCGGCGTAGCAGATGTGGCAACGTCATAGTCGGCGGGTTCGCGATCAAGAAGCAGGTCGCGGACGCAGCCGCCGACGAGATAGGCGGAGTATCCGTGTTCGCGCAGCGTATGCGCGATGCGGGTGGCTTCAATCGCTTTGGGAGAAGAGAGATTCATTTCTTTTTTCACCGCAAAGGACGCAAGGGTCGCAAGGAATAAACCTGCGCATTCCCTGCGATCTCCGCGATCTTTGCTTGAACAGCAATTTCACCGCAGGGAATGAAGAAGGCGTACTGAGGAGCGTGTCTGATTTTTATTCCTTAGCGCGCCCTTTGCGTCCTCTGCGGTAAACAACAAAATCCAATAATATTAGATATATGTCTGAGAGTTACATTCTGGGGATTGAGAGTTCATGCGACGAGACTGCGGCTGCAGTTGTCGGCGATGGTGAACACGTGCTTTCGAACGTGGTGTCGTCGCAGATTGCCACGCATCAACCCTATGGTGGAGTGGTGCCGGAACTGGCGTCGCGAGAGCATTTACGGGCCATTGTTCCTGTGGTTCGGCAGGCGCTGGCAGAAGCCGGCAAGACCTATGAGTCCATTGATGCAATCGCCGTAACGCAGGGGCCGGGGCTGGCTGGAGCGTTGCTGGTGGGCATCAGTTACGCCAAGGCGCTGGCGTTTGCGCTGGAAAAGCCGTTGATTACAGTGAACCACCTGGAAGGGCATATCCACGCGGTGCTGCTGGAAGAAAAGCAGAAAGGAAATTTCCAGATTGATTTTCCCTTGCTGGCGCTGGTGGTTTCCGGCGGGCATACGCACTTGTTTCTGGCGGAAGAACGCGACCAAAGCTGGACCTACAAGAACATCGGGCGTACGCGCGATGATGCCGCCGGTGAAGCCTATGACAAGGTAGCGAAGCTGCTGGGGCTAGGCTATCCCGGAGGTCCGGTGATTGACGCTCTCGCGCTCCATGGCAACCCGAAGGCGGTGAAGTTTGTTCCGTCACAAATCAAGCATGGCAATCGCGGGACACCAAAAGCCCAGCAGACGCCATATGATTTTTCCTTCAGCGGAATCAAAACTGCAGTGCTGCGCTATGTGGAACTGGAAAGCATGCGTGAGTCAATAATGGCACGTCAGCAGGCGCTGGCGGGAATTGGCAAACCCACGGCGGCTGACGTGCTCGCGCTTTGCGACAAGCGAACCCTGGACCTGGTGGCATCTTTCCAGCGAGCTGTGGTGGAAGATCTGATAGGCAAGACTTTGCAGGCGGCCCAGGAACGAGACGCCCGTACTCTCTTTGTCACTGGTGGTGTGGCTGCCAATCGAGAATTGAGGGAGACATTCGCCAGGGATGCTGCCGAGGCTGGACTGGCGGTCTATTTCCCTTCACGAAAGCTTTCCACCGATAACGCTGCCATGATCGCGGCGGCGGCGTTCCCCAAGCTGAGGGTGCAAGACTTTGCTGGGGCAGATTTTTCTGCTGAGGCAGCACTGGCGTTGCGATAAACCGGCTCCAGAATGATGTTCATTCAACTTGTGGAAGACCTGGGAAAAAGATTTTCCAGGGCTTGATCCAGCTGCTCTTCAACATTCAGGTCTTTGTAGATAACGGTGTGAACTCGCCCGTCGAGTGGAACTTCCGCCAAAGGCTTTGCCGCCAGAACAAGAATTGGAATGCCAGCGGTTTCCTCGTCAGCTTTGAGCGCGTCAATCAGTTGATAGCCGCTGAACTGGGGCATTTGCAGGTCAGTGAGGATCAGGTTGGGCCGAGTCAATTCCAGAATTTCCAGGGCCGCAATTCCATTGGCAGCAGTTTCAACTTTGAATCCGCGAGTCTCCAGAAAGCGGCATATGATGTGCCGTATGAGCATGGAATCGTCGATAACGAGGGCAAGCATAGACATAGGTATTGGCACGAATGACTTTCATTTTTCTTGATCTTTCAGTACCTGAAAACACACTACTGAAAACAGCATGAGGAACGCGGCGTGAAGAAGGCAGGAAATCGCCTGTAACAATACGACCGTCATTGAGCCGCCAGCGCTCGGGAAAAACTCAGGCCTCTTCTGGCCTGATGTTCTCTTCAATGGCCATGTCTTTGAACTCGCTGGATTCAAAAACGTCGCCACACTCCTGGCATTCAACAAATTCAGCGTCTTCTTCGCGCGCGACTACACGCACGCGGGGATGCTTGCAGGGTTTCTCCATAGGTATTGGTTCGGGAGGCCGTTTTGAGATAGATGGGTTCTGCGTTGGATTCATATTCGGACCAAGGCGCACTTCTGCCAATGCCTGCTCTCGAATAGCGGGTATTTTAAGCTTGTCTGTGCGGATGTCAAGTGTTTCTGCGCGTCGCGGGAGTGCCATAGCAGGAAATGGATGATGGAAGCGAAGGCAGGGTTGCTGCCTAAGGCATAGGATAGATGCCCGAGGAGCGGGCTTTTTCCACCATTACCTGCGTAATGGTAGAAGGGGCATGGCTGGCCATGCCATTTTGTGCTGAAGCCACGGCAGCCTCAAAAGTGCTTCGCCCTGTAAGGGCCACGTCAATAAGAAGAAACTTAGGCGAACCCTCCGCAACCCGTACGCCGGCATACGCATGACCAGGCACGATCACGATACTGGCATCCATGCCCAGGTTCTCGAAAAGCGAGGCGTACATCACGGCCGCATCAATGCAATTGGCGCTGCTCTGGGTAAGGCTTATCCGCGGCATGCGCACACGCTCGCTCACTCCTTTGTGATCACCCAGCGTCGCAGAACTCTTTACATAAGAAAGCCCCATTCTTTGCAATGCGTTGAAAATGGCGCGGGCTTCCCGATAGGTTTCTTGCTCCTGCTGCGCGGCTGTCTTCCAGTTTTCGTATCCCGGCAAACGACGGTCCAGCGTGTATCCCTTGGCACGAGACAGCACGCTTTCCACAACGCGATCATGCGGAGTCACCCAGGAAGCGATGAACGAAGCATATTTGAAGCCATTGCCCCAGAACATATCTTCGGACGAGCGGAGCCTTACGGGCACGGTAGTTTCGTAGGAGCTGTTAGAGGCTGTATCTGTAATCGTGACTTGGGCTGTAGCAGCCGTGATTTCGTGATTTTGATACAGGCGAGGAAGAAATGCAGGCGCAAACACCATAGTCTGCGTGACGCCGGGAGCAATCTGAACGGTCTGAATTTCCTCATCACTCCAGCCCGGAATTCTGACGCTGACTCGGCGGGACATTGGCTCAGCCAAGGTGTTGGAAAGCGTCACGGAAACCACGCCAAAAGTCCGGTCACTCTGGCGTTGTAATGAGGCGTAATTGGCAAAGACGGGATAAATTTCGCCGTCGATGCCAGCCTGAACTTTGTAGGCCGGTAAAGGCTGCCGGATGGGCGCTGGCGGGCGGAGATCGCCGCGATCAGCTCCCGCATCCCCGGCAAAGGATCGAGGCGCTGATAACAAGCTTAGCAAAAATGCTGCGCCGACAGCCGATTTTGCCCATGAAACCATGCTGTCAGAAGCATAGAGGCAAGGTTCGAAATAGCAATCAAGCTTACGCCTTAAAAAGCTTTGTAAGAGTGGCCCGATGCCTGTAGAAGCTGTTTCGTTGCCCCGAAACGAAAAAAAACTTCCAAATTATGAATAATTTCAATCTTAAAAATACATTAATAAGTATCTAACTCTAATTAAGTTCACGTAACTTATTCATTCTTTACAGTTTGCGACGTGGAACTCTGATTGCCATTGAAACCGTCAAGGGCAAGTAGGGGGCATTTACAGACGTATAGGGGCATTACGCCTTCCTGCTGCCATTTTCACCAACCAAAATGGAGAGAAGAGAATGAATAGGAACGTTTTGCGCTTCCAAGTCTGCACGGTTGCGATATTGTTCGTTCTGTTGGCATTGGCCGGGGCATCGATAGCACAAACAAGCCTGGGTACAATCGCCGGCATCGTGACTGATCCACAAGGAGCAGTCATTCCGAATGCGACAGTCAATGCCGTATCGAATGCAACCGGCGAAAAACACACGGTCACCACGAACTCACTTGGTGCATATCGCATTGAATCGGTAGGTCCCGGCCCTTACACAATCACCATAAAGGCCGATAAGTTTTCTGAACTGAAGATTGCAGGTACGGTGGTAAATGCTTCCGTAACCACAACCGTAAATGCGAGTTTAAAAGTCGGTGTTTCCGAACAGGTTGTTACGGTTGAGACTACGGGTGAGTTACTGCACACCGAAGATGGTGCGATCACTCACAATATCTCTACTGAAGAAATCAGGGCGATTCCAATAGGGAATCTCAATCCAATAACGCTGGTGCTGACAGAACCTGGGGTCATTCAGCCGAGCGGACGCGAAAACTTTACCAATGGTTTTGGCTTTTCCGTGAACGGAACTCGTCCTCGCGCAAACAATTTTCTGATCGAGGGCTTTGACAACAACGACAATGCCATTCAGGGACAAGCCCTTCAGGTGGACAACCTGGAAGCTACCAAAGAAGTTTCCATCCTGACCAATTCCTACACGGCTGAATTTGGACACGGTGGTGGCTCCGTTACCAACCTGGTTTACAAGAGCGGTTCGAATACGTGGCACGGATCCGTGTTTGATCTTATTCAGAACTCCACACTGAACGCGACCGACGCCCAACAAAAGATCGCTGGCAACCCCAAACCGAAGAATCGCGAGAATACCTATGGCTTCACCGTGGGCGGCCCGATCAAGCATGACAAGATCTTCGTGTTCGGGTCCATCCAGTGGGACAAGCAGCGGCAGAACGCGACTGGTGCGAATTTGACGGTTCCTACAGAAGCTGGTTTTGCCGCACTGCAGAGCATCGCTGCGGGTAATCCTCGTGTTACCAATTATCTTGCCGCGCTGGGTAGCTTGCGCGCCAGCTCCGCTCCAGGTACCCCTGGGCTTACTACCATCACGACCTCTGGTCCTGGTGTGCAAGTTGCGCGCGTACAACGCACGGGTATCGGCGAACCGTTCAATGATGCACAATATGTTGCCAAAGGGGATTGGCTGCTTAGTTCAAATGACACGATTACCATTCGCTACACTTACGACAAGAACGATCTGACCCCTGACTTCTTCAACTTCAATAATGTGCTGGCTTGCTGCGACACGCAACAGGGCGGCTCTGCCCATAACGGCGGGCTTGCCTACACCCACTCTTTCACGCCAAAAGTCATCAACGAATTCCGTGCGTCGTATGGGCGCATCGGTTTCACATTCGGCCCAACGGCAGCCACAGCTGCGAATCCTGTGGCTAACGGCCCGCAGGTCACAATTTCTGGCCTCACGGGTTTTGGCATCCCTTCCAACATCCCGCAGGGACGTTTTCACAACACCTACCAGTACCAGGATTCAGTCAGCTGGCTGGTCGGAAACCATAGCTTTAAGTTTGGCGCTGATATGGCTCGCATTCTGGTTACCGACGGAATCCCCTTCAATTCGAGAGGTACACTCGCTTACGCAACCGGCGGCAGTACCGGATTGGCCAATTTCATTGATGATTTTGGCGGCAGCGGCGGTTCCGCCAACCTTACCTTTGGCAGCCCCACCATTCGTCCAAAGTATTTCTTCCAGAACTACTTTGTGCAGGATACCTGGAAGCTTCGTTCCAACCTTACTCTGAGCCTCGGCATACGTTATGAGAATGCTGGAACGCCGGAGAACGCAATGCCATTTCCTGCGATCGATCACACTACTGGAGTGTTCGATCCTAACTTCTTCACGACTGGCCATAAGCAGATCAGCGACAACAACAACTTTGCTCCACGCGTTGGCTTTGCTTACACACCTCATTTCTGGAGCAGCCTGTTTGGTCACGACAAAACTGTGATCCGAGCCGGATTTGGCGAGTACTTTGACAACGTTTTCACCAACATCGTGGACAACTCGGCTGGATCTTCACCGAACGCTGTTAGCAAATCGATTGTAAGCGTGGTGAACGGAACCAACCCGCGTGGTACAACCGGTCTATCTAGCCAATTCGGAGCTCTGAATCCAACACCAAGTCAAAATGTGGCTGTAACATCCATCGTTGACAACATCATTGCTCCTGAAACCTATCAGTGGAACTTTGACATTGAGCGCGAATTAGGAGCGAAATTCGTTCTGACGACTTCTTACGTCGGCACGCGTGGTGTCCATCTTCTGGTCAATGATCAGTTCAACCCAATTGTTAACCCGGCTACCGGGGCACGCCTCAACCCAGCGCGCAATTCATGGACCGTCCGCGACAACGGCGGAGATTCCATCTATCATGCGCTTGATGTCAAGTTGGACAGGCGTTTCTCCAAAGGCCTTCTCCTCCGTACCTCTTACACGTTCTCCAAGCTGATTGACACCGGTTCTGAAGTTTTTACTACCACCGGTAACAGCAGCTTCCCTGAAAACTTATCGAACCGCGCCCTGGATCGCGGCCTTTCCGCTTTTGATCGCCGCCATCGTGTGGTGGTGACCTATGTATATGACATTCCCAAGCTCAGAAACGACAGCAATTTTGCCGTAAAAGCCCTGGGTCATGTTGTAAATGGATGGCAGATGGCAGGTACGGCATCGTACCAGACCGGTGCTCCCTATACGATTAGCGATGGTGTCGATGAAAACGGCGACGGTACTGCCTCTGATCGTCCCAGCATCGCGAATTTAAATGCTGATGCACTTGCTTGGGCTATAGTGAACCCGGCCGGCGGATTCTGCGACGGCCCGACAAAATTGGCAGGCAAAGGATGCGTACCATTCCTGAATGGCACCTGGGACCAGCACGGTTCGGCCAACCCGGCCAACTGGACCGGGACTCTGATTACAGCCAACAATATCCACTGGCTGGTGCCGGCGGCGAATACCGGTTTCGGCACTCTGGGTCGAAACACTTTTAACGTTCCGGGAAGACAGGATTGGACGTTTGGTTTGCAGCGCACAATCGCTCTGCACAGCGAACGCCACCAGTTTGTGGTCCGTACGGAAATGCTGAATCCGTTTAACCATCCCAACACCGGAAACCCATTGACAACCAATCTATCGGGCGTTTCGTTCTTTAACGCGCCAGGTAGCAGTGTTTGCAGTAATCTCACCACCTGTCCGGCTGCTGGTTTGACCACAGCGGGTCCGCCTCCGGCTATCAACTTCGTAAACACCGCTCCCACTGTCACCGGTGCACGTATCATCCGTTTCTGGCTGAAGTACCAGTTCTAAATCCAGCCGAAACTTAACCAAGGGAGCAGCCATGCTGCTCCCTTTTTCTTGATTTTCAAGAATGCCAAAGTACACTCCTGCTGAGATTAAGATTTTCGCTCGGGCACTCTGGCAAAGGCGTAATATTCATTGGACGCGCGCAAGTTGATTTCTTTACCTGCGGTTCGCATTTAAAAACGTGAGAGGTACACCATGTTCTTTAGATCTCCCAGGGCTTTGAGTTTGAGCTGCATTTTTCTTGCCTGCGCCGCATTCGCGCAAGTAAGGCCGGGCGGTGGTCCGACTCCTTCTGCGCCCCGGCTGCCCGCCACGTCAACGCCAAACACGCCTCAAAGCCAGGCAGTCATCGTGCGTGGCAAGGTGGCGTTGCAGGGCGGTGTTGCCCTTACGGAACCTGTAGCGATTGAGCGCGTCTGTAATGGAGCCGTAAGGCGCGAAGGATATACGGATTTCAAAGGCAACTTCGAATTTCAGTTGGGACAGGGTACGGAAGGCCGCGACGCGACGGAGAGCGGTAGAGATGTCTTTCAGAATTCCGGCAATCGGGGACCAACGCAGGGGCCCGGCGCCGATTACGGTATGGGCATGCCTTCGAGCGTCAGGAACGGCGATTCCACCCGGACTGAGTTGCTGGGATGCGAACTCCGGGCCGCGCTTCCAGGATTTCGCACCACTTCAGTAATGCTACGCCCCGATGGAAGCTCATGGTCATTGAACGTGGGCGTAATCGTTCTTTCCCCTATGGACAGCGCTCCGGGTGCCACCATTAGTTTGACAACGCTTGCTGCGCCGGCGGATGCCCGAAACGCATACGAGAGAGGCCAGAAAGATATCGCGCGGGGCAAGCTCTCCGAGGCCGAGAAGGAATTGAACAAAGCTGTTGGAATCTATCCAGATTTCGCTGCAGCCTGGTCCATGCTGGGCGAAGTGCGACGCCAACAAGCAAATTCTTCTTCAGCAAAAGAAGCGTATTTGCGTGCCATTTCCGCTGATCCGCAGTTTGTGAGTCCATATTTCGGTATGGCGATTGTCGCGGTCCACGAGAAGAACTGGGCGGAGGTGTTGAAGTATAGCGGAGAGACTCTGCGGCTGAATGCTTCATTGTACCCGTTGGCGCACATGTACAACGGGGCCGCCAATTATTATCTGGGTAATCTTGAGGCAGCGGAAAAAAGCGTACGTGCATTTGAGAAACTGGATAAGGATCATCACAATCCGGATTCTTCGCTTTTGCTTTCCAATATCCTGCTCGCGGAACATGACTATGCCGGGGCTGGGAACGCACTCGAAGCATATCTCAAGCTCGTACCCAACGCCTCCAATGCGTCCGAGATTAAGAAACAGTTGAAAGACTTGAATGACATGAACATGGCCAAGCAACAATGAGACAAGTGTTGTTTACGTCACGATGACCGCATTTTAGGCCAGACCGCACTTCCGGCCAGCGCCAGAACCACCGGGAAGCATTCCAGCATGTAGCGTGGTTCAGGATTTTCCAGCGAGCTTAAAAAAAGCGACCGCAGCAGGACAAAGCCGATCACAAAAATTCCTGCAACACCCAGCCGAGAAATCAGCCAACCGCGCAACGCCGCTGCAATATAGAAAAGATTCAGCCCGGCCCAGAACAGCGCGAACCAGCTCTCCCTCTCATGCTGCCGGAACTCCCACCAGCGAGTTTCCACGTCTAATAGCTCGGTTCGTGGCCGCAGCCACATATCCGCTGTCCGCAAAAACGGCAGCCAGACGAGGTGCCGAATGCGGCTATGTTCCTGACGCT
>Ga0206944_1097_pt1 | contig 15221 bp, 16 predicted proteins | sample Alteio_BWOrgHeat_4_FD_152978 | JGI IMG/M metagenome (GOLD analysis project Ga0206944, IMG submission 152978) | Enriched cells from forest soil in Barre Woods Harvard Forest LTER site, Petersham, Massachusetts, United States -... | ecosystem: Environmental > Terrestrial > Soil > Temperate forest > O... | reverse complement strand
TTGGGCATCCAACAACAAATACTCGTTGCTGGGATCAATCCGGGCAGCATCACAAAACATCAGTTACGAAATTGCAATGGGCTTGTCTATCATCTCCCTATTGATGACTACAGGCACATTAAGCTTAAAGGAAATAGCACAACAGCAGCATGGCTGGCATTGGAACATCGTTTATCAGCCTTTAGGCTTCCTGATATTCATCATTTGCGCCTTCGCTGAAACTAATCGGGCCCCATTCGATTTGCCAGAGTGCGAAACGGAGCTGGTGGGTGGTTATCATACCGAATATTCGTCTATGAAATTGGGTTTTTACCTGTTTTCGGAGTATATCAATATGTTTGTCTCGTCGGCAGTAATGGCTACACTTTATTTTGGCGGATATAACTTCCCGTTTATGCATAGCCTGGGACTATCAGAAAATTGGGTAACTATATTGGGTGTTATCGCCTTATTTATAAAGATATTTGCGTTCATCTTCTTCTTTATGTGGGTACGCTGGACCATCCCGCGTTTCCGCTATGACCAGTTGATGGATTTGGGATGGAAAACATTGATACCGCTGGCTATTGCCAATATAGTGATAACCGGCCTTTGGATGACGTTCATAAAATAATTAGAGAGAAGCATCAAATGGAATCATTAAGCAATAAGAAAAAGGTAGTTGACAACAGGCCGCTCAGTCTTTGGGAAAGGGCCTACCTGCCTGCTATTATCCGCGGGATGTCAATTACGATGAAGCATTATTTGTTCACAAAGGATGTAACCATCCGTTACCCTGAACAAAAGCGCGAGTTTTCAGAAAACTTTCGTGGCATGCATTCGCTTAAGCGTGATGAGGAGGGACGGGAACGTTGCACAGCATGCGGACTTTGCGCCTTATCGTGCCCTGCTGAAGCGATCACTATGATATCCGCTGAGCGTAAACCTGGTGAGGAAAATTTATACCGTGAAGAAAAATATGCAGCGGTTTACGAGATCAACATGTTGCGTTGTATTTTTTGCGGATTATGTGAAGAAGCCTGCCCTAAGGAGGCGATATACCTGGACGGAGATATTGTACCTGCCGACTACCTGCGCAAGGATTTTATATATGGCAAGGACAAATTAGTGGAGGCACCCTTAAATCAATAAAAGAAGTTTATAACTTTGCCACGCTTTTTGATGGCAAGGTTATATTGTAAATAATAGAAATGAGTATATTTTACTTTATCGCATTTTTGTCCATACTGTTTTCAGTACTGGTAATATCTGCAAAAAACCCGGTGCACAGTATACTTTACCTTATCATCACATTTTTCACCTTTACTGTACAGTATATCCTGCTTAATGCCCAGTTCCTGGCAGTTGTAAACTTTATCGTATACATGGGTGCCATATTGGTGCTGTTTTTATACACGCTGATGCTTATCAACCTCAATAAAGATTCGGAGCCGGTAAAATCCAACATGGTAAAGTTTGCCGCAGTTTTAGGCGGAGGTTGCTTATTTGTGGTGATCATGGGTTCATTAAAGTCATTAGGTGCTTCGCAGCCCGTATTGCTTAAAAACCCCGACCTTGGATTAGTAAAAAACCTGGGAAAGATATTATTCAATGAATTTTTATTGCCGTTTGAAATATCGTCATTGCTATTGCTATCGGCTATGGTAGGCGCGGTATTACTGGCAACGAAGGACCCAAAAACTACGACGTGATGGAAAGCTTATTTAATGCCGCAAAGACAGTACCGTTAAATCATTATATCCTGCTGAGCAGTATTATATTTTCGATTGGTGTGATCGGTGTACTGATTCGTCGTAATGCGATAGTGATTTTTATGTCGGTAGAATTAATGCTGAATTCTGTGAACCTGTTGCTTACTGCTTTCTCTGTTTATAGAGGAGATGCTACCGGCCAGGTTTTCGTATTTTTTATCATGGCACTTGCAGCTGCAGAAGTGGCTGTGGGATTGGCGATAATTGTTATGATCTATCGCAATACAAACTCGGTAGATGTTAAAGTGCTGAACAGGTTGAAATGGTAAATCAATTTCGAATTTCGAATTTTCGATTTCGGATTTAAGAATAAAAAAACGTAAAACGTCATAAGTATAACGTACAACTTATAACATGGATCAATACATCTGGCTTATTCCAATACTACCTTTAGCTGGTTTCCTTATTAATGGGCTTGGCCGAAATGTTTTGCCAAAAAGCGTAGTTGGCTTCATCGGCTGTTTGGTAATATTGATCTCATTTGGTTTAAGTGTTGGCGCTTTTTTGCAGGTTAAATCAACCGGCACACCTATTAATGTCAACTTGTTCGATTGGTTTAGCATAGGGGCTTTTAAGATTCAATTTGCATTTCTGATCGACCAACTGAGCGTTTTAATGCTGCTCATCATTACCGGTGTAGGTTTCCTGATCCATTTATATTCAGTAGGCTATATGCACGATGATAAGGGATTTGGTAAGTTTTTCTCCTACCTCAACCTGTTCGTATTCTTTATGCTTTTGCTGGTGATGGGCTCCAATTACCTGATCCTGTTCATTGGCTGGGAGGGTGTGGGACTTTGTTCCTACCTGTTAATTGGTTTCTGGTATACCAATCCTGATTACGCCGATGCCGCTAAAAAGGCATTTATCATGAACCGCATAGGCGACCTCGGATTTATTATCGGTGTATTCCTGATCATCCATGTTTTTGGAAGTGTTGCTTTTGCTGATATTTTTCCAAAAGCGGCTACTATGGCCGGCACAGGGGCTCCATTAACATTGATCACTATTTTGTTATTTATTGGCGCGGTTGGTAAATCGGCACAAATACCATTGTTTACCTGGCTGCCTGATGCAATGGCAGGCCCCACGCCTGTTTCGGCATTGATACATGCTGCAACAATGGTTACCGCCGGTGTATATATGGTTGCAAGGTCAAATATCTTATTTACCATGGCCCCCGAAACCATGAAGATCATTGCCTTTATCGGTTTGGCTACTGCTACATTCGCGGCTTTGATCGCGCTTTCACAAACAGATATAAAAAAGGTTCTGGCATATTCTACGGTATCCCAATTAGGATACATGTTTTTAGGATTGGGAGTGGGTGCTTATACAGGCGCGTTCTTCCACGTATTGACCCATGCATTCTTTAAGGCACTATTATTCCTTGGTGCAGGCTCGGTTATTCATGCGGTAAGCGGCGAACAGGATATGCGAAAAATGGGTGGCCTCAAGGGGAAATTACCGATAACGTTTATTACCATGCTCATTGGCACAATAGCCATATCAGGTATACCACCATTTGCAGGCTTTTTCTCAAAGGACGAGATACTGGCCCATGCGTATGCCCATAATAAAACCCTGTATGTAATTGGGGTGATCACGGCTATGTTCACCGCATTTTATATGTTCCGTATGCTGTACCTTACCTTTTATGGAAAGTTTCGTGGTACTGCTGAGCAGGAACACCATTTACACGAATCACCTGCAACTATGACCATTCCGCTGATTGTATTGGCCGTGCTTTCTATAGTAGGTGGTTTTATCGGGATACCGGAAGCATTGGGTGGCCACCATTGGCTGGAACATTTCCTGTCACCAGTATTCACTCAATCCGAAACTATAATGCCTTATGAGCATCTGAGCTCATCTACAGAAATCACACTGATGGTGGCTTCAGTGACCGGGGCAGTGCTTGCATTAATTTATGCTTATGTTAAGTATGTGAAAAATGCACATGTTCCGGTAGCAGATGGCGAAGAGCGCCCTGAACTGGTTAACCTGTCATATCATAAATTCTATATTGACGAGATATACGATTGGCTTATCCGCAAGCCATTGGATGCCCTGTCGGTTTTCTTTTATAAAGTGATCGATCTGCTGGCAATAGACGGTTTTGTGAACGGATTGGGAAAGGGATCAGTTAGGGCAAGCAAGGGATTACGGCTTTTGCAGACAGGTAATGTTGGCTTTTACATCTTTATGATGGTGGTTGGCATTGTGGCCATATTATTATACAGCATGTTCAAACTATAAACAATAAGCGTTTTACGATATAAAAAATGACAGTTAGTATTTTACTTTTTTTGCCGATTGTTGCAGCACTTGTTGTTTTGTTATTTAAAAATGAGGTGGCTAAATATGCCGCATTGTTATTTGCGGTTGCCGAGCTTGTTATTGCCGGTATCTTCCTAAGCAGGTTTGTGCCCGATGCCTCTACACAATTTGCGGTAGTAATGCCCTGGATACCTAAAGCTGGTATTTATTTTACAGCAGGTATTGATGGGATCAGCATGATCATGGTATTGCTGACCACGCTTTTGGTGCCACTTATTATTTTAACAACTTTTAAGCACCAGTATAAAAATGCTCCAGCATTTTACGGGTTGATCTTATTTATGCAGACGGGATTACTGGCTGTATTTACCGCACAGGATGGTTTTTTATTTTATGTAGGATGGGAAGCGGCATTGATACCTATCTATTTTATTTGCGCCATGTGGGGAGGCGAAAACAGGATACAGGTTACTATTAAGTTTTTCATTTACACATTCGCAGGGTCGTTATTCATGTTATTGGGTATCATCTACCTGAACCTGCAAACTCCGTCAAAGACTTACGATCTGCACGAATTTTATAACCTGAACCTGGATGCACATCAGCAAAGCTGGATATTTTGGGCGTTTTTCCTGGCATTTGCTATCAAGATGCCGATATTCCCGTTTCATACCTGGCAGCCTGATACTTATACTGAAGCGCCCTCAGCCGGAACAATGATGTTATCTGGCATCATGCTCAAAATGGGTATTTACGGTGTGATCCGCTGGTTGATACCGATAGCGCCGTTGGGTGTAATGCAATGGGGGTTAATGGCGCTCATCCTATCCATTATAGGTATTGTTTATGCTTCCATTATAGCGTTTAAGCAAAAGGATGGAAAACGTTTGGTAGCCTACTCATCCATCGCACACGTTGGACTGATAGCAGCGGCATTATTTACGTTTATCAACTTCAGCGGAAACTTCGTCTGGACATCACAAAGCCTGCAAGGCGCCCTGATACAAATGCTTAATCATGGTATCAATGTTGTTGGCTTATTCTTTATTTGGGATATAATCAGCAGCAGGTTGAATACACGTGAAATCAGCCAGATGGGCGGTATTGCTAAAGTAGCACCGAAATTCGCGATAGCATTTTTAATTATTGTATTAGGAACTGTAGCGTTACCATTGACCAACGGATTTATAGGGGAGTTTTTATTGTTGAATGGTGTGTTTCAATATAATATCTGGATCGCAGCTATAGCGGGATTAACCATGATCTTTGGCGCTGTGTATATGCTCCGCATGTATAAAGGAGTAATGCAAGGCGAAACCAACGCGCTCACAATAACTTTTACAGATATAAGAGGATCAGAAGTTGTGGTGCTTAGCATTATCTGTCTTTTAATAATAGTTATCGGTGTTTATCCGCAGCCGGTTTTACATATATCCGAAGCGGCAGTAAATAATTTAATTGATATTGTTCGTCAAAGGACTGTTTCGATGAAATAATAAGTTTAGAATATTAGGGAATGAATGCATTAATAGTATTATCTGTTTTACCAATACTGATCCTCTACTTAGGTTTATATAAGGCAAAAAATGCCTTGTTACCGGTAACAGTAGTTGGACTATTGCTTGCATTGGGGTTGGCTATTACTCATTGGAATGATGGTGCCCAGCCCATTTATCATGGCATGATGTTGTTTGATAATTTCGCAGTGGCATTTTCAGCAATAACTATCGTTTCAACCATATTGATCCTGTTGCTATCAAAGGAATATTTTGAAAGGATAAGCAGCCATGTGGCTGAATACTATGCCATTATCCTCTTCTCATTGGCGGGCATCATAGTTATGGTGTCCTACTATAATTTAACGATGCTTTTTATCGGTATCGAGATCATGTCAGTCAGCCTCTATATCCTGGCTGGGATTAAAAAGAGTGACTTTGCATCAAATGAGGCATCCTTGAAATACTTCCTGATGGGTGCGTTCTCAACAGGTTTCCTGTTGTTTGGCATCGCCTTAATATATGGTGCTACGGGGTCATTTAATTTGGAAGTCATTCGCGATTGGGTAGTCGCTCATCAAAGGGTCGATCCCCTGTTTTATACGGGCATTATGCTCATTATCGTTGGCCTATGTTTTAAGGTTGGTGCTGCCCCGTTCCATTTCTGGACGCCTGACGTTTACGAAGGTTCGCCCACTTTGATCACCGCATTCATGTCAACCGTAGCGAAAACCGCTGGCTTTGCGGCTTTCCTGCGCTTATTTGCAGAATGCTTTGCACCACTATCTGATTTCTGGGTACCTGTATTGTTGATCATTACTATCGTTACCTTGTTTATTGGTAATATCACTGCCTTGTATCAGCAAAGCTTCAAGCGGATGCTGGCATTTTCGAGCATTTCCCATGCGGGTTATTTGCTTTTCGCTATTGTGGCGTTGGGTGCAAGTTCGGCAAACTCTGTATTCATGTACTCAACGGCTTATTCCATTGCTTCAATAATTGCTTTTGGCGCATTGATACTTATTCATCAGCAATCCGGGAGTGATAATTTTGATACCTTTAATGGGCTGGCAAAAAAGAACCCGTTTCTTGCTTTGGTTTTAACCATTTCTATGCTGTCATTGGCAGGTATTCCGCTTACTGCAGGCTTTATAGGTAAATTCTTTGTATTCTCAAGCGCACTGTCACAATACCACACTACCCTTGTGATATTGGCTGTTGTGAACGCAATTATTAGCATTTTCTACTATTTCAGAGTGATTATAGCCATGTACTTCCGCACCAGCGAGCGCGAGGAAGTGATTGTACCGGGCTACTTCAATTTTGTCCTCGGCCTTTCAGCTTTAATAACTATTGCTATAGGTGTTTGGCCCGGCTTTATAGCCAACCTTATTTAATACCCCTACTATGTACTATTAATTAATTTTATATTAGTAGTTTTACGGGTAGTGAATGGAACAATTCTGGGAACATCTTCAAAATTTAACAGACGCTCAATCCATTATAAGGAAAGGTGGTTTTTACCTTTTACTTGTTGTTGTTTTTGCTGAAACAGGACTGTTTTTTGGTTTCTTTTTACCGGGAGATTATTTGTTGGTTCTGGCAGGCCTTTTATGCGCCTCGGGTATGGTTGACGTATCAATTTATACCCTGGTAATTTCGCTGATACTTGCCGGGGTTTTGGGCAACTACACCGGTTATTGGTTCGGTTATCGCACCGGCCCGGTGTTGTTCAAGCGTAACGAATCCATTTTTTTTAAAAAGCGCTATGTGACCCTTGCCGAGGAGTTTTATGCTAAGTATGGTGGCATGGCGTTGGTTTTAGGCAGATTTTTCCCTATAATTAGAACTTTTGCCCCTATCTTTGCAGGTGTAGTTAAGGTTGATTTTAAAAAATTCACCATCTACAATTTTTTAGGCAGCATAACATGGGTGACAACTTTAACCTTGACAGGGTTCTTTTTAGGACGAAAATATCCCGATGAGATCAAGTTTTACCTTAAATATGTTGTATTAGGACTAATATTTATCACAACATTGCCGCTTATTATTGCTTATATGCGAAAGAAATTGAGCAAAACAGAAGGGGAAAAATAAAGTTTATAACGAATAATAGAATAGATGAGTACACAACACCCCTGGCACCAGGTTTCACCGGGAGAAGATCTGCCCGAAGTAGTACACGCGGTAATTGAAATTCCAAAAGGATCGAAGGCTAAATATGAAATTGATAAGGAGTCGGGTTTATTAAAGCTCGACCGTGTTCTTTTTTCATCTGTAATGTATCCGGCTAATTATGGGTTTATCCCGCAGACATATTGTGACGATCATGACCCGTTGGATATCCTGGTATTGTGCTCTGTTGATGTTTTCCCGATGTCGATCATAGAAGCCAAGGTTGTAGGCGTAATGCACATGGTGGATAATGGCGAACAGGACGACAAGATTATCGCGGTAGCAAAAAACGACATGTCTGTAAATTATATTGACGACCTGAGCGAATTACCGCCCCATGCTATGAAAGAGATCGTCCGTTTTTTCCAGGATTATAAAAAGCTGGAAGGGAAGAATGTGACCATTGAGCATCTTTTAGGGAAGCGATATGCGCATAAGGTGATCACAGAAAGTGTGGAACTATATAATTCCACCTTCCCCTCGTACCAATAAATTAATTGATGGACCCCGCAGAACTCACCATAAATTACTTTTACCTTTTTCTTACCTTTTTCCTGGTAATATTAAACGGCTTTTTTGTAGCCGCTGAATTTGCCATGGTAAGGGTTCGTGGCTCACAGATTGAATTAAAAGCCAAAACCGGCAGTCGTTTGGCCAAAACTACAAGAGGCATATTGCACAACCTTGACGGCTATTTGGCAGCAACGCAATTAGGAATAACCATCGCTTCGCTTGCGTTGGGATGGTTTGGCCAATCAGTAGTTACAGCAGTTATGCTGCATCTTTTCCTGTCAGCGGGTATTGCTATCAAATCGGTGTTAATACTTGATATTTGTCATTTTGTAGCTTTTGCAGTAATCACCATTTTCCATATTACTTTTGGCGAACTTGCACCTAAATCAATAGCCATACAGCGGTCTGCACGTACGGTAATGGCAATTGCAGTTCCTTTAAGGTTATTTTATGTTTTTTTTAAACCCATCATCTGGTGCTTAAATACATTTGCTAATTTTTTACTTAAACTTATTGGTATAGATGCTGTAAAGGGCGAAACCCACCATACTTCCGAAGAATTACAGTACCTGCTTGACCAGGGTAAAGAAACAGGTGCACTCGATTCAACTGAGCATGAGCTGATACAGAATGTGTTTGATTTTAACGAGCGTGTGGTTAAAAATATCATGGTACCAAGGACAAAGATATCCGGCGTGGAGATCGATACAAGCCCGGATGAATTGCTCGAGATACTGATCACAGAAGGCTATTCCAGGATACCGGTTTATGAGGAAACGATTGATAAAATCATAGGTATTGTGCACGCGAAGGATGTTTTGCCGCTATTAGTTCGTAAAACACCTATCGAATTAAAAGATATTATCCGCAAACCCTATTTCATACCCGAAACGAAGAAGATAAACGACCTGATGGCTGAACTACAACAAAAACGTATACAGATAGCCATTGTGCTGGATGAATTTGGCGGTACCGCCGGTATGGTGACACTTGAGGACATTGTTGAAGAACTGGTTGGCGAAATACAGGATGAGTATGATGAAGAAAAGCCGATAGTTGAAAAAATTAACGACACAGAGTTCATCGTAAATGCCCTTGCCCCAATATATGACGTGAACAGCCATTTGCCGCATGACCTGCCCGAGGATGGAGATTATGACACGGTTTCGGGCTGGCTCGGTGATATTTTTGGGAAGATACCGGATGTAGGCGAACAAAAGGAATCAAACGGTTACAACATTACCGTCCTTAAAAAGTCCGATCAAAATATTGAGTCGGTTAAGCTGGAACTGCTACTCAATGCAGAAGATACTGTAGACCTGCATTAAACCCCCGAAAGGCAATGCAACTCTTTTACACACCCGATATTGATACTGCATCTGATACCTATTACCTCAACGAGGAGGAGAGCAAGCATTGTGTAAGGGCATTGCGTTTGCAGACCGGCGATCAGGTCCAACTTATAGATGGTAAAGGAAATTTTTTCGACGCGACGATAACAGAGGCCCATCCCAAAAGAACATTACTCCGGATTATTTCCGTACAAAAGGAATTTAATAAGCGGAACCACCACCTGCATATTGCCATCGCCCCTACAAAAAATATCGAACGGTTGGAGTGGTTTTTAGAAAAGGCAACTGAAATTGGTATTGATGAAATATCTCTGATCATCTGTCAGCGTTCTGAGCGTAAAGAGGCCAAGGTTGAACGTTTAAATAAGGTTATTACTTCAGCCATAAAACAATCCATTAAAGCATATCATCCTGTTTTAAACGAGGCGATAGCATTCAATAAACTGATAGCGGCACCATTCGATGGGCAAAAATTTATCGCGCATTGTGAGACTGGCGATAAACTTACCTTAAAGGAACAACTAAAGCCATCGGGCAAATATTTGATATTGATAGGCCCGGAAGGGGATTTTGCACCTAAAGAGATAACAGACGCATTAAATTATGATTTTAAAGCCATAACTTTAGGAGAAAGTCGTTTAAGAACAGAGACAGCAGCATTGGAAGCCTGTTTCGAGGTTAATTTTTTAAATCGGTTATGAAAGTTATTTGGTGTTTTGCAATCCTTGCCTTTCTGTGTTTGAGCAGCTTTAACACGCCTACCTACAAAATGGCCAAGCTAAAATATAACGGCGGCGGCGACTGGTATGGCGACAGGACAGCCTTGCCTAACCTGATCAAATTTTGCAATGAAAATTTAAAGACCAATTTCCAGGCTGAAGATGAGGTAGTGGAGGTAGGGAGTGCCGAAATATTTAATTACCCGTTTATCTTCATGACCGGGCATGGCAACGTGATCTTTTCTGATCAGGAAGCTGGTAACCTGCGCAAATATTTAACGGGCGGAGGATTCCTTCATATTTGCGATAACTATGGGTTAGATCAGTTTATCCGCCCGCAAATGAAAAAGGTTTTCCCTGAACTGGATTTCGTTGAATTACCGCTTAATTATCCTATTTATCACCAGAAATACGATTTCCCAAATGGCGTGCCAAAAGTACATGAGCACGACGGCAAGCGGGCGCAGGGTTTTGGCCTGATCTATAAAGGGCGCCTGGTTTGCTTTTATGACTATGAATGCGACCTGGGCAATGGCTGGGAAGATTATGGCACTTATGCTGGTGATACCCAGGAAACGCGCATAAAGGCCTTAAAAATGGGCGCAAATATGGTGCAATATGCGTTAACGCAATGATTGAAACTCTAAATGCTAATTTCTAAACTCTAAAAATCGTCAAAACTAATCTCTAACATCCATGTACAAGCTAAAAGTAAACGGCCATTTTGACTATCAGGTTGAAAAGAGCAGTGATGAATTATTGATAAATGGCGAAAAGATGAAGGCTGATATCCGGCAATTAAATCCATCAGCATATCATATTATCAACGACTTTAAATCCTATAATGCCGAAGTGGTCAGCTTTGACAGAGAAGCCAAAACTGCCGAAATAAAAGTAAACGGTAACATATACACCATTGCTGCAAAGGACCAGTTCGATATTCTGCTTGATCAACTGGGGCTAAGCAATTTAAACACTGCAAAGGTGAGCGAATTAAAGGCCCCTATGCCCGGCCTGGTGCTAAAATTATTTGTAAGTGAGGGCGACGAGGTAAAAAAAGGTGAAAACCTGTTTATACTGGAAGCCATGAAGATGGAGAACATTATTAAATCGCCTGCCGATGTTACTGTTAAAAAGTTGAAGATAAAACCGGGCGATAAGGTGGAGAAGGGGCAGGTGTTGATCGTATTTTAGTAGAAGAAACCCCAATGAATGCCTTGTATAAAATATCCTGAGACGCAATATCTTGCGTCTCTACAACAAAAAAGGTGCTCCGAAAATCGCAGCACCTTTTTTATATAAAGAGTAAATTTTTATTTAGCCTTAAAATCCTTAGCTTTCTTTACGCTATAATGTGGTTTGCCAGATGGACTTATTTCTGCAGTACCAACTAAGGTCATTGCGCAACGGAAACCAACTTCGGCACTTGATTCGTCCTCGTTCATAAAGCGGCGTGTTGCCGGGTTCAGCCAGAAGGCTAAATCGTTCCATGAACCGCCCTTGTAAACTTTTGAATGGTCGTTAACCAAAGTTGTTGTTCCATACAAAGTTGTATTCACCGAGTCAAGGGCCCCTCTAAAATCAGGGTTATATGGCTTGCCCGCTAATGGACTTTTTATAATAGCCGGTGTAGTGCTTGGCGTAGCTGTAGGATTAGCAGCAGTTGGGTTTGCATTTCCCGGAGCAGTATTTCCATTTGCAGGCGTTGCCGGAAGCGCATTTAATGATTGCTCATATGCCTGCAATTCTGCATAAGTCATTTTCTTAGCTGATTTTGCCGGATCCTTTATGGGTTTACCATATTTATCCTTTGCCAATACCGCCTTGGTTGCATCAGACATGCGTTTGTTTACATATTGATTACCACGGAAGGGGTTGAAATCCTCAAATTCTTCAAATGAAGTTTGACGATAGGTATCCTGCACCCACTCATTCACATTTCCTGCCATTTGATACAAACCAAAGTCATTTGGCGGGAATGATCTTACCGGCGCAGTTATATCTGATTTATCATTCAAATAACCACCAACACCCATGTTATCACCACTTCCGCGTTTAAAGTTGGCCATTATTAATCCGCGGGTTTTTTGCTTGGCCGAGCGTACGCCTAAACCATTCCATGGATATACTTTGTTATTATCAATGTTTTCAAATTCGGTGTTACCTATTAAAGATAGCGCTGCATATTCCCATTCCGCTTCTGACGGAAGGCGATAGCCTTGTTTTAATATACCATCCTCTACACGTGCCGGCCTAAGGGGCTTCCCACCCTTGCCATTGGTGCCTCCTACCAATTTAGCGTTAGGGCTTATATCGGCAATCATCTTTTTACCGTCAATCCCTGCGCCTCTGTATTGGCCGTTAAGATAGATATCCGTATTAAATGGGTCCTTATTTGCAGGGGCTGCGGCTCCCTTGCCACCCTTGCCTTGTGCTGCTTTATCCTTCCATGTTACTAATCTGCCTGTTTCACGTAAAATATTTTCATTCATCCTGTCTGTGCGCCATGAACAATAATCCTGTACCTGATCCCAGCTTACACCAACTACCGGGTAATCCTGGAATGCGGGATGACGCAGGTAATTATCTACATAAGGTTCATTGTATGATAAAGGTTTGCGCCATACTAATGTGTCCGGTACGGCATTATAATAAAGTTCATGATCGTCAGGGAAGGTGAAGCCTATCCAGTGCAGGTAATCAAGCCAATCCTGGTTAGAAACTTCGGTTTCGTCCATATAAAATGAAGGAACAGTTACCCTGCGCCTAACGTTGTTATAATCAAACGTAACATCCTGATCGGCACTTCCGCCCATTACAAATGTGCCACCTTCAATCGCCACAAGGCCCGGCCCGGGGGCTGGGTGTGCTTTCTTGAACCGTTCATAACCGCCAGTATTTTTGTCATTGTAGGTTATCCCGGTCTTTGATGATTGGGGACGTTTACTGCAGCTGCTTATCATGGCTCCTAAACCAAACAGCACTAAAGCAGTTCTCGTAAAAAGTATTTTCATATTTTTACTATTTATTACTGGGTAAATTTAAAAAAAATGAATTAATAATTAAACTCAGTTGGTACATTAATTTAAAAAAGGATAAACCTTTATTTGGCTTTAAACGTAAAACCCGGCATTGAGTTACACAAATCTCATTTATTTCGATATATAAGGCTAAATATTTGACTTTCTATGTTTTATGCCTGTATAAAATAAGGCCCGTTAAGGGATAATGTTTTTTAAATAATAAAGCTAAATTGCACCGATGAAGTTTTTTACCCTGAAGGCCGCCAGCATTTTCTTTTATATTATAGTTGTGCTGCCGTCGATAGCGTTTTCGCAATCAAGCGCATCTGTAAATTCAAATGGAGCTAATTCAACAGCAATACAAACTGCTGTTCCATTCCTGCTAATCACACCCGACTCCCGTTCAGGGGCTATGGGAGAGGCTGGCGTTGCGGTATCTCCTGATGTAAATGCAAATTTCTGGAATCCTTCTAAGCTGGCATTCATTGAAGGTGATGACAATATTGCCGCTTCATATAGCCCATGGTTACGCAGCCTGGTGCCAGATGTAAGCCTTTCCTATTTAAGTTATGCCCACAAGCTTGACGATAGGAATACCTTCGGAGCATCATTACGCTATTTTAATCTGGGTACTATTAATTTAATCAATGAGCAGCAGGTTCCGGGTGGTACCTATATTCCAAATGAGTTTTCTATTGACGGCTCCTTTGCCCGTAAATTTGGTAACGATTTTTCCCTGGGCCTAACCTTACGTTATATTCATTCAAGCCTCTCCAATGGAATTTCCAATGAACAGGTGAAACCAGGAAATGCTGTAGCTGCAGACGTTTCCCTTTTCTATAAAAAATCAATACAGGAATTTGGCAGTGATGCTACATTTGCATTCGGAACTAATATTTCTAATATCGGATCGAAAATCAGCTATACTGATAACGGCACCAAATATTTCTTACCAACCAATTTAAAATTAGGCATTGCAAATACACTAAATATCGATGAAACTAACCAATTTACTTTTGCGCTTGATTTCAACAAGCTGATGGTACCAACACCCCCGATACTGGATTCAAACGGAAATATAGTTAAAGGTAAGAGTACCGATGTTTCGGTACCAGCTGGTATCTTCGGGTCATTTACCGATGCTCCAAACGGATTTAGTGAAGAATTACAAGAAATCACGATCTCTCCAGGCCTTGAATATTGGTATAACAAGCAATTTGCATTAAGAGCAGGTTACTTCTACCAGAACCCTAACAAAGGCGGCCTGCATTACTTTACACTGGGTACCGGTTTCAGGTACGATATTTTTGCATTCGATTTTTCTTATATTGCTGCCAGTCAACAAGAAAGTCCGTTAGCTAATACTTTACGGTTCACTTTGATGGTTAATTTTGGTGCAGCTAAAAAATAATGAGTAAATTAAGGGTAGGCTTTGGTTTTGATGTACATCAGTTAAAAGCAGGGCATCCGTTTGTTTTAGGAGGTGTTAATCTCAAACACCACTCAGGTGCATTCGGTCATTCTGATGCCGATGTATTGGTTCATGCCATTTGTGACGGCCTGTTAGGGGCTGCAAACCTTCGCGACATAGGTTATCATTTCTCCAACCAGGATGAACGCTGGAAAGGTATCAGCAGTTTGATACTGCTTCAGGAAGTAGTGAAGCTGCTAAGCGAAAAAGGCTGGACAATAGGTAATATCGATGCGATGGTATGCCTCGAAGCTCCTAAGATCAACCCCCATATCCCTGCAATGAAAGCTCAGATTGCTAAAGCAGCCGGCATTAGTGAAGAAGATATTTCCATAAAAGCCACCACAAACGAACAATTAGGTTTTATTGGTCGACAAGAAGGCATAGTTGCTTATGCAGTGTGTTTGATTGAAAAAGGTTAATTGACTTCTAAGGATTGCA
>Ga0206944_1104_pt1 | contig 15289 bp, 11 predicted proteins | sample Alteio_BWOrgHeat_4_FD_152978 | JGI IMG/M metagenome (GOLD analysis project Ga0206944, IMG submission 152978) | Enriched cells from forest soil in Barre Woods Harvard Forest LTER site, Petersham, Massachusetts, United States -... | ecosystem: Environmental > Terrestrial > Soil > Temperate forest > O... | reverse complement strand
AGTGACATGGTGGAGCGCAGCGCCAGGGAAAGTGATCCCCGGCGAAAAACGTAGGCATGATTTGTCACAAGATCGGTCGAGACACATGCAAATGGAGTAGGAAGGTTGTTGAAGTCCTTAACTTCAGAGTACGGGAGCGCAACCCGATCCAGGATCATCATGACTTCCTGGCCCGAGTTAAATCCTTCAGGGAACTGGAGTCCTTTTTTGAGGCCAAATTCCAGACGATTCGGGTACTCCGCGGCATCCTGCTTACGGCGAAAAGAATAATTCTTGTACGGAGTTTGGCCTGCCAGCACCTCATCCCAGTTGATGGTCTTGATCAGTGCTTTCACTTCCGGGGCCGAGTGGCCTGTTGCGTAAAGTCCGCCTACCAGACCGCCCATACTGGTTCCGGCCACGTAGTTCACCGGAATATCTGCCCACCATGGGCATTCCCATGGTCCGCGGGCAGGGCTTTGATGGCAGCGTGCGTGAGGACACGCCACGCGCCACCATTATTAATGAGACGGCGGCCAAGCAGATCTGGCCGAATGAAGATCCCATTGGCAAGCGCTTTAAGTTTTTCCGCGACACCGACTACACCAAGGTGATCGGCATTGTGCACGATTCCACCTATAACGCTCTGGGCGAACAGCCGCGGCCTTATATGTACGTTGCGCTGGTGCAGAATCCGAATGCCGCTCTTACGCTCTTCTTCCGTACGGAAGGCGATCCCCGCACAGTGCTGAACACGCTGCGCTCGCGCATCCAGGAAATGGACCGCAACTTGCCGATCACGAATGTCTGGCCAATCGGCGAGGTGATTTCGCAGTCGCTCTGGGCGTCCAGCTTTGGCGCAAGCCTGCTGACGGTGTTCGCCATGATCGCCATGTCGCTTTGCGCGGTAGGAATCTATGGCGTGGTGGGATATTCCGTGGGGCAGCGGATCCGCGAGTTTGGTATCCGGCTGGCGCTAGGCGCACAGCCGCGCGACGTGCTGATGATGGTGCTGAAACAAAGCGCCGTGATGATGGGTGTGGGACTGGTGGCAGGGTTGGTTGCCGCGTTTCTGCTGGCCCGGCTGATTGTTACTTTTTTATATGGCGTGAATACCAACTCACCGCTGGCATTTCTTGCCATGGCGCTGGTGCTGGCCGCCGTAGGAGTTTTTGCCAGCTACATTCCTGCGCGCAGAGCGGCGAAGGTTGATCCGATGGTGGCGCTGCACTATGAGTAACACGTGAAACATTCACCGCAAAGGACACGAAGGAACACGAAGGTATTAAGTCGTTACAAAAATATTTTCGCTTGGCCTGCGTGTTCGATGTGGCTGGGTGTGAGAATGTGCGGCCAACAGGCACGCAGCCAAAGAGACACGAAGATTTGGATTGCACCAGGTAGACCTTTATCTTCCTTCGTGTCCTTTGTGGTTAAAAGCCGTGTTGAACTTTACTGATACGTAATCTTCATCTGGTCGATGAACACACTGTAAGGCGCGGCTGTGCTGTTGCTATCGAGTTGAACGGCATTCGTGAACTGGTTATTCACGGCCCCGGAGAAAAACGCATTGTGCGTAATGTTCACCGGCATCCGCACGCCATCAACGGTAAGCGCGTCATGCAGCACGGTGTGGGCAACAGTGTCATTGTGGTATTCGGCCAAAATGTGGTGCCAGGTTCCCGGAGTAAAGCGTGTAACAGTAAGGCCGGTGGCGTCCCATTGTTTCAGGCCGTAGTCAAAAATGCGCCATTGGTTTCCCGGATAAAGAGCTTGCCAGCTGAAGTTGTAGACCCATCCGTTCAAAATTTGCTGGCATTCAAACTCAATTGCTTGCGGAAGGTTTTCAGAGCCCGTCGGAACATAGAGACCAAACTCGTATGTGAGAGCCCCAATCTGCGTAGTAACCGGCGTGTGCTTCTGATAGAAGTATCCGTTGGTAAAGGGAACTGATGCTGCGATGCTGAACTGTGTGGCCGAGCCATCTTCACTGGGTGTCCCGATGCCGAGAGTATCGAAGTAAGTTGCTGTTGGGCCTACGCCGCCATTGTTGCCGCAGGCGCCGCAGGTGAGCCAGGGCAATTCCTCAACGTGATCAATCACTGTGGCGTTACCGGTGGGCGTTGGAGTGGGAGAAGGCGAAGTGCCCGGCGTGGGACTTGGAGTTGGCGATGCATTGGGCGAAGGCACGGAACTGGCCGAGGTCGAGGAGGAATTGCTTCCACCACAAGACGTTAACATTAGAGACAAAGCGAGCATAGCTGAGCAAATTTGAGCAGCCTGCCAAAGCCTCATAAGGACCCCCATCGCAAAAACTGTTTTCTCTAAGTGGCAGGAGCAATCTAATACTCAGCGGGCTCTTTTGGATTACGTTGAAAGCCTGAGATTAGGGGATTACGGCGTAACGGGAGGTCATGGGCGCTATTGATCAATGGCACACGACCAATGCGGAGTGATGCTTTTTAGCGCCTTAACGGAAGTCCTCAAAACCAAGGTAACTTGTTTACTATCAATTGGTTTAGCAGAATGTCAGGTTGACTGGATTTCCAGAAAGCGTTTGGATTCTGAAGTCTGGAGGTTTACGGATTTCTGGCCGACAGGAGGCCAGCCCGATCTTGAGTTGGATTACGCTAAACCTCCAAGCAGGCTTTCAATCCCGTCGACGAGAAAGATTTGTAATCCTGGCTGATGCGTCATAATGTTGCACGAAGCTCCACCCACAATTCATAGGGAGCACACTCGAGACATTGACTTCCGGCGACCTGGGCTTACCAAAACCCGAGCCACTGCTGCGCGTATCCGCTTTGAGCGTTGACTATGACGCTGCTGGCGGCAATGTCGTCCATGCCTTGCGCAATCTTGATCTTGAAATTGCCGGCGGAGAGAGCGTCGGCGTGCTGGGCGAGTCCGGCTCCGGCAAAAGTTCGCTGGCGCTGGCGTTGATGCGGTTGCTGCCAAAAAACGCGCACGAGGTTTCAGGACGAATTGAGTATCGCGGCCGCAGCTTAGCGGAATTTTCACTTTCAGAGTTGAGAGCGATGCGTGGCGCTGAAGTCGCGTTGATTTCGCAAGAGCCTGCGCTTGCGCTGAACCCGGTCTTGTCTTTAGGCCAGCAGCTCGCCGACGTTTTGCTTGCGCACGGCAAACTTGCGCGAAAGGAAGTGGGCGCGCGCTGTAATGAGATGCTGCGCCAGGTGGGATTTGCCGATTCTGAGCGCATCCTGCGCGCCTATCCGCACGAGCTGAGTGGAGGCCAGCGGCAGCGCGTGGCCATTGCACAGGCGCTCATCTGCCGGCCTAAACTCTTGATTGCCGACGAGCCTTTGAGCGCGCTCGACGCGGCTACGCAGGCAGACATTCTGGAACTGCTCCAGGGATTGAAGCGCGATCTCAAGCTGGCCATGCTTTTTATCACGCACAACGCAGGCGCGCTGGCCTCTCTGGCTGACAATATTGTGGTCATGCGTGAAGGCGAAGCAGTCGCGCGCGGCACAATGAACGCGTTGCAGGTGAGCCAGGATGAGTATGTACAGGGGATTTTATTTCCAGAGAAAAGTCTGGCGAACGCCGCGTACAAAGAACGATCGATACCGAGTGGCGCGCCACTGCTGGATGTTCGCAAGCTGAGCAAGAGCTTTGTGCAGAAGCGCCTGCTCTCGCGCAAAGGATTTGTTGTGCAGTCGCTGGACGGGATCGATCTGGCGGTGCAACCCAGCTCGACCGTGGCGGTGCTGGGACGGTCCGGATCAGGCAAGTCAACGCTGGCGCGCTGTATTGCGGGCTTTGAGAAAGGGGATTCAGGCGAGATGTTGCTGGAAGGAAATCCCATCACCACGGCAGAAAAGAATAAAGGTAGTGCGTGGCCGCCGGTACAGATGATCTTTCAGGATGCTGCTACGTCGCTCAACCCCAGGTTTCCAGCGCGGCAAATCGTCACGGAGCCACTGGACATCAAGCGCTGGAAGACTGAAGGTGATCGAAACATGCGCGCGCTCAAGTTGATGGAAGAGGTCGGCCTTGATCCTGAATGGGCGTCGCGTCCGGCCGGGGAATTCAGCGGTGGACAACGGCAACGCTTGGCTCTGGCGCGCGCACTGGCTGCCGAGCCCAAATTGCTCATCATGGATGAAGCTCTCTCCGGTCTCGACATGCCTCTGCAAGCACAAATGGTTCGCTTGCTTATGGAGCTGCAAGAGCGGCACGGACTGACCTATCTCTATATTTCACACGACCTCAACTTCATTTCACTGTTTGCGCAGGAAGTTGTGGTGATGGATGCCGGACGGATCGTGGAGCGAACCACGCCAGGGAAACTGGTTCAGAGCGTTCATCCGGCCACGCGGGAACTGGTGGAAGCCGCTGAACGGCTGCATGCGCCGGGAGTGGAGGCCGCCGTATGATCCGCTACTTCGCTCGTCGCGCTGGGCATGGGTTGCTCATGCTGTTCGGGGTTTCCATTATGCTGTTTCTGCTGTTTCAGGCTGCGCCCGGAGATTACCTGAGCGATGCCAGAGTGAACTCGCAGATATCGGCAGAGACTCTGGCGCAATTGCGTGCCCAATATGGTCTGGACCAGCCGCTCCCCGTGCGTTATTGGCAATGGATTAAGTCTTCGGCGAAGGGAGAACTCGGCTATTCATTCGCCTATAACACTCCGGCATCCACGCTGCTTTGGCCGCGCGCGCGCAATACCTTGCTGCTGAGCATTCCAGCTCTGCTGATTTCATGGCTGATTGCCGTGCCGCTGGGCGTGCTGGCGGCGGGATGGAAAGGGCGCTGGGCTGACCGGCTCTTTTCCGGCGGAACTTCTGCGTTGCTCGCCTTACCCGACGTGCTCATCGCTCTGCTGGCTTTGCTGGTTGCTTTGAAAACCGGAATGTTTCCTGTGGGAGGCATGACCTCTATCAATGCGCAAGACCAGGGAACGTGGGCCCAGCTGCGCGATCTAAGCTGGCATATGGTTTTGCCTGTGGCGGCTCTCGTGGTCGGTTCGTTGACGATCATTTTGCGCCACGTGCGCGCCAGCGTGAGTGAAGTGCTGGAATCTTCGTACATGCGTGCGGCTGAAGGTCACGGGTTGCCACGCTTCAAGCTGCTCTTTGGTTATGCGTTGCCAGCCGCGGCCAACCCGCTGATATCGCTCTTTGGACTTTCCGTGGCCATGCTGCTGAGCGTGTCTTTGTTGATTGAGGTGGTGATGAGTTGGCCGGGCATCGGGCCGCTCTTGCTGGAAGCCATTCTGGCTCGCGATCTTTTTGTAGTCATTGGCGCTGTGATGCTTTCCACTGTGTTCTTGATCGCAGGCAATCTACTGGGCGACGTCCTGCTCTACGCCTTTGATCCGCGGATCAGGAGGCAGGCATGAAGAGTTTTTTGTGCAAATCCCGAGTGCCGCGAGTGAACCCTGTTCCAATAAAAGACGTCGAGGTTCTGCTTTATCTGAAACCCCGAGCGCAGCGAGGGAACCCTATCGCTAAAAAAGCTTTTGAGGTTCAGCCATGAACCGACAGAGTAGTCTTAACCATAGTGATTCCTTACTCCGCTTGGAATTTCACACAAAGTTCCGCCTGACTTGGGCCATCTGGTTCCTGGTCGCGGTGCATGCAGTGGTCGTGCTAGCCGGGTTTATTGCGCCTTACAGTTTTGAAGCGCAGGAACGCGACTATCCCTACGCCCCGCCCACGCGTCTGCATTTTGTGGACTGCTCGGGAAAATTTCATTTTCGCCCGTTTGTCTATGTCACCAAAGCCGCGGAGAACGGTCTAAATGTTTATCAGCAGGATTGTTCGCAGACAGTCGGAATCAAATTTTTTCCCCAGGGAGACGGATACACCATTCTCGGAATATTTTCTTCCACCAGGCATTTGTTCGGCGTGCAAGCGCCTGCCAATCTTTTCCTGATGGGCACAGATGGCTTTGGCCGCGACCAATTTTCGCGCCTGCTCTATGGTGGGCAGGTGTCTCTGTTTGCCGGATTTGTGGCTGCTGCGTTTTCCGTGATCGTCGGCTTGTTGTTGGGCGGAATCGCCGGAATGTATGGCGGCCGCGTGGATGATGTGGCCATGCGCTTTGCCGAAATCTTTATTGCAGTCCCATGGTTTTATCTGTTGATTGCCGTGCGCGCATTCCTGCCATTGCAAATCAGTCCGGTAACGGCATTTCTGCTGGTGGTTGCGGTGATTGGCATGGTGGGCTGGGGACGTCCTGCGCGCCTGGTGCGTGGCGTAATTTTAAGCGCGCGTGAACGCAACTTTGTGCTGGCGGCGCGAGGCTTTGGCGCATCCAATGCCTATCTTCTTAGAAGGCATCTGATGCCGCTGACTTTTCGTGTGCTGCTGACGCAGATGGCCATATTGATTCCGCAGTTCATTCTGGCGGAGGTCATCCTGTCGTTTCTAGGCCTTGGGATCGGCGAGCCATTCCCAAGCTGGGGCAACATGCTGGCCCAGGCGCAGCAATATCACGTGCTGGTTTCTTATTGGTGGATGCTCTTGCCCGGACTGGCGCCTGTACCGGTATTTCTGGCGTATGACTCATTGGCGGAGACATTACAGGAGCGGATAAAATCAAACATTTAGTCCAGCACAGAAAGCCGGGTTTCTTGCGCCTAAGTCGCTCTCTCTTTTTGTATACCGCCGCGCTCCTGCCGTTGCTTGCCGGCCTGCCTGCCATTGCGCAGGAAGACCTCCTGCGTACCACATCGGAACCGGGGACCCGCGGCGGCAAGCTGGTGATCGCGCAGCGATCTGAGCCACGGACGTTCAATCCCGTTGTTGCCATTGATCAGAATTCCTACGGCGTGAACGCGCGGCTTCAGGCCGACTTGATCCACATCAATCGCGCGACACAAAAGACAGAACCGGCATTGGCGAAGGCGTGGACCGTTTCCAAAGATGGGACGCAATTTACGCTAAAACTTAGGCGCGGGCTGCGCTTCTCTGACGGCCAGCCCTTTGATGCGGATGACGTGCTCTTTTCTTTTAAGGTTTATCTGGATGAGCAGGTGCATTCCTCGCAGCGCGACCTGCTGATCATCGCCGGAAAGCCCCTCAGGGTGGAAAAGCTGGATGCATACACCGTCCGCTTCACATTCCCTTCACCCTATGCGCCGGCGGAACGGGTTTTTGACGGCCTAGCCATTCTGCCTCGGCATCTTCTGGAGAAGGACTATCAGGAAGGCAAGATCACGCAAGATTGGACGCTCAACACGCCGCCGGAAAAGATTGTGGGACTGGGAGCGTTTCGCTTGAAGCAGATTGTTCCCGGCGACAGGATTGTTCTGGAGCGCAATCCTTATTACTGGAAGATTGACGCCAAGGGGCAAAGGCTGCCGTATCTCGACGAACTAACCTTCATAGTGGTTCCCACGCAGGATGCTCAGGTGATTCGCTTTCAGGCAGGCGATTCACAGATCATCAGCAGCCTGAGCGCCGATAATTACGCCGCGCTGGAAGGAGAGCAACAAGTCCGGCACTTCAAGCTCTATGATGCCGGTCCCGGGCTTGAATACAACTTCCTGATGTTCAACCTGAATGACGATATTGAGGGCCGTTCACCGGAGATAGCGCGCAAACAAAAGTGGTTTCGCGACGTGCGTTTCAGGCAGGCGGTTTCAGCGGCTATTGATCGTGCCGGAATCGTGCGGCTGGTTTATCGAAACCGGGCTGCGGCGCTGGCAACGCACGTGAGCCCGGGCAACAAGGCATGGTTCGATTCGTCTATTCCCGTTCCTGTTCGCTCTTTGCCTCACGCGCGCGAGCTGTTGAAAGCAGCGGGTTTTTCCTGGACAGCCGACAACACATTGCAGGATTCCAGCGGCCAGCCGGTTGAGTTCAGTATTGTGGTGACCTCCAGCAACGCGCAACGCAACCAGATTGCCACGCTGGTGCAAGCTGACCTGAAAGCAATAGGGATTGCGGCCCATGTGGTCCCGATAGAGGGGCGGTCAGCCAGTGATCGCCTGCTGAATACCCACGATTATGAGGCGATTTTGATGGGCCTGGTCAGCGGAGACGCCGATCCAACGCCAGACATAAACATCCTGGTATCAAACGGTCAGACGCATCTGTGGCACATGGGCGAGAAAACGCCCGCCACTCTCTGGGAAGCCGAACTGGACCAATTAATGCAAAAACAGTTGGTCACCCTGAATTACCAACAGCGCAAGAAAATCTACGATCGGGTGCAGGAGATCCTGGCGCAGCAACTCCCAATGATCTACTTGGCCAGCCCCAATATTCTGGTTGGGGCGCAGGAAAACCTAGGTAATTTCCATCCAGCCATCATTGAACAGTATACTTTTTGGAACGCAGAAGAACTTTTTTGGCTCCCCCCCGCCGGAAAGTAGTACCCGGAAAGCAACGCCGGAAAATTTGATGGAAGAAAACGCCAAGGAACTAACTTTACCCACAATCCGGGACGCCGCGACCGCCGAAGACGAGCGGCTGGTACAGGAGTGTCTGAGCGGCGATGAGAAGGCATGGAACACGCTCATCGATAAGTACAAGCGCCTGATCTACTCCGTGCCCGTCAAGTATGGCTTCAGCCCGGATGACGCAGGGGACATTTTCCAGAATGTCTGCATCGATCTTTTCACCAATCTTTCCAAGCTGCGGAAGATTGAATCCCTTCGGTCATGGCTGATCACGGTTGCGACGCACAAGTGTTTCCATTGGAAGAAACAACAGAGGGGAGAGGTTGAACTGGACGCAATGGAGCAGGAATTGGCGGAAGAAATTGCGGCGGCTCCCATGGTTCTGCAGGAAGTACAGGAAGAGCAGGCGGTGCGCGACGCCATCCTGCGGCTCACGCCGCGCTGCGCGGAGCTGGTGAAATTGCTGTTTTATGAGCAGCCGCCGGTCCCTTACAACGAGGTGGCCCAGAAGCTTGGTCTGGCCACTGGATCGATCGGCTTTATCCGTGGCCGCTGTCTCAACCGGCTGCAGAAGATCCTGGCAGAGTTGGGATTCTAAATGCCGCAACAGCCCAATTTTGGGGTCGAGCAATGGATCATCGACTTGGCCGCACTCTCCGAAGAAGCGCAGCGCCGCGAACTCCTTGCCGCGCGCAAGGACATATGCAATCGTGCCGCGGTGGAAGCTCTATACAACGCCGTAGTGATTTTTGCCCGCGTTGACCTGCAAAAGGCCGAGCGTATGGCCCAGGCCAGTTCCTGGATCGCCACACAGATCAATGACCCCGCTGCGATCGCACAGAGTGCTCGCGCCGTGGGCCATGTGCTCTATCTAACCGGCAAGTATCAAAAAGCAATCGTGGAATATGAGAAGGCGCTGGAGATTTTCCAGGAAATAGGCCATGACGTTGACTACGCCCGGACCATCAGCGGCGCACTGCAATGCCTGATTTATGACGGCCAGTATGAGCGGGCCTTTCGGCTGGGCGAAGAAGCGCGCACTATTTTTCACAAGCACAAGGACAAGCTCCGGCTCTCACGCCTGAACAGCAACATTGCCAACATTTATTTCCGCCAGGACCGCTTCCAGGAAGCCGTGGAGGTCTATGAGAAGGCCTACGAAGAATTTTTGGACTATGGCGAACCGCTGGACATTGCCGCAGTCCTCAGGAACCTTGCCGTCTGCTACTACAGCCTGAATGATTTTGATCGCGCGGAAGAGACCTACCGGCTGGCGCGTCAACATTGCCAGGAAAACGGCTTTTCATTGCTGGTGGCGGAAGCCGATTACAACGTGGCTTATCTCCATTACCTGCGGGGAGAGTATCTGCGTGCGATAGAACTCTATGACCAGACGCGCAAACTCTGCGCCGAACTGGGTGACGGTTATCACCAGGCGCTTTGCGATCTGGACGAATCAGAAATTTATCTGGAATTGAACCTTACGGAAGGCGGCACGGAGCTGGCGCTCGACGCTTTTGCGGCCTTCACTGAACTGGGCATGACTTACGAGGCGGGTAAGGCAGCTACCTTCTCCGCCATCGCCATCAGCCAGCAGGGTCGCTACAGACAGGCGATTGAATCTTTCGATCTTGCGCGCGACCTGTTCGTCAAGGAAGGCAATCCGCTGTGGCCGCCGCTCATCGATTTATATAAGGCACTGGTGCTGTACCAAGCCTCAGAAAATGACCAGGCGGAAGACCTGGCTGTAAGCGCGCTTGCGTACTTTGGCAACTCGGTATTGCCGTCAAAAGCAGCGCTGTGCGAACTCCTGCTGGCGGCCCTGGAGCTGCGCGGTTCAGACCCGGAAGAGGCGCGCCGTTACTGCAGTGCCGCGCTTTCGCGCCTCACGCATCTGGATTCACCTGCAACCTATCAGGCTTATTTCATGCTCGGCCAGGCCGAGGAGGCCAGCGGCAACACTGAGCTTGCCCGCCAGGCCTATGAGCAGGCGTTCAAAAAGCTGGAGGGTTTGCGCAGCCATCTGGGCAAGGAAGAGCTCAAGATCGCATTTCTAAAGAACAAGCTGGCGGTCTATGAAGGGCTGGTGATTACCTCCCTGGCGGTGAGCTTTGGCGTGAGGGCGCAACGGGAGGCATTCAGCTACATTGAGCAGGCTAAGTCACGCAGTCTGGCTGACTTGATCGCTTTCCGCACGGCGTCGATCTCAACATCGTCCCGTGGGCCGCAGGAGCCTTCATCGGCCATGGGAGAGTTCCGCGACCTGCGCCAGAAACTGAACTGGACCTATCACCAGATTGAGATTGAAGAACTGAATCCTGAGGGCAGCTCGAATGATCGCATTCAGCAGTTGCGTCAGTTAAGCCGGACATATGAAGACGCTCTGGTGAAGGCATTCTCGCAGGTTCAAAGTGTGGACCGTGAATTTGCCAGCCTGCAAAGCGCCAAAACTGTTTCAGTGGAAGAACTGCAAGAGATTCTGCCGGAGAACACGCTGTTGCTGGAGTACTACACAGCGCGGAACCGTTTTTATGTTTGTTTAGTGTCCCGAAAGCAATTCAAGATTGTAGCGTTAAGTGATGTCAATGGTGTCCGGGAAAAGCTTCGGCTTTTACAGTTGCAGTTGGCCAAGTTCCGACTGGGGCCGGACTACATACAGCCTCTGGAAAAAGCGCTTTTGGAAGCCACGCAGGCGCACCTTGAAGAACTGTATGCGCTGCTGATCGCCCCTATCCGAGAGCAGCTTACAGCCGAGCACTTGATTATTGTCCCGCACGCGTTTTTGCATTACCTGCCGTTCCATGCCTTATCTGACGGGAAGAACTACATCATCGACGATTTTTCCGTCTCCTATGCGCCCAGCAGCAGCATCTTTGCTGTTTGCCAGAAAAGGCCGCATCGGACTGACGATGGGGATACCCTGGTTCTGGCCGTACCAGACGCGCGCGCCCCTTATATCGAAGAGGAGGCCCATTTTGTAGCGTCGGCCATGGGTAAGGCTCGGCTCTTTATGGGAGAGGAAGCTACGGAGGAGCAGTTGCGCTTCTATGGACCGAGCAGCCGGTTCATTCATATAGCAACGCATGGTTACTTTCGACAGGACAACCCTATGTTTTCCTCGATCCGCCTTGGAAATTCATTGCTAAGCTTGTTTGATTTGTATCAATTACATTTTGATGCCGAGCTGGTTACGTTGAGCGGTTGCGGGACCGGGATGAATGTGGTGATTGGCGGCGATGAGTTGATTGGATTGGTCCGCGGCCTGCTATATGCCGGCGCGCAGACGCTGATGGTGAGCCTGTGGGAAGTGCATGATCAGAGTACGGCTGAATTTATGCGGGACTTTTATCAGGGATATAGGAGCTCAGCCAATAAAGCGAATGCATTGCGAAGCGCGGTGCTTAAGTTAAAGGAAAAACACCGTCACCCGTACTATTGGGCGGCATTTGCCCTGGTGGGGAAATTCGCATGAAACATAAAAATTGTACTCTGCCTATATTTTTCGTCCCATCACCCACTCTTATGCTTAGAAGCAGGCTCATCCGTCGACTGCTAAAAAGGGGAACATGGACCCGGAAGCCGTGTTCCCCCTTGATATCAAGACGGGGAAAAAGCCACCTATGACTGAAGCTGTTCGCCATTTCGATATCACTGAGTGGGCTGATTACGTCAGGAACACTGTTTCCAATGATCAGCACAAGCTGATGCAGGCCCATCTGCAGGCTGGCTGCACCAAGTGCGAGAGAATCAAGGGTTTGTTGTCAAAGTTTGCCGCAGTTTGCTCCCGTGAAGCGTCTTATCAGATTCCTCGGGCCACAGAACAGCAGGTGAAGGCAATGATCGGCCTGGCCAAAGCGCCGCGCCGCTCTGTCCTGCAACGCTTGTGGGCCACCCTGGTTTATGACAGCGTGAATGATCCGCAGCCAGTTGGAGTCCGCGGAACCCATCAGATTAATCGCCAGGTGCTTTTCCATGCCGGCGACTACTCCGTTGATCTTCGATTTGAGCACGAAAAAGGATCTGCCAGCATGGTGCTGGTTGGCCAGATTGCCAACCAAAAAACACCGGACGAAATGCTGGCCAACCTGCCCGTAATTCTTGTAGCAGGAAATCGTGAAGTCACCCGTTCGATCAGCAATACCTTCGGTGAATTCCAGCTTGAGTACGTTCCGGAAAGCGATCTTCGCTTGCTGGTGCCGCTTGAGTCCAGGGGCCAGGAACTGGAAGTACAGTTAGGCAAGACGCCCCAACTGTAGGGAAACCCGCTTTAAAAAACATTGCATTGGATCTGGGACAAGGACAATGAGGAAATTTCTTCAATTTTTATTAGTGTGTCTGGCGCCTGGTCTGCCGCTAACGGCGCAGACAAGCTACATTCTCACTGCGTCCCCCAGCAACATGCAGAGCGTGGTTAACCAGCACGGTCTAACGGTTGTAAAAGAACTTTATGATGGCACGAATTGCGTGATGCTGGTGACATCAGCATCCGCTGATGTCCCTGGTACTGAAACTGAAGTTGAATCTGATCTCATGGTGGTCGGTTTCGAGCCTGAGCAACGGGCCTCTCTACCGGAATTAACCGGCCTGACGCAACCGGTGCTTACGCAATCCAGCACCAGCATTCTGGACAGCCTGCCGGGCCGCACCCTGGTTACTTTCTTTGGCAGCACCGTTCCCAGCAATTACACCACGCAAGCTGCAACCAGCATCATTCGTCTGGGTGACGCGCGCACAGCAACGCATTTGACCGGCAGCGGCGTAGTGGCCATTATCGATACCGGAGCCGATCTGAATCATCCAGCTCTATCGGCCGTCCTGGTTCCGGGCTATGACTTTACCCGCGATATTCCCGGTTCCTCAGAACTTGCAGATCTTGATCCTACAGTCGCCGCGCGGCTTCAGCAGAGTTCCACCAGCATTCTGGATGCGCAAAATACTCTTCAGCTGAATGGTTCTGCCGTGGCGATCCTAAACCAGTCCAGTACGTCAATCCTGGACCAGTCGAGCACTTCAATCCTCGATAGCACGCTGGCAGAATTCGGTCATGGCACCATGACGGCCGGCATTGTTCATCTGGTGGCGCCTACGGCAAAGATCATGCCGCTCAAAGCATTTCGTGCGGATGGATCGTCGAATCTTTCAGATATTATCCGGGCCATTTATTACGCGGCTGACCATGGCGCCAACATCGTCAGCATGAGCTTCAGCATGCCGCAATCTTCGCCCGGATTACAGGCTGCCATTCAGTACGCGCTGAGCAAGAACGTGGCGATGGTGGCTTCTTCTGGAAACGATGGCTCCAAGACATTGGTTTATCCAGCCAGTTACGGCGGCGTGCAGGGAATCGGTTCCAGCACCAACACCGATCTTAGAAGCACATTCTCAAATTACGGTTCTGGCGTGGTCACTTTTGCCGCTCCTGGAGAAGGCGTCACCACGACCTATCCCGGCGGCAATTATGCTGCTGGATGGGGAACATCATTCAGCACGCCGATGTTCGCCGGTGCAGCAGCGCTGGTGTTGCAGGCACGTCCTGCAGCAAAGCCCGGTGATATTACCAACGCACTCTCCAAGACCAAGCAGATTAGCGATATGGGCTACGGTCGCATTGATCTCTATCAGTCGCTCATGAACGTGATCAGCAGCAGCCCTATTAGCTCCACCAGCGGTACGAGCGGCAGCGGCACCAGCGGTAGCGGCAAGTAATCCGCCCTTGCCCCCTTCTCCCTTCCCCCAGACCATTCAGGATTTATTAGCAAGTCTAAGAATTTCCCTACCTTTTAGCCTTCGTTTCCGGTTTTCTCAGGATTGGTGTATGCGGAGCAATGAGAATGCCGTCATTATTGCTTCCAGCCGTTGCCACCAAATAAATCTATATTTATCAATTATTTAAAGGGATCACATGGCTTAGCAGTCGATTTTTGAAGGCCATATTTTTCTCCTTTTGCTCGCTTTGTCACAGCCCTTTTTTGATCGCATAAAAAAATCGTTCACATTCCAGCGCGCCACTCTGGCTATACTTTTCCCAAGTTCGACGGATCAACTGAAGGGAGCCCTCCCCAGGCTCGGTAAGGTGGCTTGAGGAGGACACGTAAGCAATGAGCAGATTCAGGGTGCTTGCAGGAATTTGTAGCGGCTTGTTTCTATTGATGGGGCTGTCGCTCTCCGCACAGGACAACTTCGTCCTGGTGACCTCGCCTGCCAAAGTGCAGGACGTCTGCGGACGACACGGTCTCACGCAACTGACACAAGGCTCCTCACACGGCGTTTTTCTGGTTTCAACTTCCTCTGTTGATCCCAGCATTTCCACTGACAAGACAGTGCAAAGTTTTGAGCGTAATCGCGCTCTTGGTGTTCCCGAGTTGTCCGGAGCGACCGTACCCAACCTGACACAATCTTCAACGTCGATTCTGGATGGACTACCGGGACGCACGGTGATGAATTATTTCGGGTCCCCCGTCGCAAGCAATTATGTGATTCAACCTGCAACGGCAATTATCCGCCAAAGTGACTTGCAGGCAGCCTCCGGTCTCACCGGCACGGGCATTACAGTTGCAGTAATCGATACGGGGGTGGATATTTCTCACCCGGCACTCCAGTCTGCCCTTGTTTCTGGTTTCAATTTCATCTCAAACGTCGCCGATCCCTCTGAACTGGTCGATCTAAGCCCTGACATGGCTGCTGCACTGGCGCAGTCCTCCACCAGCATTCTGGATGGCCAGAATCTTGTACAGATGAACAGCTCAACGTTGGCCATCTTAAGCCAATCGAGCACCAGCATTCTGGACGGACCGCCCGGCGAGTTTGGCCACGGAACCATGACGGCGGGCCTGGTTCACCTGGTGGCGCCGAACGCACACATCATGTCATTGAAAGCCTTTGCCGGCGACGGAAGCTCCGATCTCTTCAACATCGTGCGAGCGATTTATTACGCTG
>Ga0206944_1103_pt1 | contig 15415 bp, 11 predicted proteins | sample Alteio_BWOrgHeat_4_FD_152978 | JGI IMG/M metagenome (GOLD analysis project Ga0206944, IMG submission 152978) | Enriched cells from forest soil in Barre Woods Harvard Forest LTER site, Petersham, Massachusetts, United States -... | ecosystem: Environmental > Terrestrial > Soil > Temperate forest > O... | reverse complement strand
GAGTCAGTTATGCCTTATTGGACCTGGTTGAAAAACGCTCCTTTCAACTTGATGATGCCATTGTTATGGAAACGGGGGGCATGAAAGGGAAAAGGGAAGAAATAATCCGCGAAGAACTTCATGAAAGACTTTGTAAAGGCCTGGGTGTAAAAAAGATTCATTCCGAATATGGAATGACCGAGTTACTTTCGCAGGCTTATTCGCATGGAAATGGTCTATTTTATTCCCCTCCCTGGATGAAATTATTTATACGCGACACTAACGATCCTTTCTGTAAGATTGATGTTCCGGGAAAAACTGGAGGGGTAAATATTATTGACCTGGCGAATATCAATTCCTGCGCTTTTATTGCTACACAAGATCTTGGCAAATCCTATCCCGATGGCAGTTTTGAATTATTGGGAAGATTCGATAACAGTGATGTGCGGGGTTGTAATTTAATGATTGAATAAAAAATACATGAATTGATTTGTATAATTATATACTACGATTGTATTTATTATTATATTTGACTTCAATTTAAAGCAATTTTATCATCTTTTTATAAATTAATAAATTTAATAAATATGAATTCAAATCGGTTAAAAAAGCAAATTGGTACTGCAATTCTGATTTCGGCTTCTACCCTTCTTATTTATAGTTGCGGTTCCAAAGCTCCCAGTGAGGCTAAAGAAGTGAAAGATTCTACCGCAACTGTTGCCGATAAGGGTAAAAAGCCACAAAATGAATTTTTTACCATTCCTTCTCCCATTGAATTGGCTCAAATTATGAAAAGGGCAGGAGTAATTTACAATAAGGATTTATTGAACTCTCCTAAAAATGTTTCCAATTACTCGAGCAATAACAGTAAAGCGCTAAACCTTGGTGTTTACGGTGCGGATTTGAGTTATTCAACCATTTTCAACCAGACTCAGGAATCGGTAAATTACCTTAATTGCACAAAAAAATTGGCTGATGGCTTAGGCATTACTGGTGCTTTTGATGAATCTACCTTAAAAAGGATGGATGCCAATAGCGGTAACAGTGATTCCCTGCTTCAAATCATTTCTGATTCTTTTTCTAATTCCAACGATGCATTAAAAGAAAATCCACAATCGAGCAATTTTGCGCTTTGTGTTGTAGGAGGCTGGATTGAAGGTTTATATATTGGAACACAAGTGGCCAAAACCACTAAAAACAATACCGATATCATTACCAGGATTGCCGAATTAAAGGGTTCTCTTAAAAACCTGGTGATGCTGATCGAATCGAGAAAAGATGCAGAAGGAATGGCTTCGGTGCTTGATGATTTAAAGGCGATACAATCCATTTACAATGAAGGTAATGCTGCTGGGGATTCAAAACCAACTGTAACGACAGACTCTAAAACCAATGTAGTTAGTATTGGCGGAAAATCTTCCTTTACCCTTTCAAAGGATCAATTGGAAAAAATCACACTAAAAGCAGAATCATTAAGAAATAGTATAATTAAATCTTAAACGCCGAATATGAACTTAAAAAATATTTCTAAACTGGTTATTTTGGTATTGGCAAGTAATTTACCCTTAATTGGCAGTGCGCAATGCAATAGTTTTGTAAAGAGTAAATGCATTCCCAATATGAAACCCTATATAAATAGTGGTCAAACCAATGCTTCTACACTTATCGCTGGGGATCATACTGAAATTTCAAGAACTTTTTATTCGGGACAGAATTACAGGATCATGGTTTGTTCTCAGGCCTCGTTGGGGGATGTGAAGTTTAATTTAAAAGATGCCGGAAATAATATTATTTTCAGTAACAAAGGGTATGGAAATTTATGGGACTTTAAATGTGAAACCACTCAGGAATTGACCATTGAAGTAATTACGGCATCTTCAAGTGATGCCGGTTTAGATAAAAGCGGTTGCGTTTCTATATTAATTGGATTTAAACAGTAATTAAGTATCTCTACATAGATAACCCGATGGTTCAGCAGAACTATCGGGTTATTTTTTACTGCAGCTTTACTAAATAGTAATTTTTCTTCCCTTTTTGAGCAAGAATATATTTATCATTCAGCAGGTTAGTGGTAAAAAGCTTGAAGTTAACGTCTTCTACTTTATTTTTATTAATAAACACTCCCCCGCCCTGCACCATTTTACGGGCCTCGCCTTTGGAAGGAAAGATATTGGTTTTTTCGGTTAAAAAGTCAATGACATTTATTCCCATTTCCATTTCTGATTTATTCACTTCTACCTGGGGAACTCCTTCAAAAGCAGCTAGCAAATCCTCTTCAGATAATTTTTGCAGGGTTTCTGTGGTACCCTTTCCGAAAAGAATTTCAGAAGCGTCCAACGCACTTGCAAGATCCCCCTGGCTGTGTACTATTAGCATCAGTTCTTTGGCCAACGTCTTTTGCACCAAACGCAAATGAGGGGCTGTAAGGTGTTGTTTTTCAACTTCCTCTATTTCTTCTTTTCTTAATAAGGTGAATATTCGAAGGTATTTGGAGGCATCTACATCCGAGGCATTTAACCAAAACTGATAGAATTTATAAGGGGATGTTTTCCCCGGGTCGAGCCAAATACTTCCACTTTCTGTTTTTCCAAACTTTCCACCATCCGCTTTTGTAATGAGTGGGCTTGTTAAGGCAAATGCTTCTCTCCCTGATTTTCTTCTGATCAATTCGGTACCCGTTACAATATTCCCCCATTGATCGGAACCACCCATTTGCAATTTGCAGTTTTTATGTTCATTGAGGTAATAAAAATCATACCCTTGTACTAATTGGTAGCTAAATTCGGTGAATGAGATGCCATTTTCCAGACGTTTTTGAACTGAATCTTTAGCCAGCATGTAACTTACCGTGATGTGTTTCCCTACTTCACGCAGAAACCGCAAAAAATTCATTTCCTTAAACCAATCGTAATTATTTACAATTTCGGCCGAATTATCCCCACAATTAAAATCTAAAAATTTCTCTAACTGTTTTTTCTGACAGGAAAGGTTATGTTTCAATATCTCCTCAGAGAGCAAATTCCGCTCATCGGATTTTCCTGAAGGATCACCAATCATACCCGTTGCTCCACCCACCAAAGCAATGGGTTTATGGCCGGAGAGTTGTAAATGTTTAAGCAGCATAATGGTAACCAGGTTACCTATATGTAACGAATCGGCTGTAGGGTCAAAACCGGCGTAACCTGCCGTCATTTCTTTCCCCAGTTGCTCCTCTGTTCCGGGCATTACATCGTGTATCATGCCCCTCCATCTTAATTCTTCAATAAAATTCATAGTTCTCTTTTTAATCCTTCAAAACTAGTTCAAATTAACAATAGCAAGTTAATAAAAAAGAGATTACTTACAATTGAAATAAGATGTCGTTTACTCAATGCAGTTCTTATTGTATGTTAATGACAAAAGCTCCGGTATGTCGGAGCTTTTGTTACTTGAAAAACATAGTTGAACTCAGCGCATTAAGGTAACGTTCCCCTTTTTGGTGACCTGCTGGCCATCATATAATTTGGCACTTAAGTAATAGATGAATACTCCGGAATCCATTTTCTTTCCTTTAAATGTACCATCCCAACCCTTTTGAGGGTCTACACTATTAAACACCTTATTTCCCCAGCGGTCATATACATTAAAACTCATTTCCTGGATGCATGGATTCCTTGCATAAAACACATCATTAAAGTTATCTCCATTAGGTGAAAAAGCATCGGGAACAAATAAAGCACCACAGTCGGCATCCACAATTACTTTTACCGAATCCATATCCATACAACCCGATGCATTGGTAATGGTTAAAGAATAGGTAGTTGTTTGTGGAGGTGTAGCCGTTGGATTAGGGCATGTTGCACAACTTAACCCTGCTGAAGGGCTCCAGGAATAATTACCGATACCGCTTCCCGAAAGCATTACCGACTGCCCCAGGTAAATGTGTTGCTCCACACCTGCCACGGTTACCGGAGATGTATTCACCGTAACTGAATCTAACGTATTACCCGCACAGCCACTTTTTGTTACCGTTACCGAATAACTCATGCTGCTGGTTGGACTCACCGTGATTGCGGCAGTTGTTTCCCCATTACTCCATAAATAAGATCCTCCTCCGTTTGCAGTGAGGGTGGTATTTTCAGGAAAACAAATGCTGTTTTTACCACTGATAACTGGTGTAGGATTAGGATTCACAGTAACCGTGGTCACAGCAGTTCCTGTACACCCATTGTTTGTTACCACCACCGTATAGCTTGTTATCCCTGCGCCAGTGGGTGTTACCAACGGATTTGCTAGGGTTGAACTACTTAAGGTGGCAGCTGGGCTCCAGGAATAAGTTCCTCCTCCGGTAGCCGAAAGAGTGGTAGTTGCACCACCACAGATGGCTACATTAGGACCTACATTGATCACTACCGATGAAACAGGAACGCTATTTATTACCTCATTGGGCATGCCATCTCCACCTTTAGTACCACCGTCGGCAGGGAAGTTTGTCATCACCGGACAAGTGGTTGTTCCATTTAATCCTCCTATTGCCTGACGGGTTATCGCTCCATTAGAGATGGCAATATAACCACCACCTCCTCCACCTGCACCACCTTCTGATTCAACAATAGTAATATGCTGCGTTCCTCCCAAGCCTCCATTGGCATTAACAGTTATTCCACTAATGGCACCGGTTGAATAAAGCACCACGGCCCCTCCTCCTCCTCCTCCTCCAGTACCATCACCACTGCCACCACCTGAATTCACATCACCGCCATTTTGACCATTGGCATTTATCGTTCCACTGCCACTTATCGTTCCATAAGACAACAGGTAAACGAGTCCACCACCTTTACCTCCAGCACCTCCATTAAAATTATCTTCATCTCCTGCACCACCACCACCGCCTAAGAATATTCTGCCTGTTGAATAATCCAAGGGACGGCCTCCTTTACCACCGGTGTTGCTTCTTTTAAAAGTAGTACTCCATATTGCCTCATTTGGACCATTTACAAGTGGATCGGCACCTGATCCAGCCACGCTGTATCCACCTCTGCCTCCCCCCGAAGAAGTTGAATTAGCAAACCCGGCATATTCTAAATTCCAAGCAGTCGCCCAGGAAGGCGTGCTAATATCAGGATTCCCATTACCTGTCCATGCAACAACATTACCTGCATTGGATCCTCCCCCACCAGGAGAATTCCATGAATTTCCACCGCCACCACCGTTAGCGGCAGATCCCCTGCAAAAACCTCCTCCAAAAGTATTGTAACTTGCGTCGTACCCTGCAATACCTTCTCCTTTTTCTCCACCATCATTTGCGACGGTAGACGCAAAATTAGGATTAACCTGAGGTCCACCGGTTTTATTATGTAAAACCCCGCCTCTGAATCCCTTGTTAGAAACGTCAATACTTCCTCCCGATTGGATATTGGTATTGTTTAATACTTCCACGATTCCGGCACCCCCCTTTTGCCCATTCCAGGGATCAGCAGTTAATACTCCTCCCGAATTAATGGTTAATGAATTGAATCTCGGTACACGAATTACCTGCGCACTTCCATTGGCCGAATAGGAATTCGTAAGGGCACAGGTAAGAGTAATGGTTGTGGCGTTGGGAACGCTTAGCACATTGGCAAATTCATATTTACCCGAATTATTATAATTTGTTACTTCACCCCAGGTACTGTCATTAACCCCTCCTTTTATTGTAGCCCCCTGCATCTGAATAATCATTACAAAATCTCCATTGGACAAAGGAGTTGCAAAACGGTTATTGGTATTAAGTGAACTATTCGTCACCGTAAGGGAATAACTTCCAACACTTGCATCGCTGGTTAATTGAGTATATTCATTTACAACCGTATTTGCTGCTGTAATGATTTTATCTCCATCCTTTCCTTGTTGAGCATTTGCTGTACTAAAACAAAAAAGAGGTAAGGCAATGAAGAAGGATATTCTGTTACGCATATTAGTTAATCTTTTCATGGGTTATTTTTTAAATCTGGTCAAAATTAATTTAAGCAATCAGATTAAACAAACAAATTTTATTAATTTTGTACAGTCTTAACGATTAAAATAAAGTTATTTTTAAACAGGCTAATCAACATAATCAGTCCTAAATGAATCTGAAAAACCTTTAAATTGGGCTATTATCTGTTTATTTCTGAAAACACTTCTTTTTTAAATTCACTTAGTTAGTTACCTTACTAATTACAATCATAATGAGTTTTTCAGATCCCTTACATCTTCTTATTAAGTCCTTAAATAAAAATGAAATTATCTATTTTAAAAGATATGCAAAAAAGCAAACCAATAATTACCTCAAATTATTTGACGCTGTAGCAAAACAAAAGCAGGAATATGATGAAGAAAGGATATTAAAAAAGTTTGCTAAAGAAAAATTCAGCAAGCAACTTCACGTTACAAAAAATCGCTTATTACACAGCATTCTTAAATCCCTACAGGATTATCATTATAACATCTCCTTTCAATCGGGACTTAAAAACACGCTAAGAAGCGTGGAAATATTATTCAATAAAGGCTTATACGATACGTGTTCGAAATTACTAAGCAAAGCAAAAAAAGACATACACGTTTATGAAGATGAAACCGACTCCTTATTCCTGGAAATAATTGAATGGGAAAGAAAACTATTGATTAAACAAATAAAGGATAAAAGCAAAATTCAACGCGCATTGATTGACCTGGAAATACAAGAAGAAGAAGTGTTTAACAAGTACATCAATGCCAGAAAATATCGCTTTTTAGTGGATAAGATATTCCTCATTAATTACACAAAAGGGGTAGATATTGATAAAAAGAGCCAAAAATTAATGGATCAATACGCTAAAGATCCATTATTAGGTAGTGAAAAGAATGCACTTTCTTTCATCGCAAAAATCTATTACAACAATTTTTTTGAAATCTATTATTCATTAAAAAAGGATACGCTGTCGGGTATAAAGTATGCCAAAAGAAAGGTGGAACTTATTGAAGATCATCCGGAGATACTGAGAATCAGGCCAAGTGTTTACCTGGATGCATTGGACAATTTACGAATACTTTATACCCGACACAAAAACTACCGGGAAGTATTCTCGGTACTCAATAAAATAAAACTCTTTCCTGAAAAAACAATTCATATTAAAGTATGGAAGTTTGTGCATTCCACCATACCTGAAATATCAACTCACAGTTCAATCGGAGAATTCCAGAAAGCATCCGTTCTCGCATTGGGTATTAATAAAGAGATAAAAGACTATGAGGGGCAAATTGATTCGGGGCGATTAATGTTCATTTATATACTTATGGCCTATACCTTTTTTGGATCGGCCAATTACAAGGTGGCGTTAAAATGGACAAATAAAATATTAAATGAGCCGAATATAGGCTGGCGCGAAGACCTGATGAATTATGCGAAACTGCTAAACCTTATCCTGCATTTCGAGATTGGCAATCATGATTTACTGGAATCGGTTATTAAATCTTCCGTTCGCTTTTTTGAAAACAAAAAATCATCCTATCATTTTGAACTCTCTTTTATAGAATTATTAAAAGAAATGAGGGAACAAAATGGAGAAGTTCGCTTCATTACCTCCATGAAAAACTTAAAAGAGGCGATGATTAAAAATTCAAGCAAGGGTTCAATTAGCATTTCGCAGGATAATCTTGAACTATTGCTGGGATGGCTGGAAAGCAAAATTGAAAACAAACCGTTTGCCGAAGCGATCAAAGAAAAGCAGGAGCTTGAACAACATTGATTGCTATCGCTTTGATGGTAATCTTCAAAAATGAGTACCTTTATCTAATGATATTAGTAACCGGGGGTACAGGTTTAGTTGGATCCCACCTATTGTATGATCTGGCTAAAACAGGAAAAAAGGTAAAAGCCTTAAAACGTGCAGGCTCTGATACGAAAGTTGTCCTTAAAACCTTCTCCTACTATTCCGATCAGGCAAAAGAATTGTTTGCTCACATTGAATGGGTGGAAGGCGACATCATGGATTATTTTTCATTACTGGAAGCCCTGAAAGACGTAACTGAAATATACCATTGTGCTGCGAAAGTGTCTTTCTCTCCCAAAGATCAGGAAACTATGCTTAAAACAAATGTGGAAGGAACCGCTAACATGGTTAATGCAGCGTTGGAAAAAGGAATCCGTAAATTCTGTCATATCAGTTCAATTGCTACGCTGGGAAAATCCGAAAAGGAAGAAATAACGGAAGAATCTTATTGGAAATCAACAGGCGAAAATTCGGTTTACTCTTTAAGTAAATATGCTGCTGAACGAGAAGTATGGAGAGCTGCAGAGGAAGGTCTTCCTGTAATTATAGTGAATCCTGCCATTATTTTAGGACCGGGTAATTGGAACCAAACCAGCTCTAACTTGTTCAAAAGAGCCCATCAGGGTATCCTGTTTTATACCAATGGGGGTTCCGGCTTTGTAGACGTAAGGGATGTATCAAAAGCAATGCTACAGTTAATGAACAGTGAACTAATAAATGAACGATTTATCCTTTCATCTGAAAATTATCCGTTCAAACAGTTTTTTGACTTGTTGCATGAACAGTTGGGAAAGGAGAAATCATCCATCCACGCCAGTTCATTTTTAAGTGCTGTGGCCTGGAGAGCAGAAAAAATAAGAACAACCTTTACCGGTAAGCCTTCATTAATTACTAAAGAAACCGCTCGGGCTGCAAATCGTAAGAGTTTCTATTCCAATGGCAAAATAAAGGCATTAGGGTATAGTTTTATTCCTATAGAACAATCGATTAAAGACACTTGCAAGCTTTTTTTGACTGATTTACCAGACTCCCCAAGCAACCTAAATTAATTGTACACTAGTCCACAATACCCATATGGCATCTCCAATTAAAAGCTGTATCCCTGGTTGAAACACAAGGATTTAAATCGCCTTTTTAAATGACAATGTTAAGTACAGATTAATTATATATTACACACAAACGAGCCACAATTGAGAAAATAATTACGATGGATTAAACCTTTATTCAATTTCATAGTCATAACACAAAATAATCACTTTTTATACTATTTTAGCATTAACCTTAAACACAAATCAAAAATGAAAAAACAAACAATTTTTAGGAGCCTGATTGCAATAGCCTTTATAGGTTCTATGACAGTGGGTTGTAAAAAAAACGACACTACTACGACTACCCCCGCAGATGATACACAACAACAAGCAACTTCTGCTGATGATGAAAACAGGGTACAAACTGAATCGGATCAGGCGCTTGATGATGCCAATACTGCCATACAATTGGTTCCTACCGCGAGTGGAAGGTTAGATGGAATAGAAGGAGGAGGTATTAATCCGATTTGCAATACCACTATTGATACAACTAACAAGGCAAGTGGTATAATCAAGATTATTTACAACGGACTTAATTGTGATGGTACCAAGTCGCGTACTGGTAATATCAAAATCCAACTTTCAAGTCCCGGAGGAAATGTAACAAAATGGAAAACCCAAGGTGCAACGTTAACCCTCACTTTCGATACGCTTAAAATTACAAGAATATCCGATGGAAAAGCCATCACTCTTAATGGAACACACAGCATTACCAATGTGAATGGAGGATTAATTAAAAACATCACAGCTGCAGGCACTGTGGTGCACCAAATCAGAGGAAACATGATGATCACCTTTGATGACGGTACTAACCGTACCTGGGCCGTTACCAGGACAAGAACATATAGTATCGCCAATAATATATTAAGTGTTTCTTTATCCGGCGATTCAACTATAGGTACTTTTAATCACATTGCTATGAGTGGTATTAATAGAGCGGGAGAAAAATTCTCGATCAGCATAAATACGCCGATTTTCTCTAATATCTTCGGTGGAACCTGCCTGTATAAAGCTTTAAGCGGACAAAGAGTATTCAATGGAATAGCTCACCCGTTAACAGTTAATTATGGTGTTGATGCCAATGGTGTAGCCGAAGTTTCTGGTTGCCCTTATGGATACCAACTAAGCTGGACCAATGCTGCAGGGGTTGCAAAAACAAAAGTAGTCGCTTATTAATAATATTTGTCTTCTTTAAAAAAGCCTATTCGCAGATTGCGGATAGGCTTTTTCTTTATACTAATTAAACAGGAAGATAGGGAATAGGATGATCAGACAGTTAAAAACAACGTACTAAACAGCCAGCGGAGCATAATGTTCCTGAATCTCCTGTAGAATGCTGTTGATTTGTTCGATGGAATCGGTAGTTACCAGCCGCATACGGTATTCCTTAATATTTTCAAGTCCTTTAAAATAGTTGGCGTAGTGCCTGCGCATTTCAAGGATCCCCAACACATTACCCTTCCATTGAAGGGATTTATCGAGGTGAGCTTTGCAAACTGAAATCCGGTCCTCAATACTTGGTGGAGGCAAATGTTCGCCGGTTTTTAAAAAATGCTTTATTTCATTAAATATCCAGGGAGCGCCTATACTTGCCCTGCCAATCATTACCCCATCTACTCCATATCGATCGCGCATCAGTTTAGCTTTTTCAGGACTATCCACATCTCCATTACCAAAAATGGGAATGTGAATGCGGGGATTATTCTTAACCTCCGCAATTAAGCTCCAGTCGGCAGGTCCTTTGTACATTTGCTTGCGGGTTCTTCCATGAATAGATAAGGCTTTAATGCCAATATCTTGGAGACGTTCGGCAACGTCCATGATGTTTTTAGTAGAATCGTCCCAGCCCAATCTTGTTTTCACGGTAACGGGTAAGTTGGTGCTTTTAACCACCTCCATCGTCATTTTCACCATTTTGGGAATATCCTGAAGCAGTGCGGCCCCAGCTCCTTTACAGGCCACCTGTTTAACCGGACATCCGTAATTAATATCGATCAGGTCGGGACCGGCCTTATCGGCTATCGATGCGGCCTCCCGCATCGAATTAATATCACTGCCAAAGAGCTGAATGCCTATTGGACGTTCGTATTCAAATATATCCAGCTTTTGAACACTTTTTACGGCATCCCTTATGAGTCCCTCCGAAGAAATAAATTCCGTATACATCAAATCCGCACCGTTTTGTTTGCATACAGCACGAAAAGGAGGATCACTCACATCCTCCATAGGAGCAAGCAGCAAAGGAAATTCACCAAGTTCTATCGATCCTATTTTAATCATTGCTAGGCAACCACTGAATTTTTCATTTTAAAAAAGTCAAACGCATTTTTGCTAACTTTGTACAAAGGTATAAATTTTAAAAAGGATGAATGATTGCTGCATTTAAAGATACTTCACCTGGAGTTAAGTTAATTAGTTTATTGATCTTGATATTAACCTCAATGATCATTTTTTCGGTTATTGGCATGTTAATCTGCATTCCGGTCTATCACATTAACTTTCTTACCGATCCCAATGCACTTAATGACCTTGACAACGGCAATGTAATTGCGAGTTTAAAGGTACTTCAGGTAATTGGAACCGCGATAGGAACCTTTATTGCCCCTGTTTTATTATTCGCACTCTTTTTTATCCAGGGTAAACTATCCTTCTTTCACCTTAACAAGGCCCCCCGCCTTGCCTCCATATTTATAGTTGTCCTATTAATGATCGCGGCCATGCCCCTGATTAACTGGATGGCGGAGCTAAACAGCAGAATGATACTCCCCGATGCCCTCTCCGGCGTAGAGCAGTGGATGAAATCGAGTGAAGATCAATTGGAAAAGCTAACCAAAGCCTTTTTAAAAATGAATAACATAGGCGATCTTGTGCTAAACCTTTTCATCATCGCCTTCCTTGCCGCCTTAGGTGAAGAATTGCTGTTTCGAGGGGTTATTCAGTGTGTTTTACTCGATTGGGTAGGAAATAAACATAAAGCGATATGGATTACGGCTATTCTCTTCAGCGCCTTTCACATGCAATTTTACGGCTTTTTGCCTCGCATGATGCTTGGAGCCTTGTTGGGATACTTATATTTTTGGAGTGAATCCCTCTGGTTACCCATCATCGCCCATTTTAGCAACAATGCCATGGCCGTAGTAATTTCTTATTTAATCGACAAGGGCCAATTTCCCAATGAAGCCGAAACTGTGGGAGGAGATACCAGTGATTTATCCCTCGTTTTAATCAGCCTGTTCTTGGTAGGCGGCTTTCTACTCCTTATTTACAGGTTAGAAAGCATCCATTCAAAGCAAATCTCAGCTAAAGAAAGGGAGACTACTTAAGCTATTATTGAAAAGGATTCAATTAGTTGAGAAAGCCGAACGATTGGGCAAGTGAATAGTAAATTGAGTTCCCTTTTTAGGCTCACTTTTAAATTGAATGGTTCCACTGAGTTTTTCTACCGCACTTTTTACAATATACAATCCAAGGCCAGAACCTTTTGAATCGGAATTAGCCCGATAAAACATATTGAACACTTTATCCTGAAAGTCATTTGCTATCCCCAGGCCATTATCCAAAATCTTTACTTCTATCCCCTCTGCCATGTTAAACAAATGAATGGCTATAAAGGAATTGGGCTCATTGTAATTCTGGTATTTAATCGCATTTTCAATAAGATTCTGAAAGATGGAAGCAATTATTTTTTTATCCGAAAAAAAGGGCTCCGTATTTGCCACCTGAATCCTAAATTCAATTCTACTAAACCCCTTGCTAAACTCGAGTAGTTTGAGAATATCATTTATAATTATATTAAAATCCATTTTCTCCAAAACAATTTCCTTTTCTTTTACCATCATGGTTTCTATCAATAAAACCAAAATGTCATCCAACTTGGAAGTGCTTTTTGCAATCATTTCAAAGTATTGATTATTCGGAGTTTCTTCCCTTGCCAGCTTACACAAGCCCATAATAGAGGAAAGCGGCCCCCGTAAATCATGGGTAGCTTTATAAATAAAGGTATTGAGTTCGTTGTTCTTTTCCTGAATTTTACCAAAGGCCTTTTCCCTTTCCTTTTTACTTTTCTTCATCAGGTTTTTGGTGATTTCCCTAATTTTAAGATCATGGTTTAAAATCAGGTATTCCATTACCAGGATGATGCTTATAAGTGCGATGAGAATGGCAAGAACGAAAATGAAGTTTTTCTGGGCGTTTTCATTTTTCTCCTCCATGAGTTTAATCTTGCGCCACTCTTTTTCCTTTATTTCATCCATCACCATCCTGGCCTGATCGGTTATTTTGATGCCCTTTCCCGAAGAGATCAATGCCAATGCCTCTTCAAAATGGTTATTCTTTCTTAATGCTACAGCCGATTCCATGATGGCTATTTTATCATTCATCAACTGCTCAAAAATCCTGATGTTTTTTTGTTGCTTGACATCATTAATCGTTAAACTGCGAATGGGGTTTAGGTGCTCGGCTATAACATTGGTTTTCTTTTTAAACGGATCCAGGAAACTGGTGTTCTCCGTTAGCACAAATCCCCGGGTACAGGTTTCCAGGTAGGTAGAAAAGGTAAGGGAATGCTCTGCTTCATTAAGTGCTTCATGCGTCAGGGAAATTAAGTGGTTGGTTTCCCTGAAATTTTGATTGCTCTGATAGGACAAAGTTCCTATCGCCAATAAAACGATCATGACGACAATAAACCCAATGCGAATTTGATTCTTTATTTTCATTTCAACATAACTGACTTTAAAAGTAACAGAAAATAATAAATCAGCAATACAATTTAGTCTTAATGCCCGGTTCAATGTCAAATAACCTGATCATTTTTGTTTAGGCAATCCGGTTAAACCGGAAAGATCGCTCAGGTATCCACTTTAGGCTATGCCAGTGATAGATGTAACGTATTTGAAAAATAGTCAACTAGGCTTGCGGCTCCCGGATTTGTTTTGTTGACATTGAGTTTATTTATACTTTAGCCATCATTAATAAATCCTGCTTTTATACAAATAGAAAAAAATTTACAATGAAGATCTTTTTGAAACCTCAATTTATTGTCTTTGTTCTGGCACTTTGTATCATCGGCAGGTTATCTGCCCAAACAGTTGCCACTTCAGTTGACCCTAAAAAGTACGAAGGCAAATGGTATATTAATGCAGCCATCCCCCTTGCGCTGGACAAAGACTGGTGCTGTACCATTGACAATTACTCGCTTAACAAAAAGGGATATATAGATGTATTAACCACCTATCGCAAATACGACCTTAAACACAAATCAAAAAGCCTGAAACAGAAACTGATTCCTGATAAGAACTCCAACTATACCAAGTTTATGGCCAAGGTGCTTATCTTTTCGGCTCCTTATTGGATCATCAGCGTGGCTGATGATTATTCTTACGCTGTATTAGGGCACCCCGATAAAAAGTACTTGTATTTTATTTCGAAGAAACCTCAAATGGAGGAGGGCTTGTATCAAAAGCTTGTTAAGTTCAGTGCCGAACAGGGCTATGACATCAGTAAAATTAAAAGACAGGTGCAGGAATAAGCCCGACTTGTTTTCTCTTATCGCTTTCCAAAAGTTTAAAACGTTGGAAAAGCGATAGTACATGAAGCGCCTACCCTTGTTGGTTTTAGCGGATCAGACTCACATTCCCTTTCTTGGTTAGCTGCTGCCCATTATATAGCTTACCACTAAAGTAATAAATGAATACGCCGGAGTCCATTTTCTTTCCATTGAATGTGCCATCCCAACCATGTTGAGCATCTACACTGCTGAACACTTTGTTTCCCCAGCGGTCGTATATATTAAAACTCATTTCCTCAATGCATGGGTTTCTGGCATAAAACACATCATTCATGTTATCTCCATTAGGTGAAAAGGCATCGGGAACAAATATAGGACCACAATCAGCATCTACAATTACTTTTACCGAATCCATATCTATACAACCCGATGCATTGGTAATGGTTAAATAATAGGTAGTTGTTTGTTGAGGTGTAGCTGTTGGATTGGTGCACGTTGGACAACTCAGCCCCGCAGGAGGAGTCCAGGAATAATTACCAACACCACTTCCCGAAAGCGTTACCGACTGCCCAAGGTAAATATGCTGCTCCACGCCAGCTACTGCTATAGGTGTGGGATTTACGGTAACCGAATCGGTGGAATTACCCGGGCAACCATTTTTTGTTACGGTTACCGAATAACTCATGCTGCTGGTTGGACTCACAGAGATGGAAGCGGTTGTTTCGCCATTACTCCATAAATAGGTTCCACCACCGGTAGCGGTAAGAGATGTTGTGCCAGCAAAACAAATACTATTGTTCCCACTTATACCGGGTGTTGGATAGGGATTAACCGTAACCGTTGTTACCGCCGAACCTGTACATCCTCCATTTGTTACTACTACCGTATAACTTACAATACCCTGAGGTGTAGCTACTGGATTTGCGATTGTTGAATTACTTAAACTTGCCGAAGGGCTCCAGGAATAAGTTCCTCCTCCGGTAGCCAAGAGATTAGTTGTTGCGCCGGAGCATATGCCCACATCAGGACTTACGTAGATAGAAAGTCCGTTCACCGTTACATTTGGAGTACCATCTCCACCTTTAGTGCCT
>Ga0206944_1102_pt1 | contig 15547 bp, 15 predicted proteins | sample Alteio_BWOrgHeat_4_FD_152978 | JGI IMG/M metagenome (GOLD analysis project Ga0206944, IMG submission 152978) | Enriched cells from forest soil in Barre Woods Harvard Forest LTER site, Petersham, Massachusetts, United States -... | ecosystem: Environmental > Terrestrial > Soil > Temperate forest > O... | reverse complement strand
TTAATAGTTAGAATGAGGTGTCATTAAAAAAAGCGAGCCTTGAATTATATTGCAGCATTGTGATAGTGTAGTTATTAAATGAACCCATTGGATCAAACCTTGTCCTGATATCGCTGTGTGGTTCTTGATATGAACCACACTATATCGGAAAAGATATTTTATTTATTAGGTGTTTTTCTCAAAATAAATTTTAAAATTTGTGGAATAACTTTATTTTTCCTAATTTTGCAATTACCTCTATACAACTAAAGGTTTTCACTTAAGGGATCCATGACTGGCGACTTAACTAAAAAAACAGTTAGTGCTTTGTTTCTTGTAGCAGGCACATGCATTGGCGGTGGTATGCTAGCTTTACCGATATCGAGCAGTATTGCGGGCTTTTGGCCATCAGTAGCAGTGATGTTTGCTGCTTGCGTTTTTATGACAATTACAGGTTTATTATTTCTTGAGGCAACATTATGGATGGGAAACGATGCGCATATAATTTCGATGTCTGTAAAATTACTCAACAAGTATGGCAAGATTGTATGTTGGCTTTCTTATTTATTTATAGGATATTTTTCTTTAATAGCCTACGTCTCTGGCGGAGGAAAAGAGATTTCATTTGTAGCAACTGAAATTCTTAAATTGCCATTCTCAAATTATTGGGGGAGCTTTATTTTCATTTCTATTTTTAGTTTAATTTTATATCTTGGACATAAAACAGTCGAAAGAGTAAATACGATTCTATTTATTAGTATGATTGTAGCTTATATATCTATGATCCTTTTGACTCATTCTGAAGTCAAGTTTCATTTATTAGAAAGGTATGACTTAAATGCAAAGAATTTATTTTTTATCTCTCCATTGATGTTGACAACATTTAGCTTTCCTGGAATTGTTCCAACGATTGTTCCTTATCTTGAAAGAAATATTAGGTCTTTAAGAATAGCCATCATTGGTGGTACCACAACGACTTTTTTTGTTTATTTTGTCTGGCTATTTATTATGTTTGCATCTGTACCATATGAGGGCTCACATGGACTGAAAGAAGCTTTTTTATGTGATCTACCTGCCACTGAATGTTTGCATTATGCGATTGATAATCCAGTTTTGTCTTATGTAGCTCAATTTTTTGCTTTTTTTGCACTAACAACATCATTTTTAGGTATAGCTTTAGCGCTCTTTGATTTTTTAGCTGATGGACTTAAAATTTCAAAAAGAGGTTTAGGTAAGTTGGTTTTGACACTATTAATAGCCCTTCCCTCACTGTTTTTTGGTGTATATTTTAAAAGAGCATTTATTACAGCTTTAGAAATGTCTGGAGGAATTGGGGATTCCATTATTAGTGGTTTGATTCCTGCCATTATGGTTTGGCGAGGGCGTTACCATTTTAAATTGGTAAAAAAGGATTCTTATCATGTAACAGGTGGAAAAACTCTACTGGTCATCATCGGTATAATATCCATCTGTATTTTAGCCTGTGAAATTTATCGACAAATTTTCAATTTATAATTTTAGTTTGTATTAATTGTTTGTTGGTATATATTGTATTGTGTTGCGGAATAAATAACAACCCAAAATGGGTTATATGAAATTCATTATCTTAAGTAGTTTAAGTATGTTATTGCTTTCTTTTTTTTAATCTTGATGTTTTACTTCTTGAAACGCAATGTCCTAAATGCGGAAAATATTATTTAATTGGTGCACGTCATTGGTGCCAACCCAAAAAGTCTGATCAAAACGTATCTCAATCATCTAAAAATCTGGTTCATCACATAAATGAGTACTAAATGAATGATTCAGTAACCAAGGATGCTTTTAGATCACCAAGAGCAATTACATAGCAAAACGGCAAAGATGGAGTAAGGTAGTCACTTTGTGGTGACTACCTTCTCAAATAATGTTGAGCTCACATTATTTTTGAGGGGTCTGTTATGGCAACATACAGGCCTACTCTTAACAATTTGAAGAACTGTACATGTTCACGCAATGGTGTCAACTTAAGAGTTTGATTGACATAAGATGTTGAATTAAAGCAACTTGCCAAGAAAACAACAATCTGGAGCAATGTATGAACAAATAAACCAACGTCCTTGATCGAATTCAGGCCTTAATCAAAGATCCCATCTTTATTGCTACACATCGAATAGATTCGACAGGATACTGTGAACCCAGCCCTACTTGGAATGAAAAAGGTGCTAAGTGAAGACTCAGCAAGGAGAGCTTTTCAGAAAATAGATACTAAGGACCAAGAAAAGCGCAAATTTATATCAAATCCTGGCTATGTAGCAATTCATACAGGAGAGGTATCAGGAACGATAGTGGGTGGCTATATCGATTCTTTTAATATCTTACAAGGCACGGATTACATCCCTTCTATTCGGAACGCGGTGTTATTTTTGGAAGATAACTACCCTACGACGGCTGACATTCTCGATTGGCATATTCATTCTCTTATCCTTCAAAAAGATTTTCAATACGTTAAAGGTATTGTATTAGGACGTTTTCAGGTCGATTCTAAAATCACGGTGAACCTCTTTGCAAAAAATAGTTGATTCCAAAAGTGAGCTTAAACATATGCCAGTAATTGCTGAAGCAGCTTTCGGGCATACTTTACCTTTATTCACCTTTCCAATAGGGGGAGAAGTCAAGCTAGAAGTAAAGTCTACAGGGATTAAGGTGTTGTTAACAAAAAAATAGAAATACTTTAGAATCAAAAGTAATACCTGTTAAATCAACATGTTCTGAAAAATCGTAATGAAATAACAGTTACATCTATACATTATCAAAAAAGCCCGCGTTAATAATTATCTATGCCGTACTTCTATAACGCATTTTTTTTGGGCAATCTCATCAATTAACTGCGAGAGCTGATTTTGATTCGAACTATCAAGATTGGCATCCCATTCGTCTAATAGAATGAGTTTAGCCTCAACATTTTTATAAACTTCTTCTAACTGCTTTTTAAGTAGCTCTCCGGTAGATTTTTCAATTTCCCCAAAGAAAAAATGAAGATGATTTTGACTTGGCAAATAAAAAGCATCTTCCTTGAAAATTCTTTTCATTTCAAGAAGTAGCGAAGACTTTCCGCTTCCATTTTCCCCTCTTACTGTGATTCGACCCGGCTGATTCACCAATTGTTTAAGAGAATCAATAGAAACTGGGTGAGCATTGACTTGGTGATGCCCTTGAAGTTGAATAGATTTCCAGTTAATTCTCTGTACATAATAGCTTTGGTTTGATTCTTGTAATTCAACTACTTTTAAAATATTTTTCACTCTTGTTTTTACAGAGCCAAACTGGGTCACTAAATAAAGTAAATCGTAAGTATAGCTCAAAATGAGAAAAAGTCTTGGCATAATCACGACAAATGCGGCAAGAGCAACAGGATCTCCAATGTGGCGATACATTCCATATGCCGCAATTAGGAGGGTAGGTAAGAAGGTCAACAAAGAGATTGCAATAGAAATTAATTCTCGGAAAACAGAAGCTGCCACATTATTTTTTATTGCTCGACCTATTCTTTGATCAGTACTTTTTCTCCAGAATCCAAGATTGTAAACATTGCCAAGAACTACGTTATCCCAAAAGGATAAGATAGATTTTCCCAGTTCTATACGGCTATCTTGAGCTTCGTTAACCAGTTTTTTGTGTTGATTGTTCTGGAACTTGATGAGTAGGAATCCCAGTATTAGACTAATCGAATATGATACAACAAAAAAAGAATCAACGAGAAACGAAATGGTTAGGATGTTGAGAAATGTATTCAATCCAGAGGAGGCTAAGCCAAAATAATAATGGACAGCTTGATCAATTGTTTGTGAGCCTTCATGATTCACTGTGGAAATGAATTCATCTCTTTTAGATTTATCACTCCATAAATTTGTTCGTTGTGAATTAGCTTCGATAAATAAATTGATGTATTTTCGCAGTGTGCTTTGTTCCCAAGTCACAAGTAAAACACTCATAACTGCTGCAGGAAGATAAGGTAGGAGCAAAGAAGATAAGTACAGCAGGAGGTTGGTTGAAAAATCATTTCCAGTCACTACATCATTAGATAATCTCACGATCCATAGCGTCGAGGAAGCCACGATCAATTGCTGTATCACGAGAGCTATAAAACAATAAATCGTGTTCTTATTTTTAAGGCAAAAAGAATAAGGGTGCTCTGAAATATTTAGTCTAGAATACATTAAGATACCAGTAGATCATTTGGTGAAAGACTATTTTGACAGATCCCAATTATTTCTAATGCTCTAGGTGTTAAAATTTTATCCCTGTTGGGATGGGATAGTAGTTTTGCAATAGCTTTTTGTGTACTCTCGATTAGCTTATCAGTTGCTGGATGGATTTGGCATCCAGAATGATCAACAAGACATCTTGCTCTTAATGAAAGGATTTCTGTAGCAACTACAATACTATGCAATACTCTATCTAATGGTCGCTCTGCCTGCAAAATAGCAGACAAAGAAAAATTGTCTTTATCATACATTAAATCTAGGCTTTTGTAGTGTAAAAATCTCAATTCGTCCAAAAACATAAGAGTGTGGGTCAATTCGTGAACAAAGTATTCAAGGTAATCACACGTTTTCCAACCTTTTTCAGGATTTCCCCATACAACACCAATTGCAGCTGAGGTTGTTCCTCCAACGGCGTGCAGAGAACCGCCACAAAAGATAACATTGACAGCAAGACTGAAAAGAAAATAAAGGTGAGGTTCAACTGCAAGGAGAATACTTAAATGTTCCTGAATCTTGGCAATTGGATTCACAACAGCGGAATCATTACCAATCAATTGATCGATTCCTTCTTGTTGGAGATTCACATTAAAACATTCTGCGTACTTGCGACTTTTTTCCAAATCGCCAACGAGTTCAACATCGAGAGAATGGCTCACTGGAATTTCTGGCTGAAGTTGAGCTAGAAAAGTCTTATAGTTACGCTTGAGAATGTTCTTAGTAAGCGAATTTTTAGATTCAAATTCTTTAAGAGATAGAAGGACTATCGTCTCAAGACATTTTTGATAACCAAATTGATGATAAATAACTCACCTCACACGTTATAGAGAAGATTTTCTTCCGGTTTTGTAAGTTATCATGTTCCATTTTGTTGTTGAGGGTTTTGCATCGCAGATATAGGCGTTTTTTTTGGAAATCAATTCATTGAGAACATCTCTCGTTAATTGAAGATCTTCGTTTGTTATTCCTTGAATAACCGCATTGATTACCAAGTCTTCGGTCCGTTCTTGTTTTTTTTGCGCAACTGTCATAATTCGCTCCTTGGGGTTTTTTGATTTCAATAGTTTAGACTGTTTAAGATTATTATTCAAGCTCTAAATTTTCTCAGCAATTTCCGTGCGGTATACATTATTGCACGAAGGTTTTACAACTTATCTTGCCTGTGGAACTGCCGGTATAGGAGCCTTTATTTCTATCTGATTTGGATAGCTGGCAAATTATCGGAAGCACGCATAATGTGTAAAGCGAACCCCTCTTTAGACCACAAAGCTCTGATTTAGGCTAGAATGTCTACACTGGGTTAGGATTTGCCAGGCCAGCCGCAATTTCTGTCAGAACAAGTGGAGGTCTGAGAGTTTTTCCGGGGGTTTGATGGTGCAAGTTCCATACCCGCAACAACCCCATTTCCAGATTATGTCGATCGCATAGTGATAGGACTGCCGTCAAAGTTTTACTCTCTCAACGAATGAAGGCAGCTTATCTACCGGCCGCAAATACAGCTCCACTCCAAGATCAGATAAAGAGCCGCGTATCCTAACCGTTTAATCTGGCGTAAGTTTATTTCGCAAAGCGAAATAAACTTACGCTAGAATCCTCCCTTATGATTTTTTCTATCGTACTAGGTTTAAGAAATAATGTTTCTATGTCAGATCTTGAAAACGGACAATGCTGACATCCTGCCGAACATTTTGTTGTAATCAGTATGGTATTGGCTATTTCGTTGATCATCTTTGATTATTTAAGGTTTCGACAGAATGCCGTATTTCGACAACAATCCGTTTCAAGCTCAGCTGATCGATAAGTTGGTCTAAAATATTGCGATTTTCAGATGAGAGATTAGCGTCCCACTCGTCCAATAAAAGAACACCACATTTTTCTAGTTTGACATCATTCAAAGCTGCTAAAGCGATTTCTCCTGTCGACAGGCCTAATTTGTTTTCTTGCAACATTAACTGATGTTGCGCAGGAAGATATGTTGCTGATGTGCTTAATTTATTCTTTATATTCAATAACAGACTAGATTTTCCTGCGCCATTAGGTCCAGTAATGGTGTAACGACCCACTTTTCCTTGAACTAAAAACTGGTCAATATCATTCGTGGAAAAAGTTTGCTCTCCCATTTTAATACTAATATTGTTTTTTTGGACAAAGGAACTAAGATCATAAGATGGGGGCTTAATAAGACTTTCGCTGGTCACAGACAATTTCTCGCTCAATGCTTTCCACCTTGCCACGTAGGTTTGAACGATTTGAATGTGCATAACTATTTGTAAGCTTCGTGGAAGCATTACCAAGATAGCCAACACAAAACTTGCGTGTTTTTGATTCATCCATGCAAGAAGAAGGGCATAGCCCAGAACTAAACCGTTTGTCACCATTCCGGCAAGCGTTATAGCCCATTCTCTTTTCTTAACAGTTTCAAGAGCAGCTTTTTCGGAGTCTATAAACAAAGCTGTAAAACACCCCTTCCAACGCTGATAGAACACTTCATTGCCCAATACGATGTTATCCCAGCTTCTACTAAGATGGGCATTCAATTGATTATCTGCTAACATTTCATCACGGCTCGAAATCGCAATTTTGTTTCCAAAAAGGTGAATAATCCCTAAACCTAGTAGCCCGGCAGTCACAATAGTGATACCTAAAGTTACATCGGTAACAAGAATGATAGACACAGTATTAAAAATGATGTTCAAGCTAGTAGCTACCACATCAACCAAAAAATATACTGTTGCTTGGATGGTTTCTTGACCACCTCTACACATAATGTCATGCCTTTGGTGTTTAGATGTCTGATTATGCCAGTGGGTGGGATGATTATAATTTGTCTGAATGTATTCATTGAGATAATTTAGCTGTGCAAGCTTACTGGCCCGTACTGTACACCAGTCAACTCCATAGTGAATGAAAGTACCCGGTAAAAAAATGCAGATGAATAGAATCACCGCTAAATGTTCTTGAAATCCCCGGCTTGGGAATTGACTCACAACTTCTCCCAAAAAGAAAGTACCTGCAGCAACTAAGATTTGCTGCAATATAACTGTCAGGAATACAATGCAGAGCCATTTGTTTTTTAAAATACAACACAGAGCTTTCATATAATTTAATTTAATATATTTAAATAATCCCAATCAATTTTTTTTGGTTTATCTCCAGGAATAAACAACGTAGTAGCATAGTCTATGTTGTATCTACATGCCTCAAGGTTTCCAATTGTACTAGGCATGCGAATAGAATCCATATTTTTTTCGCACGAAATTTTACAAAGAAATATCTCTTTCTCTTCTGGATAGAATTTTAATAAATAATTTTTAAAAATATCCAAGCGGTTACCTGATGCAGGATCTAAATAATTTGTTACAGAATTTCCTATAGAACAAACATGGTAAATAAAATAAGAAAGTGCTGTATTTTCTAGTGACTGTTTGCGTTGCTAGGATATAATAGTATGTTGATTTTTTGCAAGATTTTGGTGTAACTTCTCAATAACTCATGGTAACCTCATTTCCCGTAAAAATTGTACCTAGGTTTATCGCAACCATCTGAATAAAAACAGATTACCCTGTTTTTTTAGTTGACTTTTTACTTTTTCATAGGTCTAATTAGACCTATGAAAAAGGAGTTTCAAAATGTCGTGCCGCATCAACCAAGTGAATAAAAAAACAGGTGTTACTTATGTTTATGAGTCTGTGTCCTACTGGGACAAAGAAAAGAAGCAGGCACGAAACAAAAAAACTTGTATCGGAAGACTTGACGCCAATGAGACCTTCGTTCCATCTACGCGACTTGCACCCGAACAAGCCGCAGTTAGAGACCCGATTGTTACAGCATCCGCCGAGATAGTAGGGTCTTCGATTATTCTCGATACCATCACAGACATGCTTGGATTGAAAAGCTTGCTAAAATCTAGTTTCCCCGGTGAGTATCGTCAAATTTTAACGATGGCGTATTATCTCGTTTCTCAAGGCGGCCCTTTGAGTCATTGCGGGACGTGGTGCAAAAGTCATGCACATCCCTTTGGAATACCGTTAACAAGCCAGTGCATCACTGAGATTCTTCGTGCAATTAGCATCGATAAAAAACAAACTTTTTTCACTAAATGGATGGATAAGGTTTCCGAGGACGATTACCTCTGTTATGATATCACCTCGATTTCATCGTATTCAGAACTTAATGAATACATCAAGTACGGTCATAATCGCGACTTGGACAAATTACCACAGCTAAATTTAGCCATACTTTTCAGTCAGAAAGGACGCTTACCAGTATATTTCGAGAGGACTCCTGGAAATATTACTGATGTCACCACACTACACAATCTTCTAAAGACCTTTAAAGCTATGGAGAAAAAGACCCTTCACTATGTGATGGACAAGGGGTTCTATAGCAGGAAGAACGTTGATGAACTACTCGCTTCCAAAGATAAGTTCATGCTTTCGGTCCCTTTGAACAACAAATGGGTACAGCATGCTATTGATGACATCTATGATGTTATCCACGGGCCTGAGGGATACCAAAAGCTTGATGACGAGGTTCTTTATATCCACACTCGCTTGTACCCATGGGGAAAGGACAATCGTCGCTGCTACCTACATCTCTATTATAACGCGCTTGCGCGGGCGCATGCCGTCGATCAGTTTAGCGAGAAACTGGTCGGGTACAAGAAGGAGTTGGAATCAGGAAAACCAATAAAAGAGAATCAAGAAGCATACGACACTTTTTTCATTGTGAAGACTACCCCAAAACGTGGGAGTCAAGTCTCGTACAATACTCAGGCTGTGAATCAATATATTAATCGCTACGCTGGATTCCAAGCTCTGCTGACCAATAGCATCAAAAGCCCAACAGAATCTCTACAGATCTATCGAGATAAAGACATAGTGGAAAAGTGCTTCGATGACATGAAAAATCAGTTGGACATGAAGCGTCTACGTATGCACAGCTCGGCAACTGTTGATGGCAAGCTTTTCATTCAATTCATTGCGCTTATCTATATAAGTGCTTTACGTAGGGAGATGAGAAAGACTACGCTTATTGAGCGGTATACAGTTCGAGAGCTTCTGCAAGAAATGGACACACTAACGAAAGTGAAATACTCCGGCAAGTACGGGCACATCCTCACCGAAATAACAAAACCGCAACGAGAAATTTTGAAAGATCTGAACATTGCACTGCCGAGCAAAACCTAGGTATAATTTTCACGGGAAATGAGGTTTCTAACGAACAACTTCTCTTGTTGACGAAGTCGGTATAAAACCCAAAGTTATCTATACACAAAATATTTGCAAAAAAGCATGGGTTAAAATAAAGTTAAAATTTAACAATTTCTAACATTTGAGGCTTTTTATGGACCCAAACAATCAATTGTCATTAGCTTCGTACCAATTCAAAACTTCTCAAGATTTGGTAGTGATGGCCAGTCAACCTGCTGTTCAGCAAAAAGTTACAGAATTAGAAAAAAGCTTTTACACAATCAATATCGAGCAAACGATGGGCTATCTTTCGCAAGTGGGAGGTCTTTTGCAATTAGCCTACGCTGGGACGAAAGGGCATAAATCGTGTGTAAAAGTGACTGGAATTTTAAGTGACTATCAAGCACTAATTAAAAATTCACAAATTGCAAATCGCAAATTTGTCCTCGGCTGTTTAACTTCTGTAAAAAATCACCAATCTGCTTTGAATATGGCAGAAAAAAAGAAATATGAGTCTGCAATTTCCTACCTTGTAGAGTGTGGAAATCAGGCAGCCGAAATGGCCGAACTAGCGGACAAGTTAATTAATGAATCGCAAGCGCTGTGTTCGATGTCAAAAGAAGCCTTACTCTTAGCTGTGGAAGATGAAAACACTTCAACAGATCAAAGAGAAAGGATTACTAAGGAAATTCATGATCTTCAGGCCAAAGAAGCAGCTTTAAAATCAAAAACAATGGATTTGGCAAGACAAGTTGAAGAGGAAAAAATTAAAGAAAAAGCTCTTTGCACAAAAGCTGAAAAAGCGCAGGCACAAGCTTTTGCCATCGGCATGGTTTCTGCTGTCATGAAGCCGCTTGGACAAATTGCAGGCTCCATTTTACCCATTGTAACCCCTATTACAAGTACAGCAGGTTTCATTGGAACACAAATCATCCAAGCATTGACTCAAGCTCAGTCTACAGAATCGCGCCTAGATAAAGAACTTACAGAATTAAAATCTCAGATCAAAAAGAAAAGCGATCTCATTGCCGAGGAAAAATTAAAAGGGGAAAAAGGGGATGTGGCACTAATTGCCAGTTTAGAGAAAGAGGAGAAGGATCTCAATACAAAATTGGATGCATTGCTTAATTCTTCGCAAGCGGCAAAAGCTGCCTTAAAAGAAGTTCAAGAGGAGTTTCAAAAGAATGCTGACAACTTCCATTCGTTAGAGCAAAAAGCAGCCGAAAGAAGAGTAGAGGCTCAAAAGGCTCAAATGGAAGCTAATGCTCAGCTTGCTGAATCAATAGAGCGGCTCAAAGGATTTAATGTTGAAAAAAATGATTTAAATAAATCGATCGCTTCCTTGGAAATTGCAGTCAAGACACTTGGAAAAATAAAGACAGTATTTGAAAATACACGCGTCTTTTGGAACGAAGTGGAAATGCAATGTAAGACACTTTCCGACATTTCAACGATGAAAATTTTGTTAAAGGAAGAAGAGCATCAGGAATTTAGTAAAAATCTCTTAGAATCGGCCTGGAGTTGGATTGTTCTTGGAAAGATCAACTATTCAGCCTTGCAATCTATAGGCTTAGTACAGGAAAAAGTCGATGTTATTATGTCTAATCTTCCTAATGCAGAAGAAAAAAAACAATTAATCGAGGTAAAATCGGACTTACTTCTTTTACAAATTAAAGGGGAAAATGATCTATTAACAGGGAAGCACTCGTAATTAATTATTCAATATTTGGAGAGTTATGGCATTACAAAGTATCAGTCCCTTATCCGTTGTCACAACAGAGAATTTACAACTTTTAGCAAATTCTTCAGAACCTTTAGTCCAAAAGCAAATAAAAGCAATCGAAACGCTTTTTTATAATGTTGATGTAACTAAAGCAATGAATGATCTTTCAAATGTGGGAACATTGTTGGCAACAGCCTATGCCGGAACAAAAAACCACCCTTCTTGCGCTAAAGTTGTCGATATTTTGGCAAATTACCAGACTTTGATCAAAAACTCTTCAGCAGCCACAACGATGTTTGTAGGTGGGTCTTTGGAAGCCATAAAAATGCATAAAAAGGCTCACGATAAAGCAAGCGAAAAGAAATACTCCTTGGCCATAAAATTTATCGCTCAATGTGCAACAATTGCCAAGAGCATGGAAAATGCTTCAGAGGAATTAGTGAAGGAGTCTGCCCTATTGTGTGATCAGTCCAAAGAGGCATTAATTGCGGCCATATCGGATGAACAGGTTTCCACAAATGACAGAAAGAGAATTCATGAAGAAATAAACAAATTAAAGGCTCAGGAAGCTTCTTTACAATCGAAAATCACAGATTTAGGTAATCAAGTTAAAGAAGAAAGAGAGAAAGAAAAGACAGCTGCTAAAAAAGCAGATCGAGCACAAACATACGCTTTAGTGACAGGGATTATTTCGACAGTATTAAGTCCCATTACTCTACTTGGCACGGCAGCCGTAAAATTGCTAAACCCTTTTAGCAATGAGGGAACACATACTCAACAAACTTCTTCGTCTATCATGTTCAATAAATTGTTGGCTCAAATTCAAACGAGGAATGAGGAATTAGTCAAGATTGGAGAGGAAATAGATCTAAAAAAAATACAGCTGGAACAAGAGAAGTTAAATGGTGGTGATCAAACCAAGATTAAAACGATTGAAAGCGAGATTCAAACGCTTAATATTAAAAAAGAGAGTCGTACAAAATTATTAAAAGAATGTGAATTAGCTTTACAAAAATTGCAAGCTTCTTTTGAAAAAGAACAAAACGTTTATTTAAAACGAGAAGAAGAGGCCGCACTAAAACGTGCGGTTATTCAGAAAGAAGAAAGAGAAGCCAATGCAGATCTAAAAAAATCTGTGGTTCTTCTAGAAGGTTTAAATGAAGGAGATGATGAATTAAGTAAGTCGATTGCTTCGTTAGAAGTGGCCGTCAAAACTTTAGGGAAAGTGAAGACTGTTTTTGAGAATGTGCGTTTGTTTTGGAAAGGAGTAGAGGCTCAATGCCAATCACTAAGCAATATTGAAGTGTTAAAACTTCTCGGCGATGATGAAGATGATGACTTTTCCTCTGAAATTGTCAATGCGGCTTGGAATTGGTGTGTTTTAGGCCAGATCTGTATAAAATCTTCATCAGCCATTGCAGGGGTCGATAAAAAAGTTGATGACATTATGAAAAATCTTCCAAGTGCAAGTGAAACAAAACAATTGATACAGCAAGCCGCGCAACAAATTAAACTTCAAATTGAACTTGGCGATAACAAGGAAGGATAAGGATTATGCATTCACAAGAAGTAGGAATCGTAGTGCATGGCACGCACTTCCTTAAGGCTTCCAACGAATTGTACTCTGCCTTGTTTACAAACATTAGCGCTTTAGAAAAAAAAACTAAAAAAGAAAAAAAATTTTTAGCTGTTAATTTACGCTCTACCTTTCAATCTTTAATTGCGCTCAATCAGACTGTTTCAAAGCAATTATCTGCTAAGAGTGATCAGTTGAAAGAGGAGTTAAAAACTTCAGTTGAAGAGCATACCCACACAAGTCAAAACTTAAAAAAAACCAAAGAAGAAAAAAAAATTTTAACCGCAGAGTTGTCAGGACTAAACGAGAAAAGTCAAAAAGTCAATGATACAATAAAAGAGTTAAAAAAAACCATTACTAGACATCAAAGTGATATTGTGGAGGCGGACCAGCGTAGGTTAAATGCAGCGCTTGATCTTATTCCACTTTATGGATTGATCGACGGTATAATAAAAGGAGATCCAAGAAGGGGTATCCCCTTTTTTTCACAAGTTAATGGGATTATTTCGCTTTGTAAAAAGGAAAAAGAAGAAAGTGAACGACGCCTTGGAATGGCTAAGAAAGAAACGAAAAATTTGAACGATGAAAGTCAGGCCTTAGCTTCGCGAATCGATAAAAGTGAACAAAAGATGTCTGCTACGGCTAAAAAATTGGAAGAGTTAAATGCAACCATCTTGTCTAAAGACTTAGAAATTAAACAAATTGGAAAAGACCTTACTTTAATTGGAAATTTAAACATTTCTTTAAAAAACATCACAGTAAGACATCGTTTTTTGCAGGGGGATCTCGATCTTAGAGTAGAAATGATTGATGATGGTGAGTTAGATGATAACTTCATTTCTGATATTTTCAATGCAGCCCAAAGCATCCATCGCACTTTTATTCAAGAATCTAGGGAGAGCTTAGTCTTTACAAAAGTAGAATGGCTCACTGAGGGTAAACGGCCAAGGCTAACACAAGAGAGCTAACGTCAACAGGATTGACAATCCTCTTTCTTCCAGATCTTGCCATGCACAATGGTGCGGTAATTATCAAGAGAGGCAAATTCTGCGTGGTGGGAATAGGTGCCATCGCTTTGTATCTCATACACCTCAAAGCCTTCAAGTTCTTGACCGCCTCGAAATTCCCATGCAATTGTAGTAGGGTCCACGATCCCTTTTCCTAAGATGCCATCGATTAGCTCATTGCCGAGTTCGACGGAAAATGCCTCATTTGTGAATGCAGAAAATGAAAAGCGATTGATGAGAAGTTGATCGCGTCCTTCTGTTTCCACCTCTTGAACGCACGTGATAACTCCACCTTTAGAGATATCCACAGTCCATTTTGTGCAAAAATGGAGCGAGTCAGGAGATACTGAAAATGTGATTTTCCCATGTCCAATCCAAACGCCTGGTGTAAAGATAAAAGGGTGCTCTGCAGTCATCAAAATGAAAATCTCCTGGTATAAATGCTTTGTAAAATGCCAAGGGCCATCATCGTTGAAATTACAGAGGATCCCCCATATGTCACTAAAACTAAGGGCACTCCTGTAATGGGGAGAAAGCCCGTCATCATTCCGATGTTGATGAGCACGTGCATCGCTAAATAGACGCTAATGCCCGCAGAAAGAAGTCTGCCAAAGTGATTGCTCGCCACAGCTGTAACCTGAAAACTAAAATAAATCAATGTATAAAAAAGTAATAACATGACGAGTAATCCCAATAAGCCATACTCTTCTCCAAAGGCGGGAAATACCGAATCGGTATAAGGCGCTGGCAGCCAGCCGCCGCCAGTAAATCCGCTCGTGCGCCATCCTTGCCCTGTCAATCCCCCTAAGGCTATGGCCGTTGCAGCTGCCTTTTGATGATGGGTATTGGGGTCTAAACGATCGAACTGATAACTTTTAAGAACAAGACTTGCATAGGGGCGAATCGTCTCGTGGGGGACGATATTTAAGAATATCACAGCGACCAAAATGAGCACCGCCCCTCCACACCACGTCATCGCCTTTACGATGAATCGATTCACGCCGCCAAAATAAAACATCACAAGAGTCATTGGAAAAAGCACAAGCGCAGTTCCAAGATCTGGCTGCTTTAAAATTAGGATAAAGGGGATCCCTGCGATAAGGCCCCCTAAAAGAGCTGTTCTAAGGGAGTCCGCCTGTTGCTCGCGCCTTTCTAAAAACCAGCTTAAGGTAATCACGACAATGAGCTTAGCATATTCTGAGGGCTGAAAATTCATTGGTAAAAAGGGAAGGCGATACCACCTTTGCACTCTTTGAATGGGATCAGTAAAAAAAAGTCCAATTAACATGAGCAAAACAAGGACATACAGCATCCAAGTCCACTCTCTTAGCTTATTGTAATCAAAGCAGACCATCACTGCATACACAAAGGCGCCAATCATAAACCAGCGCATCTGGGTTTTGACAAGGGGAGTAAAAAACCCCTCATCAATTCCTTCCAATGCATTGCCAGAAGGAAAATTGGAAACGATGAGCAAGCTGATGAACATCAGCCCCAAGATGACGGGAATCGTGCGGAAATCGATTCGAAATAAGTGATGGTAGTTAAATAGTCCAGAAGAGATATTCACAACATAATACTCAAATTAAAGCTTTAAGGAGATGTGCGTCTGGTGCGATAGATATCTTCGATCCGATCAAGTCCTGAAATGCAGCAATTTAAGTCCCGTATCAGCCCTGTCTTCATATCATACACCCAGCCGTGGACCCAAAGTGGCTGCTTTCTTGCCCATGCATTTTGCGCAATTGTGGTATGGCAAATGTTTTGCACTTGCTTAAGGACATTAAGTTCAACAAGGCGGTTTGCCCTTTCTTCTAAATCGACAATCG
>Ga0206944_1101_pt1 | contig 15584 bp, 16 predicted proteins | sample Alteio_BWOrgHeat_4_FD_152978 | JGI IMG/M metagenome (GOLD analysis project Ga0206944, IMG submission 152978) | Enriched cells from forest soil in Barre Woods Harvard Forest LTER site, Petersham, Massachusetts, United States -... | ecosystem: Environmental > Terrestrial > Soil > Temperate forest > O... | reverse complement strand
ATAAACCTAGAAACGGCAGTTGGAGACGGCAACTTAACGCAATCTTACAGGAGGCAGCCGATCTAAGTGGGGAATGACCTTTACTGAACGGTTGTTAACAGTGGTCTGTACTTTTCGACAGCGAACAAAAACGGGCACGAGATTAGCAACTTCGTGAACATGTACTTTATGTTAGGCACAATTGCTTTAGACATCGATGGGACCTTAACGACCGATGGAAAAGGGCAGCTTATTCACGCGCCCGTTGCAAAATGCTTAAACGATCTTGCAAATAAAGGGTGGAGGCTAATTTTCCTAACGGGAAGAGCCATGGACTCTGCGCAAAGAATATTAAGCCCTCTTAAATTTAACTATTATCTCGCCGCGCAAAATGGGGCCATTGTCTTTGAAATGCCCTCTTGTAAGATGACTTATAAACAATATTTAAACAGATCCATCATTGCAAAAATGGAGGCAATCTGTCTTAATTTTGCAAGTGATTTTGCGGTGTATAGCGGATATGAAAATAAAGACGCCGTCTACTATCGGCCCAAAAAATTTTCAAAAGATCTCCTTAGTTATCTTGAGAAAAGAGCCAAGGTCTATCATGAAATCTGGTATCCTATGGAATCATTTGATGAGATGCCGATCTGCGATTTTCCAACAGTGAAGTGCTTTGAGTCTTCTTTTGAAACTGCAAACGAAATATCCCGCTTAATCACTGATAACCTAAAACTTCATGCTCCAGTCATTAAGGATCCTTTTAACCCATCATTTTATGTCATTCAAGCCTCACATTCTACCTGTACAAAAGGACTTACGCTCCTCAATTTATTCCAAATTTTGGGCAGACAAGGAGTGACAATTGCGGCAGGCGATGACATGAATGACCTTTGTATGCTTAAGGTAGCAGACATAAAAATTGCGATGAGCCACTCTCCAAAAGAGCTTTTAAGCCTTGCCGATATCATCTCAAAACCATATGTCGAATATCCGATTATCGACGCCTTATATGAGGCTGTTAGACATGTGTTTTAAAAGCAGTCCCCTTTCCTCTAATAATTTGATGACCTGCTCATCTAATTCATCCACTCTTTTGTAGATCTGGTGCAGGACCTCTCGGTTGCTATCTCTTAAAGATAAAGCTTGTAAAACCTCTTTCAACTGAGCGGGATTTAGCTGCTGTTCTTTATCTGTTAAGGCCTTCTCCGGATCGCAGTGAGACTCAATCATCAAACCATCAAATGATAAATCGATTGCTTGCTGTGAGATAAGCTGAATCATATCTCTCTTACCAGAAATATGGCTTGGATCGCAAAGAAGGGGTAAATGAGGATATCTTTTTTTAAGCTCCAATGGAATCGTCCACTTCGGCAGATTGCGATATAAGGTGTGATTAAAAGAGCTAAAACCTCGATGCACGGCAGAAAGCTTTGTGATACCACTCTTATTTAACCTCTCCAATGCGCCTATCCAAAGCTCTAAATCGGGATTCGGTGGGTTTTTGACAAGAATTGGGATATCAACGCCTTGCAAAGCATCTGCAATCCCTTGCACTGCAAAGGGATTGGCCGTCGTCCTAGCTCCAATCCATAAGAGATCAATTCCATACTCTAAGGCAAGATCGACATGTTTTGCCGTGCACACTTCTGTAAGGACCTGTACACCCACTTCCTCTTTAACGCTTTTCAGCCACTTTAAAGCAGCTTCTCCAACTCCTTCAAAGCCTCCGGGTCTTGTCCTTGGCTTCCAAATTCCTGCGCGCATCATTGTAATGCCAATTGCCTTTAACTCTTTTGCCGTCTGCATCACCTGCTCTTCGGTCTCTGCGCTACAAGGGCCTGCGATGATTGTCTTTTTAATGATGCTAGAAACGGAAATTGGAGACGGAGAAAAAAAAGGGGTAAGCTTCATCATATATTAGACTTCTTTCAAAACTTCTTTTGGTTGTTAGAATTGCCATTTTTGGCATCTTTATCGACAAATTTTTCGACCAGATGCTAACATATGCTCTCAAAATTTGTCGATAAAGCTACTTAAAAATCATCAATTTTCTCAATCAAAGCAAGTTTTGAAAGAAGTCTATTGCAGTTTAAGCGATGCGATTCCGATAATAGCAAGAAGAAGCCCAATAATCCAAAAGCGAATGACAACTTTTGTCTCAGGCCATCCCTTATACTCAAAATGGTGGTGCAGCGGCGCACATAAAAAGATCCTTTTCTTATTTCGAAGGCGATAGCTTGCAACTTGTAATATAACAGATATAGCCTCGGCCACAAAAATCCCCCCAATAAGAGCTAAGAGAAACTCCCTTTTAAGAAGGACTGCAGAAACTCCCAAAATGCCCCCTAAAGGAAGCGATCCAGTATCTCCCATAAACACCTCAGCAGGGTATCCATTGTACCAAAGAAAGCCAATGCACGCCCCGACAAAAGCAGATAAATAAACGGCAATTTCACCGCTGCCCTCAATGTAGAGAATATTCAAGTAGCTGGCAAAGTCAATATTATTAGAGACGAATGCAATCATCGCTAAACAACTTGCCACCATAATCAAGCAGCCAGATACTAAGCCATCTAGGCCATCGGTAAGATTTACGGCATTAGATGATCCCACAATCACACACATCATAAAAAATGCTGCAATGACCAAAAAAGCACCTGAAAATATGATCACAGGCTCTTTAAAAAATGGGATGTAAATTCTAGCCGCATAAGAGCTGCCTTCAAGTGTGATTGCATGGTGTTGTGCTTGCGATTTTAGTGGCACGTGTTGAATTTCCTTCACAACCAGCGGATGAAAGAAATTGCCCGTATGAATTTTTTCTGAAAATGAGGGAAAAAGTAAATAAAGAACAATAAAGCCACTTAAAAAACCCTGAATAAGGAGCTTACCCTTTCCAGATAATCCTTTTGAATTTTTAAACTTCAGCTTGAGAAAGTCATCCCATCCCCCTAAAAAGCCCAAAACAAGCGTAGTCATTAAGAGAATCAAGGTAAAGACATGCCTCACGTTCATCCAAATCAGCATTGCGATGAGCATAGACGTTAAAATAAGCGCGCCCCCCATTGTAGGCGTATCCTTTTTCTTGTGATGCAATTGCCCAAGAAGAGGACTTTCTTCATCTTTGCGAATCGTTTGACCTATTTTAAGCTCTTGCAACTTTCGAATAAATAAGGGCCCAAGAAAAATGGTAATCACAAGTGAGGTCACAGCAGAGAGCATCATGCGCGTTGAAGTGTATTCAAATGCTGCCGGAACATTAAAGCCTAAAATATTTTCTAAAAAATGGATGAGATAAAAAATCATGTTACCCTAAAAAAGATCATAAGCAAGTAGCCGCGCCTCAATCCCGCCATTATCTAACACATGTCTTTTGGAAGCTGCAAGCCCCACCTCTTTGGATAACTCAAAACTTCCGGTATAGACAAATCCTTTGCCCGGCTTTTCCGTCTTTCTCTTCATAAAATCGCCAATTGCCCTATAAAGGGAATGTAATTGACTGACATCATCAAGGCGCTGCCCATAAGGGGGATTTGTCATCACAAAATTTGGGAGTACATCTGTTGTAAATTCCCGAATGTCACATTGCTGAACGTTAATTTCTTTATGAAAACCTGCCGCGCGAAGATTAACTCTGCATGCATGCATGGCCTGCTTATTGATGTCGCCACCAAAAAAATGGCAAGCTTGCAAAGGCTTTCTCTTTGAATCGGCCTCAGCTTTTACCTTTAACCAAAGCCCTTGCGAATGCTCCGGAAAAGATTGAAAACCCCATCTAGTGCGCAAATATCCAGGCGGCGTATTAGATGCAATTAAGGCTGCTTCAATTAAAATCGTGCCGCTGCCACAGCATGGATCGCAAAAGACTTCTAAGCCTTGAAAACCCGCCATCTTAAGAAGCGCTGCTGCAAGACTTTCTTGGATCGGCGCTGGCACCACTTCTTGCCGATACCCCCTTTTATGTAAGGGCGTTCCCGATGTGTCATAACTAAAAACTGCCCAATCGTTGCTAATGTAAAGATTGAGCTGCACATCCGGCGCTTTCGTATCGACACTTGGGCGATCCCCGACCCGTTTTTTAAGCTGATCGCAAATTGCATCCTTTGCCACTTGCGCGCAATAAAGGCTATTTCTTAAACGGGGATGATTGACGTTGGCATCTATTGCAATGGAATTTTTAGGAGAGAGATATTTTAACCAATCTACTCTGTAGATCCCATCGTAGAGCGCTTTTTCATCATGACATCTAAATCTTGTAATGGGAATAAGGACTCTTCCACCAATCCTACTGCAATAATTAATGCGATAGACATCTTCCAAAGTCGTATTGGGTACCCGCACACCGCGAAATCCTATGACGACCTCAGGGTAGCCAAGCTCTGCTAGTTCATCTGCTAAAAGCTGTTCTAAATGGCCAGAGCACGTGACAAATAGTTCCATGAGATCCTAATTTGATGCGATAATTTAAGGGTTATGCATGAATAAAATGACATCGCCATCTTTGACGATGTAATCGCGCCCTTCCGAGCGTACCTTACCCATTTCTTTAGCGCCGCTTCTCCCCTTATAGGCCACCATATCCTCATATGCAATCACTTCAGCGCGAATAAAGCCTTTTTGAATGTCTGTATGAATTTTTCCCGCAGCAAAAGGCGCTGACGTGTTATTCGTAATCGTCCAAGCTCTTGTCTCCATTTCACCCGTCGTTAAAAATGTAATGAGCCCAAGCATATCAAAAGAAGCTTTGACTAGGCGCTGTAGTCCCGATTGCTTTAGCCCAAGGCTTTCTAGAAATTCATTTCGTTCACTTACAGGCAACTCTGCTACTTCTTCTTCTAGTTTGGCGCAAATTGTGATGACGCTATTATTTTCTTTGGCAGCATACTCTTTGACTCTTTGGACATAAATATTATCCATCTCTCCCAAGTCTTTTTCCGATACGTTTGCCACATATAAAACTTTTTTTGCTGTTAGGAATGGATAAGGAGCAAGATACTCAAGTTCTTCTTTTGTCAGTTGCAGTGAGCGCACAACATAGCCGGCATCTAGATGGGCTTTGACTTTCTCAAGCGTCTCAATGACGGGGATGAGTTCTTTTTTACTTTTAGCCTGCTTTTCCATTCTCCCAATTGTATTTTCCACCGTCTGCAAATCGGAAAGACACAGCTCTAGATTAATCACTTCGATATCGCTAATTGGATCTACCTGACCTGATACGTGGATGATATCATCCGATTCAAAACACCTTACAACGTGCAAGATCGCATCGGTATCGCGAATGTTGGTTAAAAACTTATTGCCAAGACCTTCTCCTTTTGACGCCCCAGCAACTAAACCTGCAATATCGACAAAGGTCATACTGGCATAAATAAGCTTGGCGCTTCCTGAAAGATCAGAAAGGATCGCAAGCCTTGGATCGTACACTTCCACAACGCCAATATTTGGGTCGATCGTGCAAAATGGATAATTAGAGGCTTCAGCCCGATTGCTGGTTAAAGCGTTAAATAACGTCGATTTCCCAACGTTTGGCAACCCGACGATGCCGCAAGAAAGACCTGCCATAATGTGTACCTAATTTTTGTTTGCGTAAGGTGAGTAAATTATAATAAAAAACTGCTTAAAAAGGAATAGCGAAATGTATGCTACTTTTGATAAGTGGTTGGCCAAGCAGCCTTAGGATCAAATGTCTTAGAGTCAAACGGACCATCAAACTTAGAAAAACGGCGCTCGTGTAGAGCACTTTCTCCTTGAGGTGGGTCTCCATCATCTATATCAAGAAGAGAGTCATCTCCACATTGAGATACATGATCCGTGACAGACGCGACATCTTCTTTAAAATGCTCATCACCGCCACCTTCTATCAGCCTTTGGTCAAAAGCCCTTATCACAGATTTTTTAAATTTGTCTCTTGTTTTGGCTTGCCTTACTGCGGTATAGACGTATTTAGCGCTACAAGCCGCTGCAATTACAAAATGCATCATGTTGATAGGGAACATAGAGGGATTCCAAATTTTTTCGATACCAAAAGATAGATCGCCAAGAGCCAAAACACCTAGCTGCCCAACAAAGTTGAACATTAGTTGCGTATCCATATTTTCTGCAAAATGGTTAACCATTTCAGATAAAACATGCGCCCGATCCGCAGCCGGGAGGGTTTTAATTACTTTTAGCAAATGCTTAGCAACAGCGTGTGTATCTTTATCTACTGCAAAGCGAATCAAAGCCGCATTATACAGCTCCTCATGATCTTCTAAGTGATATGCCTCTAGCACAGCATGCGTTTCTCTATGCTTAGCAAATACTTTAATTGCCTTGCAACTTAAAAGAACAGAAGCACCATATACTAATAAGGAATACACGTTCAAGATAACAGTTCCAGGCTTAACCCATGGAATCGCCGAGTCGTATTGCTCATCACTTTCCTCTGCACTCTGAGAGCGGAAAACTAGGTTCGATAGGATAAAGCCTGTAATTGCAACCTGCTCTGCGATCTTAAGCGCTGATACGGCCATTACAGGTCGATTACCCGCTTGACAGGCTACAATAAGATCCCGAATAGTCTTTTTTATAAGATGAAGGGTGTAAGGCAACCCTCCTAAATTAAGGCTTAACACCACAATCGAATTGCCTTTTTCGCTTAAACTAGGTATTGAGGGAGCGGCACTTGCAAGTGCAATCCATGCTCCGACCGTTGCAATAGTTGTTTGTGCGACTGCAAGAGAGTAGCGGCATGCGCATCGCAACACCTTGTGACCAAAAGAAATTTTCCCAATAGGGCTTTCTACTGTACGGGGTAAGGCATTTGGCTGTGGTGAAAAGGAACCTTCAGATTGCGATTGATCAGATGCAAATGTGTGATAGTGGCGGTCAAGACCTACAGCTGAGCTTAACATAATTTTACCCTACATCAAAGTAGTCCTTCAAATAAAAATTTGATTCTTATCTTTTGCAAGTTTCTCGTCAATTAAGAAACGCTCATTCTATTCATGTGAAAAAAAAGTTGTTTTTTTCGAGTAAATGCAGCATATGTATTTTTTGATAACGTGAAATTAACAGGGTTTAAAAAAAATGAAAAAACAATTTTTGGCTGTTTGCCTATTAATGTTGGCCTGCCTTTCTTTTTCCTTTACAGAGAAAAAAACGATTGAACCGATTGCGAATGTACAATCGATGGAACATGTGCAGCCCCATATTTTTGTTCTTATGGGAGCGACAGGAGATTTAGCACACAAAAAATTATTTCCTGCGCTCTTTAATCTATTTCATAACGGGGATCTTCCTAAAAACTTCGTAATGGTAGGTAGTGCGATCTCACCTCTTACACAAGAAGAATTTCATCAGAAGATACGTCAATCTTTAGAAGCCAATCTTCCTGCAAAATTAAAAGATCCAAAGCTTTGGCAGGAATTTATAAATAAATTTTATTATCAGAAGCTTGATTTTGCAAATGCTGCCGACTATGAAAAATTAAAGCTCTTTCTTGATGAAAAAGATAAACAATTTCAGACTCAAGGCAACCGCATTTTTTATTTGGCAATACCCCCAAGCTTCTTTCCAAAAGTGAACCAAAATCTTAACGATCAAAAATTAATGGTTAGAGCAAATAAATTGGAAAAAAGCTGGTCACGCATTGTGATAGAAAAACCGTTTGGACACGACTTGGACTCTGCAGTTGCATTGCAAAAACATATTACTAATGACTTCGATAGCTCCCAAATTTATCTAATCGATCATTTTCTAGGAAAAGAAGTCGTCCAAAATTTATTACCGCTGCGACTTTCAAACCCGCTCTTTTCAAAGCTTTGGAATAGACAAGGGATAGATAATGTCCAAATCACCTTCAGTGAAAATATAGGGATAGGAACAAGGGGAAAGTTTTGGGAAGAAACAGGACTATTGCGCGATATCATTCAAAATCATCTTATGCAGCTCTTAGCTCTCATTGCGATGGAGCCTCCTACTAGTCTACAAGCCGATGATATTCGGGCACAAAAATTAAAAGCTGTCGAAGCAATTCGCCCTTTTACTTTAGAAGATATAGAAAAGCAAATCGTCCGTGGACAGTATGGTTCTGGAATGGTTGATGGGAAGAAAGCTGTAGGTTATCGCCAAGAGAAAGATGTGCCTGCAGATTCCAATGTCGAAACATTTGTGGCGGCTAAACTTATGATTGATAATGAACGGTGGCAAGGAGTGCCATTTTATTTGCGTGCGGGCAAACGTTTAGATAAAAACCTCGTAGAAATTGTGGTCACTTTTAAAGAAGATCCAACGGCTCTTCTTTCAGGAAACGAGTCAAAAAAGTATTCGCCTAATAAACTTGTAATTAGAGTACAGCCTGATCCAGAAATTTATTTACAGTTCAACACTAAATTACCAGGTCTTCACGGTGAGGTAAAAACTCTTAAAATGTCTTTTAATTACCACAATTCTTTAGGTGTACGCATTCCAGATGCTTATGAAACACTTTTTTATGAAAGCATGCTAGGAAATTCTAGTCTTTTTGTAAGCATTGGTGAGATTTTAGCTTCCTGGCGGTTGTATACTCCGATTCTTTCTAAGTGGCAGGCCGAGCTACCTATGAATAGTTTTCCAAACTATCCAGCAGGGTCATTTGGACCAAGTAACGCCGATCACCTGTTGGAAAAAGGCAATACTTGGCATGGAGACCCAAGCACTCCTCACAAGATATTTCATACTAATGAAATGCCAAGCCCTCAAAGGAAAGCGGCGTAGAAGCCGCTTTTCTCTCTCTATTTAAAAAATCTAATAAAGAGAGTGCTCTCCCCAGCTTGCAAATTCTTTGGCATAATACGTGATGATAAAATCAGCGCCAGCTCTTTTAATTCCTCTTAAGACTTCAAGCGCTGCCTTTTTTTCATTGACCCACCCTTTTTCTGCCGCAGCTTTTATCATGGCAAATTCTCCACTCGTGTGGTAGGCGCCTAGTGGAACCGCTGGATGCGCTGCTTTGACACGGTAAATCATATCAAGATAGGCGTGAGCAGGTTTTACCATGATCATATCAGCTCCTTCTTGCAGATCGAGAAAAGCTTCCTTTAACCCTTCCATCCCATTGGCTGTGTCCATCATATGTGAGCTTCTATCGCCAAAGGTGGGCGCACCTTCTGCAGCTGCCCTAAATGGACCATACATCGCTGAGTTGTATTTGACAGAGTAGCTTAAAATGGGAAGGTGGGAAAAGCCTGCCTGATCTAGTCCTAAGCGAATAGTGCCTACCATCCCATCGATCATGCCGCTTGGAGCAATCACATCGGCACCGGCTTTTGCGTGGCTAATCGCCTGCTTGACAAGCAGTTTTAAGGTCTCATCATTATCGATATCATAATGACCGTTTGATGAGCAAAGCACACCGCAATGGCCATGATCTGTATATTCGCAAAAGCAAATATCGGAGATGATCAAAAGATCTTTTGAAACGGTGCGAATCTTTTTAATCGCTTGCTGAACAATCCCCTCATCGCTATAGGAATCCGATCCTAAAGGATCTTTTTTAGGAGGCACTCCAAATAATATCACCGAACCAATGCCAAGCTTTACAATCTCTTCGATTTCTTCACTAAGACAGCTGATCGGAATTTGAAAGTGCCCGGGCATCGATTTAATCGGCTGCTTTTCTCCGACTTGGCCCTTAATAAAAAGCGGCAGAACCAAATCCTTTAGATTTAAATGGGTTTCCCTAACTAGATCTGCTATTTTTGGATTTTGCCTAAGGCGCCTCGGCCTAGAAGCTGGAAATGCTCCAAATTCCATAATATACCTCTTCGTTTAAGGTGTTAGGACGCACATAAAACGCTCGACCATAAAGGGAACAAAAAAGAGCGCAATCAGAATACTTAGTATCACAGCTGACGCGGCCTTTTCCGGATGGACATTCATGAGGGTGGCCATCAACACGCTATTGGTCCCAAGGGGCACAATCGAAATTAAAAGAAGCGCATTATAAGCCACGGGATCAAAAAAGTGGAGAAAATGTTGATCTAAATAGATCAAAGAAATCATCGTAAGGGGCCAGGCGACAAAGCGCGCTAAAAATGTAAGGCCGATGAATAGGTAATCAAGAGTTAATCTCTTCAATCCTGAAAGACCAAGGCCGATGATCATCATCCCAAAGATAGAATAAGCCCCTTTAATATCTCTCATAAAGTCTTGTAAAAATGAAGCCATGGGAATTTTAAAGAGATTAAAGATTAAGCCAATTGCAAACGCGTAGAGCACAGGCACCTTTAAAAGGCGATAAAACGCCTCTTTAAAGGTCATCCGTTCATCTGAAAAGATTAAAAAACCTACCGTATTTTCAAATAGTGTCACCCCAAGAATTGCGAAAATGTAGACCCCCTCACCGTGATCGTCGAAAAGGAAAAGGGCAATCGGCAAGCCAAAATACCCCGTATTGCCATTGCCGGCAGAAAATCCAATGAGGCTTTTTGTTTTGTCATTCCAGAAAATGGCAGCCAATTTATAAAAAACGAAACACATAAGCCCACACATCAAAGTCACAATGATAGGCAGCATAAGAATGCTTGAATCGATTTGAATGCGAGCGATCCCGTTAAAAATCACGATTGGATTTAAAATGTAGAGCATGATTTGAACGACGGTATCGCGGCTTACATTCAACTTTTTTCCGGAGAAAAAACCAATCAAAATACTAAAATAAAGGGGGATAATTTTATAAACGCAGGCGGAAAACAAACTCATTTATCGCCATTTCCTTTTGTATTAACCATCCACTCAGAAAACCTTTCTAAAAACGTAATAAATGCATCCACATGTTGAGGAGGGAAATGGTATTTCACATCGGAAGCTTTAAGTGTTAATTTAAAGCAGTTTAGCCAAACTTGTCTTGCTTCTTCATCGATTACAAATGGCATATGGCGCTTTCGCATCATCGGAGGACCATGCTTTTCATGGTATAGCGGTGGTCCCCCTAACAGAAAGACGAAAAATAGAGCGGTTTTCTTTGAAGCCTCTTTCATATCTTGAGGGAACATGTGCCGAATCGAAGATTTTTCAAGCTCTAAATAAAAGTCTTCAAGCATTTTAAAAATATTGCCTTCACCCATTACCTGATAAATTTCAGGGCTTGGCCGCTCTTGCGGTGGACCCGATGGGGGAACATAAAATTTTCGTTCATGAGACATATATGATTGACTATGTTGTCTGTTAAAGATATAAATTTACTTACTTTAAATAAGGTAGGTAAAATCGTGCAAGGCACCTATGTGACCACTCACTTACATAACGTAACATTTAAAGGCTATTTAGCCAAACCTTTAGTGACAGATCCTACAAAATTGCAGCCAGGCGTCCTCATCGCGCACACTTGGCGCGGTCTTGATGAATTTATCATTAAAAAAGCGGATGCTCTTGCAAAACTTGGGATTGTGGCCTATGCAGCCGATCTTTTTGGTGAAGGAAAAGTAGCGACAACGGATGAAGAGGCCTTTTCGCTGATTGCTCCCCTCTTTGTCGATCGATTGGCTTTGCAAGAGAGAATGAATGCGGCCTTTTCTGTTTTAAAAGAGCAGCCCCAAGTTGCTAAAGATCGTATTGGAGCCATAGGCTTTTGCTTTGGAGGCTTATCGGCCATCGAACTTTTAAGAAGCGGGGCAGATGTTAAGGCAATTGTGAGCTTTCACGGCGTCTTAGGAAATGAACTTGGGGGGCACAAGGCAAAGCTTGCTCCATCAAAACAGATGTTAGGCTCTGCATTAATTCTTCACGGCAACGACGACCCATCCGTAACAGACAAAGATATTGCAGCCATAAGAGCCGAATTTACGAAAGCTAAAATTGATTGGCAATTTCACGTCTATGGGAATGCGATGCATGCCTTTACAAATCCACTTGCCAATAGCCCAGAAAATGGACTATTATATAACCGATCTGCCGATCATCGCTCATGGATTGCGATGCAAAACTTTTTTAAGGAGAAGCTTCAATGAATAAAACTGCTGCCGTTGTCCTCTTAGGTATTTACTCTTTTATCGTCGCATTAGGAGGCGTCATCGGATATGTAAAAGCAGATAGCATCCCCTCTTTAGTGATGGGCCTTGCCTTTGGCCTTGCGCTTTTGTTTAACACATTTGGTGTTGCAAAAGGGTGTGTGATGGCCCTAAAAATATCGATTGGACTTACTGCTTTTTTAGGCATCTTCTTTTTGTATCGTTACCTATTAAGCTATGCCTTCATGCCAGCTGGCCTTATGACCTTGCTAAGCGCCGTCATGCTCGTGATCTTACTTTTGCTCGCCTACTCACACCGCAAATAGACTTCTTGCGTAATTAGCGTTCGACGACTACATCAGGGATGCGGTCGAGAAGCTCTGCCTTTAACTGAATAAACTCTGTGGCTTTGATCGTTATGCCATAGAGTTTTAGCGATTGCAGTTTTCGAAGGTGCACAAGATGTGCAAGTCCAGCTTTTGAGATCATTGTACAATAATTTAAATTTAGCGATTGCAGACCTGGAAGATGTAAAGCAAGGTGGGCAAGTCCCTTATCTGTAATATATCGACATTCACTTAGATCTAGCGATTGCAGACCTGTAAAGCTCGTAACAAGGTGGGCAAGTATTTCGTCAGTTATGTTCCAACACCAAGCAAGACTTAGCGATTGCAGACCTTTAAGTTGCGCAAGGTGAGTAAGTCCCACACCTGTGATCTTTACATGCTCTAAATTTAATGATTGCAGACCTGTAAGGTGCAAAGCAAGGTGGGCAAGTCCCGCATCTGTGATTTTCTCACATGCCTCTAGACTTAGTGATCGAAGACCTTTAAGGTGCAGAGCAAGGTGGGCAAGTCTCTCATCTGTCATATTCCCACAAAAAGCTAGACTTAGCGAATGAAGACCGGTAAAGCGCGCAAGGATGATAAGTCCCGTATCTGTGATCCGTAAAAGATGATCTAAATTTAGCGATTGCAGACCTGTAAGGCGCAAAGCAAGATGGACAAGTCCTGCATCTGTGATCCTCCGGCACCAAGCTAGATCTAATGATTGCAGGCCTGTAAGTTGCTCAGCAAGGTTGATAAGTCCTTTATCTGTGATTTTATTACATCCAGCTAGACTTAGCGATTGCAGGTCCGTAAGTTGTGCAAGGTGGGCAACGCCTTCATCTGTGATCTTCTCACATTTCTTTAAATTAAGGTGATGGATGCGGGTGCTGAAGGGGATAATGGCTTGTAAAAATGTATCTGTGACAGTAGAAGCTAAATCACCAGAAAGGTCAAAGCTTCTGATACCTCCCCGATAACTTAAAAGAAAGTGAAGCCATGGTGAATTCTCTAAATGACGAAGAAAATCATCCTGATACTTCCTAAGGGCATGGTTAAATATTTTATCTCTTGTTTTAGGAAGCAAATCTATTCCAGATACGTGGTGAGCAACAATTCTTTCGAAAAAAGGAAAATCTTGTTGATTTAAATCGATGTGTTTGATGGCCCATTCATCGAGAATGGTTAACAATTCTTTGCACTGCAACCCACGAGCAAAACTTACAAGGTCTTCCCAAGTGTCTTCTGTAATCGCAATCTTTCCATTTTCGATATAGGACTTAAAGGCAAGGGATGCTTCATCACTTGGAAAAAAACAACTCTGACGAGACTCTAAAGGTATCTCAAAAAAGGATGCATAAGACTGCAATGGCAACTCCCCTAGCGTATTATCTTCATTTGGAAAACCTTGGCGATAATGACAGAGCGCCTCCGATCTTGAACAATTGTCAGCTGTTAGGGAAATAGAAATTTGAGTGCCGACGATTGAGAGGATTTTCCCTATCGTACTGACTAGGTTGTCGTTCCCTTGGACTTTAGCGATGGCCCGGTTGCAAAGAATATAAATTTTTTTACGCCATTCATAGGTGGGTCTTGGTTGAAGACATCCCATTAATTCATTGACTTTATTTTGTAACTCTTCTTGCTTGCTTAAATCTTTTGATGGGTTTTCCACAAAATCTTTCATGTAGTCGAGCAATCCTCTAAAGTGCTCTGCATTCATTCTATAAACATTCATATAACCCCCGATAGTTTTTATAAATTATATAAAAATTATATTATCATAAAACAAAATTTTCATCAACTGTTTTATTATACACCGGATGAAGCGGTTTGTCTAAACTGTTGCAGCATGCGATTTAAAGTAGCGGCGTTTTCGTCTAGCTGTCGATGCTCAACCATAAGTGCTTGATAAGAGCTGTAAAGTTGCTTATTTTCTCCTTCAAGAAATAAGATTCTAGCTTTGGCTCCATTCAATTCCAATTCTAATTCGCGATTATTTACCTGCGTTTCTTGTAATCGTAATTGAAGTAACAAAGCCCTCTGTTCAGTCTCATTTATTCTCTGTTGCCTAGCATTCATTTCTTGCTTTTGTAGTTCCATGGCCGTGTTTTTTTCTTGCAGTTGTCGTCTTAGGTAGTAAATTTCATTTTCTGCATCTTCCAGTTTTTCTTTGGCTCTACTTGTGGTTTGAGTAGCTGGACCGGCAGTATCTGCTAGTTTTTGTGCCGAACTTGCATTTAATTTTTCTATCAAAGCTTTCACTTGCCTAGCCCCATTTTTGTGAAACTCTTGATCTTCATGTCTATCGCTTGTTTTAGCAGCGTCTAATGCTGTTTTTATTTGTGTTATATATTTTAAAAGTAATGGGTTGCCTTTGTAATGATCATTAATAGGCCCTTGAGTGCCGAGGTCGATACTAATTAAATCTAATGAAATTTGTTTTCTAATCTCTACGCCCACAATACAACTATTTATTTGAAGTGCACGTAAATTAGAACTAAATTCTTTTTTTCTTACAGCATTTTCAGATGTAGCTGTCATTTTTCACCTCTTTTTTAGATTAATAAAACCGTATTTTATATGTTTTTTTGTTTTATTGCAACATTATTTTTTTTATAAAAATACAATAAACTTATTCGAAACTAAAATCCCGTGCCACTGCCCGCCCTTTCCCGATTAATTTTTTCGCTACCGCCATTTTGACCAGAATCGATACTATCCGTACTATCAGTTCTCGACCCTTGACATATTTTTGCTCATCCAACAATTGTAACTTCTGACATACATCCAAAATACCCGCACATTCAGTTGCAGATCGCTTAGCCATACGGTAAAATCTCAACTTTTCATCGACCGCGTATTCACCGGCCCCTTCTGCTATATTCAAAGATTAAGGTATCTTCAACCCAACGTACAGTCTTGTATGCTGTACTTTCGCTGACGCCATAACTTTTAAAGATATGAAAGTAAGTTCGATACTCTCTTATATACTCCAAAGCCATTAAGAGTTGGTTTTCCAGGGATAATTTATTCTTGCGTCCTCCTTTAATTTTTTTGTTCTTATCATCTTCTTCTAGTATTTTAACCATTTTTTCAAATGTTTGCCGTTTAACCCCTGTTAATCGACGGAATGGTTCGTCTAATAAATTTCGTATTTGCTCGTATTTCATGATGCCCCCATGGAAGCATCATTTTTAACTCAACTCTTGGAAATTTTAAAGTTTAATCGGGAAAGGGCGGGCAGAGGCACGCATCCTATTACCCATATGTGTACTATCGCTGCTGCCGCAGCTTGATTATCAAC
>Ga0206944_1100_pt1 | contig 15661 bp, 9 predicted proteins | sample Alteio_BWOrgHeat_4_FD_152978 | JGI IMG/M metagenome (GOLD analysis project Ga0206944, IMG submission 152978) | Enriched cells from forest soil in Barre Woods Harvard Forest LTER site, Petersham, Massachusetts, United States -... | ecosystem: Environmental > Terrestrial > Soil > Temperate forest > O... | reverse complement strand
CTCTGCCACCTAAACCGCCAAAATAAAAAGTGAAGGTAAAACTTAAAGGGACCGCAAGCTTGAATGCTTGCGATCCCTTATTGACAAAAGACTAAATAAGGAAGACTTAAGACGGCTTTACACCGCTGTCACCTTAGTTGTCCCTTGAGGGTCAGACTTTGGCTGCGTCGTCAAAGCCAAGAATTGGCGGTTCAACGATTTCACTGCAAACATCCACATCACGATGAAGATCACCATAGCAGCGGCTACATATGGAGTGATTGCGGCAATCGATCCAAAGGCTACCAGTAGGCCTTGTTGGATAAAGGAGCCGCCAGATTTGCCAAGGCGAGCGCCGACAACGTCAATGGCCGCCTTACCCTTAACCTTAGATTCTTGGTCAAGAGGGATGTATGACATCTCTTTGGTCGGATCAAAAAGTGAGTATTTCGTCGATTTACTCATGATATTTTGCGCCATCCCAAACATGACAGCAAGCATTAAAGGCGTTGTGCCAAGGCTTGCAATTGCGCCTGATAGGCTTTCTCTAAAGATCACAAAGGCAAAGAAGCCAGCGCCTGTGATTAAGAGCACAACAGGTGTTGCCATTGCGGCAAAGCCCCAACCTTTTTTACGGATAAGCCATCCACCAATGAACATCATGACAATCGTGACGCCGCCTGTAAATGTCGAAAACATTCCCATAAAGGCGTTATAGTCGTTTGGATTTGGGTATTGCAACTTAAGCTGCCCTTTCCAAGTCACTTCTACTAAATTAATGCAAATGCCGTAAGCGATGACGACGATTGCAATGGAGAGGATATATTTTGATTTCGCAAGGTAGGCAAAGCTTTCTAAAACGCCCATCTTAGGTTTAGATTTTTTCCCTTTTTTCTCTTCTGACGCATCGTAAAACCTTGGATCTGTTAAGACGTTGCGATTCATCCACCAGTAAAGGGCGACGACGAGAAATCCTGCGCCTACAACCATTCCCATGAGGTAGTTAAGAGATACCTGCCATGGATCGACGCCTGCAGGTAAACTGCCGCGTATATTTGAGAAGTAAATGATCGCAGGACCCGAAAGAAGCAGCGCGATATTAGCGCCAAGGCCAAGGAGAGTGTAAAATCTTTTGGCTTCATGTACTCTTGAAATTTCGTTCGCAAAGCCCCAAAACATAAGCGAAAGCACAGCGCTTCCCCAAAGCTCTGAGAGGATATAAAACACGGAATAAGTCCAGTTTCGATAGCATGCGACAAGGCCTGCTAACCCTGCTGGAAGATAGGCCTGAATAATATCTGCAGAAACATTTGGATGGAGCATTTCGCGGTTTGGATAAAGCACCCAAGCAAATAAGGCAAAGAAAAGCAGAAATGGTAAAATCGTGACATAAAAAAGATTTTCTTTGCTTAGCATATTGCTAAGCTTTGCATAGATAAGCATGAATAAAATCGCACATGGCACAACGCCCCAAACTTTTAAGAAAGGGATTGTCTCAGCGCCAGAAGATGTGACGATTAGAGTATCTTTTGTATCGCGCAAAATAGTGTAGTTAAAGGATATACAAAGGAACATTAGGAACATCGGCAATAGCTTCTTTAATTCGTAGCTATGTACCGGCCAAAAGAACGAGCGCAGTTTGCCGAACTCATTCGGTTTAGCGTCTTGTGACATATATTAAACCTCAATGATAAGTTAAAAAATAGTTTTATACTTTTTAGCAAGGCGTGATCCGCCTTTGCAAAAAGTCAAAACCCCATAAAAAATATGTATGATGGAATGTATCTTATTGACGAAAAAGATGCAAGCACTATTGCCTTATTTGATAATTTTTGATAGATTCCTACCAAAAGAAAAATTGCGCCATGCTAGACACCATTCGTCCAAAAGAAAATACTCTTCCACTTTTCGCCCCACCTCAATCAACTCAAGAATCAACCCAAGGATTTATCCAAGAGTCGCTCAAAAAGCGAAGCATGAAAATTGCAATGATTGGCTTTGCAGCTATCTTGGGAGGATCTTTTGCCGGCATTTATTGTGCGAATAAATACTTAGTCCATAGCGGTGCAAATGACCTTGCAACCCTCTTTGCAAAAGAGGGGGTGCACTTAGGTGTTTCTCATCTAGGGATTATAGCGCGCGCAGTTGTGGCTGCAACGCCGTTTGCAAAGCAGCAGGCCAATACGGGAACATTGTATACAAGTGTTGAAAATACATTTTTTATAGACTCATCTAACGGATTTATTCAGCAAAAAATCACAAAAGGACCAAACACACAAGGACCAAACACACAAGGACCAAGTTGGCTGACGGCACAACTAGGTCCAATTGTATCGAGCTACAACACCACTGGAGAGGCAACAGGAGTCCATATCGTTGGAAATATCGCCTATATCGCCGACGGTACAAAGGGAATACAGATCCTCAACATCACAAAACTAAACGCTCCAGCCCTTATAGGATCCTACGATACTCCGGGTACTGCAAATCAAGTGCAGGTTGTGGGCAATTTGGCCTATGTCGCAGATGGTAGCGGTGGATTGCAAATCATTAATATCTTAAATCCAAAAAATCCTTTTCTCATCGGCTCTTATAAGACCCTAGCTAATAATGTGCAAATAGTGGGGAGCCAAGCGTTCGTTTCAAATACCTCCCACCTACAAATTCTTAACATAGCGACCCCAAGTACTCCTTCTTTTCTTGGGGCATATAAGCTGCAAGGATTACTTATAACATTCTCTGAATTTCAAGTTGTCGGAAGTATCGCTTATCTTGTAAGTCAATCCCTTTTTGGAGGGGGAGGATTGCAAATCGTCAATGTGACCAATCCGAGCGCGCCGACTTTGATTGGTTCTTTAGCCGTATATTACAAAAGCATTTACATACTCGGTAATACAGCCTTTTTAGCTGGATACAATAGCTTACAACTTTGCAATATTGCCACGCCCAGTTCTCCGCAGCTCTTGGGATTATATAAACTGCCGGGATCTTTATCCAAAGTTCATGTGGTGGGAAATACAGCTTTCGTCGCAGCAGCAAATCCTATAAATGCTCTTTATGCCATCGATGTGACAAATCAAAATGCGCCCTCTTTGCTTGGGAGTTATCCGCTTGCAGGAGATTCTACCACAGGAACTCCTGTTGGATTGCGAATCGTTGGAGATACCGCATTTGTGATGGAACAAACTTTAGGTGTACAAATATTAAGTCAACTGAATCGCCTCTATTTTACTGGGACCCCTAGTTTCAGCGACCAAGGAGATTTTAATGTGGTTGTAACCGGGACGACTCTTGCAGGAGTTGCCTCCTCTTCATTTCTCTTGCGCGTAGGTCAGCCACCCTTACCTCTTCTTGCAATCCCCAAATTATCTATAAAGTTAAATCAATTCTTAAACTACACATTTGATTCCACCCTCTTTTTTGATATCGACGACCAAACAAGGCTTGTGTATTCGGTCACTACGCAAGGGGGCTTAACACTCCCTCTTTGGTTAAATTTCAATCCATTAACGAAAATATTGTCTGGAACGCCAAATGCTTCGAATATCGCCACCCTTTCCCTTTTCTACCAAGCGAGTGACCCTTATTTTCCTCCTTCTCGCATTCCCTTTATCCTTAAAGTGGAAGCGCCTCCTAGTGTAAAGATCCCATTGAAAGACGTCACTCACATAAGGAATACTCTTCTTAATGTATATGTACCACAAGATACATTCATCGATCCAAATGGGGATCCACTCAATTATTTAGCAAAAATGAATGGAACTTATTCCCTTCCTTCTTGGCTTAGCTTTAGCCAAATTGGGCTGTTTACAGGGATGCCGACAGTTTTAAAAAAATTCAATCTGACGGTCTTTGCTAATGATGGCAATGGGGGACAGGCTTTTGACTTTTTTAGTTTGTTAATTGTAGATCCATTGCCCCCTTTGTCCGGAATTTCTGGCAAATTGATAAATTACCACGTTCCCCCAAATGCTTTTGCAAATGCAGGCAATATCACTCAGTATGCGGCAAGTCTTGCTGGAGGTTTGCCGTTGCCAAATTGGATCCAATTCGATACAGCAAGCCTGAACTTCACTGTGAGCCCTTTCAAAGGAGTAGCTGCTTTGGTTGACTTACAAGTTGCTGCCACCAATACATTGGGAGAGGTCTTTACTCAAGTATTTCAAATGAATATTGCCTTAAATTCGCCCCCAGTTTACCAAAACCCTATTTCTACTCAACAAGCCCCCATTGGTAAAGAATTTTACTACGTGATGCCCGATACGGCATTTTTTGACCCAAATGGGGATGTGATAAGTTATACTGCGACTCGTTCAAGTCAACTCGGTTTACCGAAGTGGATGAAATTTGATCCTAAAGCGAGAACTTTTTCTGGCACACCAAAGCCTGATGACACCAATAATTTTGCAGAGCGTATAGAAGTCATTGAAATTGCGGCAAGCGATGGTCAGCAAACTTCGATTGGCACCTTCAACGTGGCAGTGACGGGAGAATCGTACGTTGTAAAGGCTCTTAAAGTCGTCTTACCCATTTTAAGCTCTATATCAACTCTCTTTGGGCTTTATAGAAAGAGAGCCTGGATTTTGAATTATCTTCACAAAAAGAAATATACAAAACTAGATATTACCCTCTTAGTTGGCCAAGACTTTGTTCATCAATTTTCCTGTGATCCGAGGGGTATACAAGAGGTTGCAATCAGTGTTCTGTCCCAGAAAGGGGCCAAAACTATACTGTATAAAAAAATGGATGGCTCTAGATGCATTTGCAAAAAACATCTTAAGGCTTGGAATAAGATTCCAAATATGATGACATTTTGGCTTCACTGCGACCCAATCGCTGGGACATTGTATTCAGAAGGAGGCGTACCAGACTTAAATTCAATTGGTCCTTTACGCATTCAAGCAATAGGAAAGGCCAATATCATTTTAGAACAATTTGATCTGCAGATTTTAGAAAATCGAGTCTCATCTATTTCTCAAGCTGTATTTGAAGAAAATCAAGGCACCGCGCCTCCTCATGAAGATCAATCAGATATGATTCCACTTGTGATCATGAACTCCCCTAGTGAAGGAATGGCGACATGCTAAAAATATCAGAATATTCCCTTAACCTTGATGCATTTCCCCAATTACCTCTTTACCATTCTGATGTCCCAACAGATAAAAAACCGATAAAAAAAATCGCAGTGCTTGGAGCGACAGCTCTATTAAGTGCTTTGGGGATTTATTGTCTGACTCGCCTATTTAGGACTGAAGAAGAAGCTAGAGCAGATTCTACTGAGATGAACGCACTAAATCCCACTAAGGGTCCCCATGATAAAGTGTGGACAAGGGGGCTTCCCGTTGCCGTTTCTTTAGAAAATCAGCAAGCAAATCCTTGGGCTCTTTTTGCAAAAAGCCATACTTTTTTTAAAGAGTCATCCAATGGTTACATTCAACAAAGGCTGACAAAAAGTCCAAGCTGGTTAACAGCGCCAATCGATCCTATTATTTCGAGTTTCCCAGGATTCCCTTCTGGAATTGATAGCGTAGGCAATCTATTATTTATGCTTGACCGAACAAATGGTTTACAAATCCTAAACATCACCAATAAAGGCACACCTACTTTGATAGGTTCTTATAAGATTGCGGGTAATCCTAACAAAGTTCAAGTTGTGGGGAATAGGGCATATGTAGTGGCTCAAGTATCTGGAACATCCATTAGTGGATTGTATATCATTAATATTGCATCGCCAACCAATCCAGTATTAATGGGTACCTATCGTACTCCAGATGACGCCTTTGGAGTGCATATAGTGGGAAGCATTGCCTATGTAGCTGATTACTCGAGTTTACAAATTGTCAATATCGCAACCGAAAGTGCTCCCGCGCTGCTTGGTTCATATTCTACTAATACAGCTGTAGATGTCAAGGTGGTGGGTGGCATTGCGTATGTCGCAACAGGTAGTGGCCTGCTTATCTTAAATGTGGCGACTCCAAGCGCGCCCTCTTATTTGGGCCTTTATTCGGGATATGCGATGGCAGTTGAAGTGATAGGAAGCACTGCCTTTGTAGCAGATGTAAATGGAGGAGGATTACTACTTATTAATATCGCAACGCCAAGCGCGCCCACTCTTCTAAGCTCCTATTCAGGAGATTTCAGAGCCGTGCAAGTTGTGGGAAATACGGCGTTTGCGATGGAACTTATGAAGGGGTTACACATCTTTGACGTGGCCAATCAAAAAACGCCCACATTAATTGGATCTTATAATACCAATCCTCCCAATACAGATGATGGTGTAGGACCCGTTTATGTCATTGGAGATACAGCTTTTATTGGAGGGAATTCAGTTGGATTGCTAATTTTAGGTGGGTTGAATCAGCTCCGCTGCATCGGAACTCCGAGTGTAATAGACCAAGGAGATTTTGTTGTGAGCTTAGGTGGCACAACAGTTCAAGGAACATCCTCCAACTCGTTTAAATTGCGTGTGGGACAACCCCCTTTTCCGATTACGCCCATTTCACAAATTTCTGCAAAGCTCAATCAACCCCTAAACTATCAATTTAACTCAGGTGTTTTTTTTGACCAAGACGATCAAACCTCTTTAGTTTATTCTGTCACGAGGCAAGATGGGGCGGGGCTCCCCTCTTGGTTAAATTTTAATGCGCAAAATCGCTCATTATCAGGGACACCAAAAGCTGCTGATATTGCCACTTTATCCTATTATTATTGGGCCTCAGATAGCTATTTTCCTGCGTCTCGCATCTCTTTCAGTCTAAAAGTGGAAGCGCCCCCTAATCTCGTCACTTCCTTGCCAGATATCCTTCACTTAAAGAACACGTTGCTTAATCTGTATATTGACCAAAATGCTTTTAGCGACCTAAACTCTGATCCCCTTACTTTTTCCGCAAATGTTGAGGGGACCTCTTCCCTTCCTTCGTGGCTCACCTTTAGTGACAAGGGCTTTTTTACCGGAACACCCACCCAAGCTGCAAGATTTAACATTACCGTGAATGCGATGGATGGGTTTGGTGGGACAGCCTCAGATTTTTTTACTCTTGTGATTGTAGATCCATTTACCCCTTTTAAAGTAGTTGCAGGAGCTAAAGCCACTTATCAAATCCCTTCATCAGCGTTTCAAAATATGGGCCAAGTGACTCAGTATGTTGCAACATTAGTGGGAGGTGCACAGCTTCCTGGATGGATCCAGTTTGATAAATCAACTCTTACCTTCACTGCGACGCCTACAGCAGGAACCTCATCTACAATCAATTTGCAAATCGCTGCGAAAAATACTCTTGGAGAGGAATTTGTGCAAACATTTGAAATGGATGTGGCGATTAATGTAGCTCCAGTTTATCAGAATCCGATCTCAACTCTTTTGGCAACTGTTGGGAACGATTTCAAATACATTATTCCAGATTCTGTTTTTGTCGATGGAAATGGGGACTCACTCACATTTACCGCCACCTCTTTAGGCTCTGCCCTACTTCCCAAATGGATGGTCTTCGATAAAAATACCCGCACTTTTTCAGGAAAGCCAGAGCCAGACGATACCAATGCTTATGCAGATCGAATCGAAACCATTGCAATTCTTGCAAGTGATGGTCAAGAGACGGTAACCGGAACCTTTAATGTGGCAGTTTCTGGAGAATCTTATATTGCAAAAGCAGTTAGAATTGGTCTACCCATTTTAAGTTCGATGACGACAGTGTTTGGTCTTTATAGAAAAAGGGCGTGGATTTTAAATCCATTAAATAAAAAGAATTACACAAAAGAAAATATTCAGATTGTGGTAGGGCAAGTATTTACCTATCCGTTTTCTTGTAACCCAAGACATATCAATGAAATATCCATAAGTGCCCTTTCACCAAATGGGATGAAAGCGCTCGTGTATCGAAAATTCGATAGATCTAGACTTGTCTGTCGCAAGGACCTTAAAAATTGGGTGGTCATGCCAAGTGTCATGTCAAGTTGGCTTTATTGCGATCCCATCAATGGGACCTTGAATTCTTACGGGGCAGTGCCTAACCTTACAGAGATTAGCCCCATCCGCATAAGGGCATTAGGCGAAGCGGGTGTGATTTTAGAACAGTTTGATCTTGAAATTAGAGATAAATAAACAATGCCAAAAGTTCCAAGTTTAACGTCCGCCAATGTACAAACTAGTCTACCGCTTTATACTCATCAAAATCCTCTCGATAAGGGTTCCTCGAAAACAAAGATTAAAGTTTCACTGATCGGAATTACCGCACTATTAGGGACTATTGGATCCTATTTGGGGTATCGCCATTTTGTAGGAAAAGGCACTTCAGATCAATTGGCTCTACCAAATGATGAACAAACCGGGTTGAAAGTGTTTAGTGCTGCTGTAATGACAAGGGGCGCGCCCGTACAGCAGCCTATTGAAAATCAACAAACAAGTCCAGGCGCTTTTTTTACCCTTAGCCGCACATTCTTTGCAGAATCCGGCAATGGACTTGTTACCCAAAAAGTGATGAAAAGTCCAAGCTGGTTGGTACAGCAATTTGACCCGGTAACGGTAAGCTTTTCGACAGGATTTGGACAAGCCGTTGGAATTCAAATCGTTGGAAATACGGCATATGTAGCTGCGCAGGGAAGCGGTTTATTAATCTACAGTATCGTCAATTCCACTTTCCTCTCCCTTCTTGGCTCTTATGTACCCCCCTCAAATGCAGGCGTCTGTTCATTGCAAGTTATTGGAGCTGTTGCCTATCTGGCCTCTTCTTCTAACGGAATATTTATCGTCAATATTGCAAGCCCTAAGGCCCCAGCACTTCTTGGCACTTATGTCATTCCTGGTGGATATGGGTTTATTCAAGGGATTTCTGTTAGCGGAAATATTTTATGTGCGACTAATGCATTTGGCGGATTACAAATCATTAATGTGGCAAATCCAAGCTCTCCCACTCTTTTTGGATCTTATAAAACTCAAGATGATGCAGAGTGGGTACAAATCGTTGGCAATCTGGCATATGTAGCAGATAGAATGGGTGGATTGCAGATCATCAACATTGCAACTCCAAGTGCTCCAAAATTTGTGGGTTCGTTTCCCCCAAATCTTGGTGCTTATCGAGTTTTGGTTGTCGGAAATATCGCTTATGTTGGAGGAGATAGAAATGGACTTCAAATCATCGATGTGTCGGTTCCCAGTGCACCTACCCTTTTAGTTTTTTATTCACCCGGAAGTAGTTTTTACTGGATAGATATCCAAGGAAATACTTTATATCTTGCTGACCTTGCTGGTTCTGGATCATTCCAAATTGTGAATGTGGCAAATCCTAGAAACCCGATTCCTATAGCGTCGTATGCTATAGATAATCCTGAATCATGTAAAGCTTTTGGAAATAATGTGCTTGTGGGCACAGTAAACGGCTTACAATTTTTAAGCCAGCTCAACCAAATTAAATTTTCTGGGGTGCCTAGTATTCGCGATCAAGGGGATTTCGTGGTCTCTTTAAATGGAACAACCCCACAAGGGGTCGCATTTAATTCATTTAAATTGCGGGTGGGACAGCCTCCATCACCTGTTCTTGCTATTTCACAGGTCGTTGCAAGATTAAATCAACAACTCAATTACACGTTTGAGCTCGGTGTTTTTTTTGATCGAGATGACCAAAACACCCTAATTTATTCTATCAACACTCAAAATGGCAATCCCTTACCCAGCTGGCTTTTCTTTTCTTCTGCAACAAGGACTCTTTTGGGCACCCCAGGAGTTGCAGATATTGCCACTGTATCATTGCGCTATATGGCCAATGACACCTACTTTGCCCCTACGAGCGTTCCCTTTACCCTAAAAGTGGAAGCGCCCCCAATGGTGGCGAATCCATTAAAAGATCTTACCCTTCCACGCAACACCTTACTTAATTTCTACTTGCCATCTAATGCGTTTGTCGACCCAAATGGGGATTTGTTGACCTATACAGCAAGAAAAAATGGCACCTATCCCTTACCTAGTTGGCTTGCCTTTAGTAATATCGGTTTTTTCACTGGAATGCCTCCCAATTACGAGCGCCTCAATTTAACAGTCGTAGCAGATGATGGTAATGGAGGGTTGACGTCCAATTCATTTAGTTTGTTGATTACAGACGCCTTAGCACCCATGGCTGCAGTTATTGGGGGTAAAGTAAGCTACCAAGTACCTTCCAATGTATTTGCAACAGCCGGCACTATTACTAGCTACTCTGGAAGTTTAGCTGATGGAATTCCTTTGCCAAACTGGATCCAGTTTGATCCCACGTCCTTGACTTTTACGGCATCCCCACCTAATGATGTGCCTTCTACAATGCAGCTTGAAGTGGCCGCAACGACAAGCTTAGGAGAAGTTTTTCGTTTAGATTTTGCGATGAATTTAGCAGGAAATACCCCCCCAGTCTACAAAAACCCTGTTTCGACTCAACAAGCAAGTGTCGATATCGATTTTAAATTTGTAGTTGCAGATAATGTGTTTGTAGATCCCAATGGAGACCCTCTCACTTTCAAAGCGTTGCAGCTTGGAGGGGCAAGTTTACCCAAATGGCTAAATTTTGAGCCAAATAATCGCATATTTTCAGGTATTCCCACCCCTGAGGATACAAATACCTTTACCGATGCGGTGGTGGTGATTGCTCTAATGGCAAATGATGGACAAGCCACCACAACTGGAACGTTTAATATTGCAGTTTCAGGGGAGCCGTATTTGATAAGATTCATTAAAATCGCAGGCCCCGCGTTAACCATCGCATCGGCCATTTTTGGAGGGTACAAGAAGAGAGCTTTGATTTTAAATCGAATCAATAAAATAAAGTACACGAAAGATCCCGTTTCTCTGACCGCTGGACAAGAGTTTTTCTATCAGTTTTCTTGTAGCCCACGCGCGATTTCTAACGTGACCTTAAGCGTTCTTTCTCAAAAGGGGGTCAAAACAAAATTATACAGTAAAATGGATGGATCTAGATTTTTCTGTCGCAAAAAGTTTAAGAATTGGACAAAGGTGTCAGATGTGATGTCACACTGGCTATCATGCAATGCAGCCACTGGAACCTTGTATTCACTTGGGGGAGTTCCTAACTTCCATCATTTAGGGCCCATGCGGATTACGGCGATTGGGAATGCCGGGGTGATTTTAGAGCAATTTGATTTAACTATCTTGGAAAATACAGATGTACCCTCTACCTTCATAAGAGCCTCATATAGTCGTCCTGATTCTATTTTGGAGTTAGCAAATCAAGATCGCTCCTCTCAAGATCGCTCCTCTTGGGGAGGAGATAGGGATATGATGATTCCGCTAAATGAAATAAATCCCTCAAATCTCGGTACGATTGGCGAGGAGAGAGTAAATGAATTTTAGAAGTCTAACGTTGTTAAGTTGACACCATTGCATGTTAGGGTGTTATGTCTATGAGACTATTGCCCCTCTTTAGACTGCCTCTCTTTCGACTGCCGCTCTTGGAAGGATTGTCTTTCGTTTTCAAATCCGCCTGATTTGTCGATCACAAGGTGCTCTGCGATGGTTGTGGTTGTAAAGATATGGACGGCGTATCCTTTTTCATGGAGGGCATTTAAGAGCAAAGCTTGATTGGCGCTTAAATCGAGTAAGTATTTGCCCTGTTGTGAAAGATTCTCAAAAGCAATATTAAATTCATTTTTTGCGCTATCAAAGCTTGTGACAATCAAATTTGCCCCTTGCAAAATAGGGGGGTGCTTTAAGGTAATTGTCGTTTCAGTCTTGCCATCTAGACTCATTTCGTAAGCTTTTTCAATCAGCTGGTTCACGATATCTTGAATATTAGACTTTGAAATCACAACATCGCCTTTGATCGGCTGCACGTTAATATCTTGTACCGGTGCATATGGCGTCACTGTTGCGCCCTGGTCTATTGGCATCGCTGTTTTAGTTTCAAATTGAGTTTGAGTATAGAGCGTAGCTTTTGAGGTGTCTAAATCAGAGGTGTCTTGGTCGCTTTCTTTCTCATTGACATCGCTCTTAACTGGATGTATATGTTGTTTTCCAAGGTCCTCACTATGGACTTTTGATGTTTTGCCATCATCTACAAATGATTGGCTTTCATTAGAATGAGTTGTTTCTACATTCTTTGTCCCTTCATAGGGGGTATGACTGCTTAGATCAAAAATCGATTGCATTCCTGTTTTTCCAGTATCTGCAATTAATCCCTCTTCACTGCCTTCCAATGCGATATTTATCCCCTCTTCTTTGTCATCTGTTGTGTTGTCCATTACTTTTTGGAAGTCTTTTTTCGATTTTACAGGTTTTGTAGGACCTTTTACCTTTTGGCTTTCTTCATCGTCTAAATCGGCGCGATTGACAGAAGGAGACCTTAAATCGATGTTTTCTGTTTTGTCTGACATAACCTACCCCCTTTTATTCTTTTTATGATGCGTCATATAAGTCACTTGGCCAAGCTCATCGAGCTCTCTTTCCTCTATGATCTCTTGCTCTTTTATCCTCAATGCCATCCAATCTTTTTTATGAGCCACAAACTTATCGACATTTAGCCTAAGCTGCTTAAGTTTAAGCTTTGCATCATCTACAATTTTTTGCGCGCCTTGCACGACTTTAACTTGATCTTGTACCTTTTTTTCCTCTGCAGCAACTCTTTCTTTGACGATTTTTAAGTAATTTTTCATCCCGATCACTTCATCGCTCGTTGTCCCGCTGTCTAGCGTATGGCGCAGTTGCGCTAACTTTTCGTCATGGTGCTTTAATACTTTATCTCTTTCTTCCTCTTTCTTTTTAAGTGTTTCCTTTTCTTTTTCTAGAATCTTTTCTTTTTCCTTAACAACTTTTTCAGCCTCTTCTACCCGCTTTCTCTTAACTTCTAGTACCTGTTCAAGTGGATAAATGATCTTACCCATATCTTATTTAAACATTCCCTTTAACATCTGAAAAGTCTCTTGGAAAGAGCATTTCTCATCGATCTTTTGCTGTAAGAACCGGTTGACTTTATCAATATTATCGATTGCAAAATCGGCTGCCTTATCGCTTCCTCTCTTATATTCTCCAATTTTAATGAGCAACTCATTCTTCTCATAGTTGGCAAGCACTTCTCTTAATTTTCCAACGAGCATCAAATGCTCTTTGGGGATAATCGATGGCATCACGCGGCTAATCGAGGCTAAAACATCGATCGCTGGATAGTGAAACCTTTCTCCAAGCTTTCTAGAAAGGATGATGTGACCATCCAATATCGATCTTACTTCATCTGCAACAGGCTCATTCATATCATCGCCCGCCACTAGGATCGTATAAAAGGCTGTAATCGATCCTTTATCAGAATTTCCCGAACGCTCCAAAAGCTTTGGCAGCGTTGAAAACACAGAAGGTGTATAACCAGCCCTTGCTGGCGGCTCACCGGCGGCAAGGCCAATTTCTCTTAAAGCTCTTGCATACCTTGTGATGGAGTCCATCATCAAAATGACAGACTTGCCCTGGTCTCTAAAGTATTCGGCAATCGCTGTCCCCACGTAGGCCGAATTTAATCGCAGTTGCGATGCTTGATCGGAAGTCGAAACGATCACAACAGAGCGCTTTAAGCCCTCTTCTCCTAAATCCATTTCGATAAAATCTCTAAGTTCTCGTCCCCGCTCACCGATTAAACAAATGACATTCACATCAGCCATGGCATTGCGCGCAATCATTCCAAGTAGTGTCGACTTACCACCGCCCGCTGCTGCAAAGATCCCAATCCTTTGTCCAACGCCAGTTGAAAGGAGGCCATCAATTGCTCTAACGCCGACAGAGATTGGCTTTGATATTCTATTTCTCTTTGTAGCAGGAGGCGGCGCCTGTATGACAGGGTAGATTTCATCGCACTCAAGGGGTCCCTTTGTTTCGACATCAAGCGGCTCGCCAAGCCCATTCAATATCCTTCCAAGCATGTTGTTTCCCACTTTTATTGAAAGTGGCATGTGGGTAGGGATGACCTCAGATGAAGGTCCAATCCCAGTCATCTCCCCTAAAGGGGATAAGATAACCTCTTCTTGCGTAAACCCTATAACTTCGGTTAATAGAGGCGCCCCCTCTCTTTTGACAAGACAGATCTCACCTATTTTGACATTAGGCACAACAGCGCGTATGATCATCCCAACCGTTTCTGTGATACGCCCATTCACAGTGGTCAGTTCAACCCCTTCTAGCTCTCCTATCAGATCTTCTAGACGCTCGTCGATATTCATCTAAAGTATCCCATGTTTATACCTGTACGTTCATAATTGTCTTCGTCGACTCAAGTGATTTATTTAATACTGCCGTAAAAAATTCAATCTCTTGTGTCACATATCCAAGTTTCATCTGTATTCGCAGCATATTTGCAGGCGAGATATCTTTTCCACTTAAGTGCCATTGTTCAATCTCAGTAGACATTGAGGCAAGTTGCTGCTGCCCATTTGTTAAAAAGCCTAAAAACCGATCGATTGGATTGACGCGCTTATCTGCAAAAGTGGGAGATGGCTGATATTCAACACCTGCTTTGGAGAGAGCCACTCTTAAGTTTTCATCGATGTGGATCAGTTTGTTATTTAAAATTGTCTGTTCGCTACTCTTTAGATCTAATGTAGGCTCTTGTAGCTTGGTTTTTACATTTTCGACTTGGGCTATTAGCTTATTAGATGTGTCGATGAGCTGTTTTGGCTCAACTTTTGATAAGCGATCGACACTTGTATTGATGTTTTTGACTTCGTCCAATAAAGTGACTTTTGCAGTCTGATCTTGAACCTCTTGTACTTTGGACTGATCGTTTTTTGTCCCAGCTACTCCAAGATAGGCATCAAAGCGCTCTTTATTTGGCTCTTGCCGAGTTAACGCCTCAGTTTCCTCTATCGCTGTGGGGACAACTTTTTTATTTTTATCTATCTCTGCGATAGCTTCTATTCTTTCATTTTGTGCCATAATGATAACTCCTTACTCACCTTTTGCAATTTATTCTTCATCTTTTGCTGCAAAAAATGGAGCTTTCTGTTTTTTTAAGTCTTTTTCTGCCCATTCCAACGTCACCTTACCAAGATCCTTAATTGTTGGATCTGTTGTTGTTGCCATTGCTTCTTCAATGAGCTTTTCCCCTTTTTTGCGCTTAGGCTTAATCAGTAAAAAGCACATCCCCAAAAATGTCTTAGCCAAAAGATTATCCGGTTCTTGCTCAATCACTTCTTCAAAGATTTTCGTCGCTTCCTTAATTTCCAATTTATTTAACGCAATGTATCCAAGACCTATTTTAGGAGCCGTACTTTTGGGATTTATTACATGTGCAGCTTGGAACATTCTAGCTGCGCTCACTTCATCAAGTTGTTTGACTGCAATAAATCCTGCCTCAATAAACAAGGCAAAATCTCGCTTAAAATCATCATTCGTAAGGCCTTTAAAAATATCTTCAATCATGTAATAAACCCTTCATAAAAAATAAACATAGCAAATACTCATATTAGACTTTGTGCACCATCTGCTGTGCTTAAAAAAATTGATGATTTTTAAGTGCAGCAGATGATGCACGAAGCCTAACATATACCGGCTTAAAGTTAAGCCGGTATACATTACACAAGCGATTATGACTTAAGGTTTCGAGCCATAGACATAATTGCCGTGTTTGATGCACCCACAACGCTTGTTGCCATTTCTGACAGCTGCGATAAGTGGTTCATTAACATCTGCATTTCAAACATATCTCCAATAGAGATAGAGGTCACC
>Ga0206944_1066_pt1 | contig 15844 bp, 14 predicted proteins | sample Alteio_BWOrgHeat_4_FD_152978 | JGI IMG/M metagenome (GOLD analysis project Ga0206944, IMG submission 152978) | Enriched cells from forest soil in Barre Woods Harvard Forest LTER site, Petersham, Massachusetts, United States -... | ecosystem: Environmental > Terrestrial > Soil > Temperate forest > O... | reverse complement strand
CGGTTCGCTCCACGGCCCAGGCATGGAAGCGATTGGCCTCCAGCCCTTGCGCCGGACGGTCGGAAACAAAGTAGAGCGTCTTGCCATCCACGCTGATCACTGGATCTGAGTCGCGATACTCACCGGAAAACGGCAGGACCTCGGGAATCGTCCATTTCCCATTTTTGAAGCGCGAGAGATACATCACGTAGTGATAGTGCGTCGGAATGGAGCGATCGAAATACATCACGGTCCAGTCCTTGTCCGGCATGGCGCCAAATTCGTCCTGGCTGGTGGAAATCACGCCTTCGCCAATCATCTCTGGCGCGGGAGCGGCTTCAGGCGTGGGTCGCGGAGCGGCAGAAGCAAGATGGGACGCCAGCACCAGAAAACTCAGAAATGTGTTGTTGAGTCGCACACTCATTTCTGCGCCTCCAGCGCTTCTAGACTGATGAAATAAATGTTGCCCCGTCCGTTCAGGGTGCCGGGCCAGAGCTTCTCAATTGCCGCGCGCTTGAGCGGCCGGGTTGGAATATCAAAGCTGCTGCGCTCACTTCCCCAGAAGAGAAACTTACCGTCTGGTGTAAAGCTGGGATAGACCTCTTCCGCAAAGGAGTTGATGCCGTGCTCCAGATGCCGGGCAGGCGTCCAATGGCCGTTGCGGTTCACGCTAACGTACAAATCCTGTCGCGGATAGGGTTTGCCTCCGGCGATCAAGTCTTGCGGCCGGCGATGTTCGGGGGCTTCCGCAGCATTGGAAGCAAAGACCAGAATTTTTCCGTCCGGCGAAATGGCCGGCGCCGATTCGATAAAATCTGAGTTGATCTCGGGCCCGAGTTTCTCTGGCTCCTGAAGTCTTCCGTCAACCATTCGCGAATGAAAGATGTGCAAGTGGTGCGCCGGATCATCCCGGTCCGAGGCGAAGTAAATATCGCCATCGGCGCTGACGCTCGCATCCACGCTGTGGCTGTTCTCCTGGTTGATGGGAGCAGGCACCGGCGTCGGCTCCGACCAGCCCGCTCCGGATCTTTCCGCCACCCAGATCCGGTAGCGCAGAGTTTTGCTCTGCAGCGTTGGCCGCACCGAGGTGAAGTAGAGCTTCTTGCCGTCGACGCTTAGCCGCGGTCCGAAATCAAGGTATTGGCCGGAAAACGACACCGTCTCCGGCTTCTGCCAGCGCCCATCTTTGAAATGGCTTACACAGATCATGCCAAAGCGCGGCGCAGTCGTATAGGGCGCAATCACGGTGAAGTAGAAATCCTTGCCGTCCTGGCTGAACGCTCCCCCAGATTCGTCAAGGTCGGTTGAAATCGTTCCTTCCGCAAAGATCCGCGGCTGTATGACGCGAGTACCCGGGTCGTACGGAGCCAGCGCGGCCTGTGCTTGCAAAACGGCGGGCAACGCAAGCCCAGCACCCACGGCTGCGACAAGCTCCAGTAACCCGGCCCACCAGGGCCGCGACGAACGCGGTCTGATATTTGCCGTCAACATATGAGGGGATTCACCGCCTCGCATCGACATTCGATATGAGTGTCTGTCTTCTAGACGGAACAGGTGAGCAAATGTCACCCCAGCAACGCGTCAACAGTGAGCCCCGATGACTTCGGTCAGACTGAGGAACGAACCTCTTCCCGATGATCCCCAAACTTTGACTTCCTTGCTATCCTGTTAACACAATGCCTAGCTGCCTGAAATGCGGTACAGCCCTCGCGGTGAATGAAGAAGGAGTCGCGCCCGTCCTCTGCGATCGTTGCGCTGGCGTCGCCACTGGCCGCGCACGCCGTGCCATGGCCATGGGCGGTCTGGCCACATATCCCGCTACGACCCTCCTGATGGCCATCAGCATCATTGCTTTCATTGTCGATTTCGTTCCGGGAATCGATTTGAAGTCTTTGGGTGTAAATAGTGGCCCGCTTACTCTCAGCGGTGAATATTGGCGCTTATTCACGGCAGGCTTTCTGCATGCAAATATTCTCCATATAGGCCTGAACATGTGGTGCCTCTGGAGCCTGGGACGTCTCTCAGAACGCCTATTTGGTAAATGGCAAACCGTCGCAATCTACATGATCACCGGTGTTGGTGGCGCGCTCCTTAGCATCGCGTACGATCACCAACGCTCGGAACTGGGGGCTTCGGGCGCCATCTTCGGGCTTGTCGGCGCCGTTCTGGCTGGCGTAAAGTTTGGCAATCTTGAAATCCCCGAGGGCGAAAAGCGGGCCATTTTCAGCAGTGTAGTCTTTTTTGCCATTTTCAATTTCATGTTTGGCATGCGGGGAAACACTGACAATATGTGCCATCTCGGAGGTTTTGTTACCGGATTGCTGGTCGGATTGCCCTTGAGCGCATTTGCCCGGAATCACAAGGTATGGCAACTGGCGACTCTGATCGTCACCTCGATGATTGTTGCAGCAGGAGCAACTGAGCTGGTGCAGCAGGAAGGCCCAGAAGCGGAGAAAACCGCGGCCGCTATTGCATGGCGCCAAAAGAACTATGCTAAAGCCGTACATCTGCTGGAAAAGTACACTGTGGCCAGGCCTGAAGATGACGACGGGCTCGTGTTCCTGGGCGAAGCTTATTGGAACAACAAGGAACCCGACAAAGCAATTGCTGCACTGGAACAGGCTATCCGCGTAAATCCGAATTCTCAGGATGCGAAACAGGATCTTGAACAAATGAGAAGCCAGCTGGCTCCTGCTGAAAAGAAATAATAGATTAAGCAGTATCGCTTTGTTACGCCGACACTTTAGACTCTCTGTGCCAACCACAACCCAAGCAACCTTCCGGTCAAGGAAAGCTGATCATTCAAGCTTTTCTTTTGACTCCTCGCCACCATCTTCGCTTTCACTCACCCCAAACTCATACCCAACGCCCCGCACCGTACGGATCAATTTGATCTTTTCCCCTTCGTCAATTTTCTTTCGCAGGTAATTCACATACACGTCGACAACGTTCGTCATCGTATCGGGTGAAAGTTTCCAGACATGCTCAATGATCATGTTGCGTGTTATGTGTTGGCCCGGATTCCGCATAAAGTATTCCAGCAACGCAAATTCCTTGGGGGTCAGCTCAATGATCCGGTCTCCGCGATGTACAGTCCTTTGCATGTAATCCAGTTCCAGGTCGGCCACTTTAAGAAACGCTTGTCCGGGATGGTTTTTGCGCCGCAGCACGGCGCGAATTCGAGCAGAGAGCTCTGAAAATGAAAACGGCTTCGTAAGATAATCGTCGGCGCCGGCGTCAAGACAAGCTACCCGTTCCGCCACCTCGTCGGTCGCGGTCAAAATCAAGATTGGAATATCCAGATTCTCGCTTCGCACCTTATGCAGTACTTCGCTGCCGGATAGAACAGGAAGGTTCAGGTCAAGAATCAGTAAGTCAAACGCTTCTTTCTGCATCAAATGCAGAGCATGGTCGCCAGTGGCGGCAACTTTGGTCACATGATCTTCTGACTTAAATGCCTGGGCAATGACTGTCGCGAGGGGAGCATCATCTTCTGCGATCAGGATCCGCATCCGGAACTCTTCTCCAACATTCTAAGGGGGCGACCTGCATTACTAAATTGCGGTCATTCTAAACCACGGGTTAATAATTACAATGGCAATTAGCAGCTAAAAACAATAAGAAATGTCTTATACAAAGAATGGCATTTCACTCATAGAACCTACATGTACTCCTCCGTCAATTTGAGGTATCTAAACTTCAGGCTGTTGCAACCCTTGGACTTAATCGCTTTTACTTTTGTTATCCGTTAGTTTCATTTGGTCCTCAGGAAGCCCACACTATATAAAGTTTGCGCGATTCTCTCAAAACATCTCTTAGGAATGTCTCTTATTGCGACTGTAAGCAGTTTCAAATTGGTTTAGGCTTGTTTAGAGGACACTAATTCAAGCGTATGGCGCACGATCATTAAATCTTCGTCGGTCTGGACGACCCGTACAGTGCATTTCGTCCCAGGCAGGCTGATCACCTCGGCATTTCGGCCATTAGCTGACGTATCCAGGGCGACACCTAGATATTCCAGACCAGAGCATATCTCCGCGCGAACTTCTGGGGCTCGCTCTCCGATCCCACCGGTAAACACCAGCGTATCCAGCCCATTGAGCACCGCAGCATATGCGCCAATGAACTTACGCGCTTGATACGCAAACATTTTCACAGCAATTCCAGCGGCATTATCTGTCTGGCTTTTCTGCAAAAGGGTCTTCATATCGCTGGTCTGCCCGGACACGCCAACCAACCCAGCCTGATGGTCGACAAGGCTTTCCAACTGATCAGCAGAGTAGCCTGATTTCAACAGGTGAATTAGCACTCCGGGATCAAGGTCGCCGCTGCGCGTTCCCATCATGAATCCGCCGGTAGGTGTCAGGCCCATGCTGGTATCCATGGGTAAGCCGTCTTTCAGCGCCACCATGCTGGCCCCGTTGCCAAGATGGGCAATGATGGCGCGCTGCCCCAGTTCTTGTCCCAGCTTGCCAACAACGTATTCATAAGACAGCCCATGGAAGCCATAGCGCCTGATTCCCTGCTCCCAAAGCTCGTGCGGCAACGCAAACCGCTGCGCTACTTCCGGCATTCCGCTATGAAATGCCGTGTCAAAGCAGGCTACCTGCAGCAGGTCAGGAAAATGAGCCGCCACCGCCTCGATCATCGCTATCTGGCTCGGCAAATGGAGCGGTGCAAAAGGAATAAGCTCTTTCAACCCGGCCTTCAATTTTTCATCAATGAGCTGCGGCGCTATGAACTTTGGGCCGCCATGCACAATGCGATGTCCAGCCGCCTCCAGCTTTTCAGCTCCCTGTTTGTCCAGTGCGGCAAACATTGTCTTGATGGCGGCTGTGTGGTCCGGGAATTTGCCGCTCTGTTCTTGCAGCGCTTTCTCTCCGCTGCGCAGCCACGCCTTACCGCTTGCCTCGCCGATGGCTTCAACGGCACCGGAAAAAACTCGCTCTTCCGCGGCGCCTCTGAATCGATACACGGCAAACTTCAGAGACGAAGAACCGCCGTTCAGGCTCAGTATCACTAATCCTGGCCCCAGCGCCAGTTCTGCACTTCAGGCATGTCTTCCCCGTGCGACGCAACATATTGTTTGTGTTCCGCCAGCTTGCTCTGGAACAGCGCCACTGCATCTTCGGCTTTAAGCCCGGGCACACGGTGAATCGTGTCGATGGCAAGCTGAAATCGGTCCATGTTGTTCCGCACCACCATGTCAAAGGGAGTGGTAGTGGTTCCCTCTTCTTTATAACCGCGCACATGCATATTGTCATGGTTCCGCCGGCGGTAGCAGAGCCGGTGAATCAACCACGGATAGCCGTGATACGCAAAAATCACCGGCTTATTCGTGGTGAACAGCGCGTCAAATGCTTCATCGCTCAGGCTATGCGGATGCTCCCCGGCCGCTTGCAAGGTCATCACGTCAACCACGTTAACCACTCTTATCTTCAGACTCGGCACATGTTTCCGCAGCAATGAAACGGCTGCCAGGATTTCCAGGGTCGGCACATCACCGGTGCAAGCCAGCACTGCATCGGGCTCGCCGCCATCATCGTTGCTGGCCCATTTCCATACGCCGATTCCGGCTGCGCAATGCTTGATCGCTGCATCCATATCCAGCCACTGCAACTCAGGTTGCTTGCCGGCGACAATAATGTTCACGTAATTTCTGCTGCGCAGGCAGTGGTCCGCCACTGAGAGCAGCGTGTTCGCATCGGGCGGAAAATATGCACGCACTATTTCCGGCTTCTTGTTGACCGCATTGTCCAGGAATCCCGGGTCCTGATGGCTGAAGCCGTTATGGTCCTGCCGCCACACATGCGACGTAAGCAGATAGTTGAGTGACGCAATCGGTTTGCGCCAGGGAATATGCCGCACCGCCTCAAGCCACTTGGCGTGCTGGTTGTACATCGACGTCACAATGTGAATGAAAGCTTCATAGCACGAGAAAAATCCATGCCGCCCCGTGAGCAAATAACCTTCCAGCCAGCCCTCGCACATGTGTTCGCTCAGGACTTCCATCACCCGACCGTCGCGGCTTACGTGTACGTCGGTAGGCAGTATCTCAGCCATCGAATCCCGGTCTGTGACTTCGAAAATTGCCGAGAGGCGGTTTGAATCAGTCTCATCCGGCCCCATCACGCGGAAATTCGCATTCTCCAGATTCAGCTTCATCACGTCGCGCAGGAACTTGCCCAGGATGCGCGTTGATTCTTCAAATCCGCTGCCCGGCTGCGCTACCTTCACCGCATATTGCCGGAAGTCCGGCATCTTCAGGTCTTTCAGCAGCAAACCGCCATTGGCATGCGGGTTTGCTCCCATACGCCGATTTCCTGTTGGAGCCAGCGCTGCCAGCTCAGGCATGAACTTGCCGTTTTTGTCGAACAGTTCTTCCGGCTTGTAGCTCAGCATCCATTGTTCAAGAATTCTTAGATGCCCAGGCTTATCCAGATCGGTCACTGGAACCTGGTGCGAACGAAACGATCCTTCAATTTGCAATCCATCCACGGTCTTCGGCCCGGTCCACCCTTTTGGACTGCGCAGAATAATCACTGGCCATTGCGGGCGCGGCGCGTCAGGATTTCTTCGCGCTTCCGCTTGTATGTCTTTGATCTCGGCGATCACTCTGTCCAGCGTCGCCGCCATTAACTGATGCATCAATGGCGGATCGTCGCCTTCAACAAAGTGCGGCTTGTACCCGTATCCAACCAACAGATCGATCAATTCTTCTTTCGGTATCCGCGCCAGCACCGTCGGTCCGGCGATCTTGTATCCATTCAGGTGTAGTACCGGCAGCACCGCGCCATCGCTCGCCGGATTTAAAAATTTGTTCGAATGCCAACTCGTGGCCAATGCGCCCGTCTCCGCTTCGCCATCGCCCACCACGCAGCACACCAGCAGATCAGGATTATCAAACGCCGCTCCATAAGCGTGCAGCAATGAATATCCCAGCTCGCCGCCTTCGTTGATCGATCCCGGCGTGTCCGGCGACGCATGGCTGGGAATCCCACCCGGCCATGAGAATTGCTGGAACAGCTTCTGCATGCCCTCCGCATCCTGCGTAATCTTCGGATAAAACTCCGTGTAAGTCCCTTCCAGATAAGTATTGGCCACAATCCCTGGCCCGCCATGTCCCGGCCCAGTCACATAAATCGCGTTGAGATCGTTCTTCCGGATCACCCGGTTCATGTGCGCATAAATAAAGTTGAGCCCGGGCGTTGTCCCAAAATGCCCCAGCAGGCGAGGCTTCGTGTGCTCCAGCTTCAAAGGTTCGTGCAACAACGCATTGTCGCGAAGATAAATCTGTCCTACGGAGAGATAATTTGCTGCACGCCAGTAAGCATCAAGCTTGCGTAACTCTTCCTGACTCAGCGGTCCTGCTTTTGTAACTAGATCTTCCTGGGTGAGTGTCTTGGGCATTGCACAACTCCATCCGTCGTCCGTCTATAAATTGTATTCCTTTGGCGTCTCGCAAATTTGTACAACGTGTTTCCCGCGCCATAGCATTTCTCTGCGACCTCTGCGTCCTCTGCGGTGTCAAGCTTTTTGTTTTCCCGATTACAGCGATTACGCCGCGATCACGGCGATGACGGCGATTAGGTCCCCCACCCCGTCATTTTTTATCTTTATATTGCAAACAAAGCACTTCCCCAATTCGATGCAAGCGTGACCCTTGCGTGACGCTTGGGTGGCCCTTGGGCCACGCTTGGGCCACCCAAGGGTCACCCAGACCCAATCCCAAGCAGGCAGAGGGTCGCAACCCCAAAAACACAAAACGCAACGGAATCCTCCGTTGCGCCGCGATTCAGATCTTCCATTATTAACTACGAAATACTATTCCTATCTGTTCGCCATCATAAAAACGAGTGACCGTAGAAATCAAGGAGAAAACGCAAGCAGTGCGCCAGGTGTCTCAGTGACGATCAGGCATATCGCGCATTACCTTCGCGCTAATATAGAAATAGAACGACGTGGAGAGTACTCACGGTAAAATCGACTATCGTGAGCTACTCACAAAAGGCGAAGAATCGACGCGATCATTACCTGCCTCAGGGATATCTGAGGGGCTTCATCGACCCGGCGCGGGCGGACCTACCTAAGCCTCTCTGGTGTTTTCATTTGCATACAAAGAAATGGAAGGAGCGCAGCCCAAAACAGATTGGCTACATTGACGGGTTTTACGACTATGCCATCGAGAACACTGTCGCGGAGCATCCAGACATAACCTTCAAGCGTTTGGAAAACGACTTCCCACTTGTTCGCGGCCAAATCTTAAAACATCACTTTCGTTCATGGATCGACCACAAAAAATTCCTTCTTTCGTACATGCTGATGATTAGAGCCCGATCTCCGCTTTTTTTCGACCAATGGCGGGAACAGTCCAAGGCGATCCGCGTTGCAACGATCACCGAGGTCGGACCTGACCGGCGTTCCATAAAGGTAGATTCTTTGGAAGGGAGACCGATGAATCCGGCCGAAATCCAAAACTGGACCATCTCAAAAATGCGCGAAGAGATTAAGAAAGGTCCCGACTGGCTGGCGAACTTTCATTGGGCGCTACGCTATACAGATTCACCCGAGGATCCTGTCATCACCGCAGAGCAGCCTCTGGTCTGCATAGGCAAGAGTACGGACGCAGCCACAGCACTTAAGGATCCGGAAACTCTAATTTATTTTCCAATATGCTGGCAAGCATTTCTTTTCGGTAGCGTTCGGCGCTTTGATGCTGAAACAGAGAGATTTCATCCCGAAACATTGCAACGAGTGCGTCGAGCTTATATTGAGAATGGACGAAAATTTGTGGTGTCTCCGCAAAAGCTTAATGGATTCTGATCCTTGGATTAGTCTCCAAATCGACTTCGGTGCAGCTTACGCATCAAAAGTGGTAAAGTTGCTTCATCCTGCTTGACGCGCGAGCAACATATGGCGACACAGATCAAAAGGATGTATCTCGACTTTGTGACGAGGCGCTATACAAGCAATTTCCCCGCCATTGAAATTGTCTCCGATAGTGCTGAATCTTCTAGCCGGCGACCTCACGCGAGCTACGCGGCTTGGGAAAAAGATGGGGCCTTCACTCTGAGATGCTACTCAAGCCTCCAAGGCGAGAATAATCCGAAGGTATCCGCCAAGAGACAACCGTCTACCCAAACACCGGCGTTGGGAATCGAAGAGGCTATCTATAGTTACGATTGGACATTCGGAATCACTCTCATTGAAGGATTCTATTGGGATTGGAGGAAAGAACTCCCTGACGAAAGCGCCTTGGCGATTCATCTCGTCTTGAAGCCTGAGCCTCCCGAAGATGGGCCTGAAGCGATCCCAATTGGGGCCATCCTCAGTACGCTGCATCCTTCGAGAAATACAAAGAGTATTTGGGAGCAAGCCTTGCCAATGGTACCGAAGACAGCGGCTGAAATGGCTAAAACCGGCGCATCAGCTTTCCCGCTCTTGAACTACCTCTCCAGTGGGCTAATGCTTGGGTCTAACGTTCTCGCATCATACGGTGACAACCAGAAGAATTGGTTCTTGTATCAATTTTTTGATGAGAAGCAGAAGTGTCCGGTTGTCGAATGGAGAATCAACAAAAAGGTTCTGGTCGAATATGGACCGCTCATCCGCGGCACTCTGTTTTTAGCGTTCCACAACTCGGTCAAGGCCAAAGCTGGGACCGTGCGATTATTGTTGAGACCGCAAATCCGATACTGCCTCAAAGATGAGATCTGTTACATCATACCGACACATCAAATAGATGCGGACAAACAAGTATTCATTGATATTCACCCAACTGACAGGAACGAGTCCGGCGACTAGCAATAGTTGCGCGGCGGAGGTGTCTCAAAAAGCTCACAATGCTGGCCTGAGTCACAGCCACTCGGAACAAATCCCGCCACTCAGCACCGTTTCTTCCATCTTCACTCCGGCACGCCATTCGGAAACAACTTCTGCAAAAACTCCTTGTCGCTGGCCATGGGCTTGAAGCGATCAAAATCCACTTCTTCCTTCCATTGCTTGTCGAAGTCTTTAGGATTGATCGTTCTGGCCTTGCCAAACTCATCCAGTGACGCCGCCTTGTCTCCTGTGAAATAGTCCAGGAAAGCCAGCGTCATATGCCCGCCTGCACGATTGGGAGCATACTGGACGGCTTTCTGCGAAGCTGCGCGCGCCTTCTGCATGTTGCCCGCATCCAATGCCTTAAACGTCTGGTCGCCGTAGTTATAAGCCAGATTCAAATCAAGCAGCCGCCGCAACTCCGCAAATGGATCAGGATTATCGTCAACGTTGATGTAAACGTAGCGATCGTTATTGATGTTGCGTCCGCCCAGCTTCTTCACCACCAGCATTGAAGCCGACTGCCGCCCGCGCGCATCGCCGCCCACCGAGTCGCCCGCTTTGAGCGCGGCAAAAAGCTTCTCTGCCAGCTCACCCTGCGTGGCCTCAAAGGCCTTGCCCATGGCCTCCGGCACCTGCGCGCCCACCAGAATATTTCCCTGTGCCGACCAGGTTTTGCCCTGCCGGTCGCCGGCCCACTTCGGAGCGTTCGGCCCCGTGTACGCCGCTACATTTCCCTTCGCATCGACGATCGCCACCTGTCGTCCGTCTTTGCCTTCAAACTTGTCGTCAGCCAAAATCTTCTTCAGGACTTCCGGAGCCGTGAGCCCTTGTCGCAACAGATCCAGCGCCTGCTGTCCATAGCCGACGTTGACATTCGCCTGCGTGGCGACTGCGCCCACGTCAGCCATGGCCCATGGGACTACCGACCCCACGGAAAAATATCTCGAAGCCACGGCTACTCCCATCTCGCCCGTTTGCGGATCAATGGCGACGATGGAAAAAGTTGAGACTGGCGGCAGCGTTTGCGCAATAATCGCGCTTTGGCTCACCACAAAAACTAAAATCGACAACAGCAGGTATTTTCTCATCAGCTTCCTCCGATAAACACCAAAGCGGATAGTCTCTCGACCTTCTACTCCAGTTCCTTTGCGTCCTTAGCGTCCTTAGCGGTGAAATTCATAGAAACTTCAAGCCTGTATTCCCAGCACATATGCCAGCACCACAATCGCCAGCACGCCAAACGACACCAGAGCATACTTGAAATCGTGCTCGCGCAAAAACTGCAGGCAGGCAACAATAATGCGCAGTACCGGCGTCGCCAGTAGAACCAGCAATCCAGCAGCAGCGACCTTCGCGCCCCAGGGCACCACGAGTTGCAGCGCCAATCCCGCCACGATCAGCGCAAAGGCGGTATACGCTCCAAATTTCAGCGTAAGAGACAGCACTCGATCAGCGGCGACATCCTGCCTGCTCATTGGAAGCCCCCTGTAACCAGTTTGTAAATCATCTGTGCAGCCAGCCATCCGGCAATGCACACCAGCAGCATCAGGATGTAAACCGGACGTATCTTAGGAGAGATTCGCGCTCCAAGCAGTGAACCCGCAAAAACTCCTGCGACGAGCGGCGCGGCAATATCTACGCGGACGTCGCCCCGTCCCCAGTAAACATAAGCGCTTGTGGCCGCCGTAACGCCGATCATAAAGTTGCTGGTGGCTGCCGCCACGCGCAAAGGAACTTTCATGAACAACAACATCACGGGAACTTTGATAGGCCCGCCACCGATTCCCAGCAGCCCGGAAAATCCCCCTGCAATCAGTGAAGCCGCCAGCCCCACCGGGTAATTCTGCGGCGTGTAGTCGGGAATCCCTTCTTCCCTCTTGGCGTAGCGTGAATCCCAGGCTTTCTTGATCATGGAGCCTGCGCTGTAAAGTAAAAAGCAGGCAAATAGCACCGCCAGAGTCCGGCGATTGACATGATGCGCCACCAGCGCGGCAATCAAAGCGCCCACGGTGGTCGCCAGTTCCAGCGTCATGCCCAGGCGAACGTCAGTAACGTGCCGCTCCACGTACATGGAAGAAGTCGCGGTAGAAGTGGCAATCACGCAAAGCAGCGTCACGCCAATGGCCTGATGCATGGGCAAGCCAAAATAAATGGCCAACAGCGGCGTAACGATAATGCCTCCGCCCACTCCGGCCAGCGCGCCAAAACCACCCGCGCAAAATCCGATCGCCACCAGCAGGAGCATCGCCGCCGGCGTCATTGCGCTCTATCCCGCAACATCAAAATATCTTCGCCCTCCGGATCCGTTTGCCCTTCCGCCCGCAATACTGACCATACCGAACCCAGCACCACCACCACCGCAAGCAACATCAGCAAAGGAATGCGTTCTCCGTCCAGCAACCCCGCAAGAATCGCCACCAGCGGGATAATCAGGCTGATGGTGGAAATCTGATAGGGCTGGAGCTTCTTCAACAGCCAATAATAAATAACGAAAGCGGTGGCTGATCCAAGGATGGTCAGGTACGCCAGGCCGATCATTGCCGTCCTTGTCCAAACCGCATGCCGATGTGCCTCCAGCGCCCATGTCGCCCATAACAGCACAACGGAGCCCAGGAGAGACTGAAGTCCCGTGGCAACAACCGAGTCAACATCATGCAGCCGCTTCTTTGCATAGACGATTGACCACGAAGTAAGCAGCATGGAAACCAGTACCGCTGATCCTCCGATGATGACCATCCGGTCGCTGCTTGGGTTCTCATAGAAGAGGACAAGGATTCCGCCGAAGGCCATCACCATGGCATAAACAGCCCGGCGCGGCACCTTGCGGTGCATCATGGCCGGCGTGATGAGCGAGACCGCCAGAGGGGACGCTGAATACAAAACCGCGCTCATTGAAGAAGTGACGTATTGCTCCGCCCAAAACAGCAAGGCGTAGGGGACAGCCATGATAGTCAAGGTCAGAATAAGAATCGCGTTCCACTCACCGCTATCCGTGGGCCAGCGCCTTTTCTGCGCCAACGCCATCACCAGTAGTAGCACTCCAGCAGCGAACAGCCGAAATGCCAGCGCTTCAAACGGAGGCACATCACGGACAACCAGGCGAATTCCAAGCCACGTGGTGCCCCAAATCAGGCAGAGCGAAACATACCCTGCCAGATGACGCCCGCTCAGCGATGAACTTTGTGGAGTGGCTACTGCCATGCGATCAATCAGTCTAACCGATTCTCCCGCGCTCACGTGGGTTTGCAGCAGCCAAAAACAAAAGGCACGGCTGCCCGTGCCTTCTATTGATGCTGTAAAACTTTTACTGCGAACTCGGCGCGTGGCTCGGCATCTGCGTTGTGGCCACATTCTTGGGTGTTGATAGATAGCCGGTCACGGTGTTCTTGTCCACGCTGTTTACCACCACTTCAAACAAGGCGCGATCGCGTCCGGTATAAAACTGCAGCGGCTCGTTGATGGTGCGGTCCTTCTTCTCAATCTTCTTGTCTTCCGCAAGCACGTAAAGCGTGAACTTGCTCTTTTTGGGATCAGTCTTTTTGAGCTGCACGCTCACGATCGAGAGATGCGTCGGGGTCTTGTCCTTTTGCAGCGTGAACTCAAAATAATCGCGGTCGCCGCGATGCTTGAGCATCTCCAGTTCGTCATGCGATGTGGCAATCAATTCGCTGTGCTTATTCAAATCGCCAATGGCATGATCCAGCTTTCCTTTGGTCACGGTCAGATCATTCCTGGTATCAGTCACGTCGGCGCTTACTTTTACCACCTCGCCTTTGACCCCGTTAACATCACTGGTCACCGCGCCAATCTGCTGCTTGGTTGTTTCTTCATCGGCTTTCAGGCGAGGCTCAGTATCATGCTCCTTAGCTTGGAGTTCCTGGGCCTTTTTGCTCAACTCTTTGTGGTTCATTCCCGCGCGGTCTGCCAGCACGTTAAGTGAGGCCTTGAGGTCCGTCATTTTCTTGGCCTGCTCCTCCTGTGCCGTGACCTGCTTTTTCTCCAGGTCATTGATCCGGCCCTGCGCCATGACCATGAAGACCACTGTGCCGATCAAGTACACTACCGCCACCACCATCAAAATGTTGCGCACTACCGGGCTTCCGCCATCGTGCGGCACATCGGACATAGTTATCTCCAGTGAAAGGGTTTGGGCTATGCCGATCATTGTTGAGCAGAACTGCTGCTCTGTCAATCCAAAGGACGCTCCAATGGTCACTGTACCTAAGAGCTGTCGCAAAGCGGTGTGAATACGCACCTTACAGCGCGAGCACCTGAATCCTGCATCTAATAAAGCGATGGCAATTCGCGACCGATATCCCCAAATCATAGAGCAGGTCAGGGCTCTGTCCGCCAAGGCGCGGCCACTCGTAAACCGACGTATAATTTCGCTGGCTCTGGTAGTTATAGGCGTCATTCTGCTTGGTTACGTAGCTGGACAATACTGGGGAATGTATCGCAGCCAGAAGAATCTTGAGACTGAGTGGCAGCGCCAGGCTGCCACGGTCAGTATCCCTGGAAAAGCCCCGGTTTCACCCGACCAGTTGCTCACACGCTTACAGATCCCCAAGATCCAAATGGACGCAATCGTGGTGGAAGGCGCTTCGCGACGTGAGCTTTCTGAAGGTCCCGGACACATGAAGCAGACTGCCCAGCCAGGCGAGACCGGAAACGCGGTGATTACGGCGCATCGCGACACTTTTTTCCGTCATATCTATGAACTCAACAAGGGCGACCAGATACAGGTGCGTCGCAGCGGTCGGACCTTTACCTATGAGGTGACTGGCAAAAAAATTGTGATGCCGGAAGACATCAGCGTGATCAAGCCGACGAATAACCCGCAGTTGACGCTGATCACCTGCTACCCCACGTATTACATTGGCCCTGCGCCCAAACGTCTGGTTGTGTTTTCCAGATTAGTGGATAGCGACGGCCAGCCCTCAAATCAAGCTGCACAAGCCCAGTCCAACAACCAGTAGCTCTGTCCTTATTACAATTGGAATGTGAAGTCCTGGGACGTCATCATCGTCGGCGCCGGCATTATCGGCGTATCACTCGCTCTGGAGTTGCATGAGCGCGGCGCAACAGTGTTAGTCCTTGATCGCGCAGAGCCCGGTTCTGAAGCATCTTCAGCAGCCGCCGGCATGTTGGCCCCAGCCGATCCGGAAACGCCTGAGGCTTTGCGTCTGTTGGCGACAGAAAGCGCAAGGATGTTCCCTGCATTTGTGCAAAGGATAGAGTCCGCCGCGGGTATTCAGGTGGATTTCCGCCGCGTCGGAACCATTGCCCTTGTGGAAGAAAATGCAGCGCCTCTCGCATACCGCAGCCTTTCTCCCGCAGAGCGGCAGCTCCTTGAACCGGCGATTCACCGCTCTGGGCATTCTGCATACTTCGTGCAGGAAGATAGCGTCGACCCTCATTTACTCACGCGGGCCGCTCTTGCAGCCGCTCGGACTCTAGGAGTTGAGGTGCGTGGGCATACGACAGTCATGGGGATACGCGCACGCGCAGACGTAGTGGAAGTCATGACCCAAGCGGATGCATATTCCGCTGCCTCCGCCGTTGATTGCCGCGGCGCATGGTCAGGCGTCCCTGTGCGGCCGCGCAAGGGACAGATGCTTTATGTCTTTCCGCAAGTCACCTTGCTACAGCATGTGTTGCGCGCGCCAGAGGTTTACCTTGTTCCCCGCAGTTCGGGAAAAGTCCTTATCGGTGCAACCGTGGAAGATGTGGGTTTTGACAAGTCTGTAGATCCCTCTTCGATCCGCCAATTGATCGACAACGCTTCAAAATATCTGCCCGAACTCGCTTCCGCTCCAGTCACCCAGAGCTGGGCAGGCTTGCGGCCCGGCACGCCTGACGATCTGCCCATCATCGGCGCAACAGATAAACCGCGCGTTTTTGCCGCCACCGGCCACTTCCGCAACGGCATCCTCCTTGCCCCTGTTACCGCACTAATCATGGCCGATCTGATTCACAGTCGCCCCTCAACTCTGGACATCCGCGCCTTCTCGCCGGACCGCTTTCGTAACACACGGAAGTA
>Ga0206944_1098_pt1 | contig 15895 bp, 16 predicted proteins | sample Alteio_BWOrgHeat_4_FD_152978 | JGI IMG/M metagenome (GOLD analysis project Ga0206944, IMG submission 152978) | Enriched cells from forest soil in Barre Woods Harvard Forest LTER site, Petersham, Massachusetts, United States -... | ecosystem: Environmental > Terrestrial > Soil > Temperate forest > O... | reverse complement strand
CTTAAAAAAATTCATTGCTTTGCAGTGAACTACTACCCCCATGCCTCAACTACCAAGATTTATGTCATATATTTCGAAAATTCTTGCGAAATACTCCAAGGAACACTGCTTCTTTGGAAAGAACGAAAAAATCACCTTAAAAGTGGACGATTGGGCCAATGGGGTCAGTAGTCTTTCCCCGGAGAAAGACTACTGACCCCATTGTTTTTCCTTTCCTTAACTCTTGCCGCAGCTTCATTAGATGCTGTTTGAGCCTGGGTTTCTTTGGTTTGAGCGTCTACATGCGCTCTACTTAATTCGCACCTCTTGTCCTCTAAGGATTTGACAACGGCTACATCTGCGCCGCCTTGACAAGCCTTATCATAAGCCTCTCTTGCATTATTTAATGCAGCTCCCGCTTTCCCTACATCAGCTTTTGCTTGATCTAATGCATTTTTAGCTTCCTTTTCTTGTTGCTGAGCGATCTTGCTGTCAGCTTTTAAAAGAGCAAAGATGGCTTTGCGCTCTGCTGCAATAGTTGAAAGTTTTTTTGCATAGGTCTTTAATGTTTTTTGAGCGTCTTGTCGTTCTGCAACTCTATTTGGATAACATCTAATCAACAGGTCTTCCTTGATCGCTGTCACTCGGTCAGCTGCTTTACCAGCCTCTCTGAATCTGGCAGATTGTACATCGGTGATCAGGCGTGCGTCATTAAGACTCTTTTGCAAATCTCTTAGAGCAAGGTCGCAAGCTTCCATCTCTTTTTCTTTAGCCGCTAACTTCTCTTTATAGCGAGGTATTTGCTGCTTTGCTAGATCGTCGCTATAGACATTACGTAAATTCTCTTGGATTTTGATATTTGTGCCTGGAGCCGCTATCCCAAAAGTGGCAGATATTGCGCCCATTGCGCAATCGAAAATGCAGACAATTCTTGCAAAAAGATCAATTCCACTGCCAAGTGCATTTTTCAAATCTATCAATTTTTCGCTTGTTCCTTTTTGCGCAGCCCTTGCCACACAGAATTGAGGAATCGCTGTAAAGATATTGATGGCAGCATATCCTATATTTTCAACAACTGCGCCAAGCAGTACAAAAACGCTTGCCCCAGTCATTGCACGAGCTGCTAATTGATTGCCAAAGCCCCCCTTGCCAAGGTGTTCATCAATCGCCAAATGGAGCGTAGTTAAATGTGCAGTGGGTCCATACTCTCTTAAAGTCTGTAATTTTTGCTCTAGCCTCATCCATATTCTCCTTTAGTTAAGTTAACTTGCAATAAACAATCTGGCTTGTTGAGCCACAGCAGCTTTTACCTTTTCCTTGATTTGGCTTGTGTTTTGAACGTAATTGTATTGTGCGGCTGCATACTGTCTACTACTCTGAAAACTTGCAAAAGAATTGAGATGAGTCTGTAATGCGTGTTGTAGGTTTTGCTGTTGCTGTGTGCATAAGTCGTTGTACTGTAGAGAATTAAAGCATGAAGTAAACGATTGCCAATAGTCTTTTGTCAATGGCAAGCCATTAGATTGGTCAGCTGCGGCAATTCTGAATGCGAGAATAGCGAGTGGGTTGCTCGGGGAAAAGTCTTTTGGAGCAGGTGTTTGAGGTTGATCTGTAAATCCTTTATATCCTCCCTCTTGACCTTTACCCTCTACATACATCCTAAGAAGATCTGTGATCAAGCACTCTGTCTCTGCGAGCATTTTCTTAAGATAATCCATCGTCGATGCGATGTTGTCAGTATTAAAGGCGTTGGGTTGGTTTAATAGAAGGTGAAATAACTGCCGATTTTGGTGCAGTAGATCCAGTTTCATGTGGGCTTCTTCCCTATTTTCAAGCGCTTTTTCAAGATGCAAAGAGAGGATGTCTAAATGCTCAATCAAAGACACGATCTTATTTGGATAAGAAAGATCGTAGGGCAGTAGCGGTTCATAAGGGGCAAGAAGGCGCTCTGTATGCAATAAAAAGTCTAACATCCCTGTAAAATGCTCTGAATGATATTGTAAAAAGGCCATTAAGACCTTTGAAGGGAATTTTTCAGAACGTAAGAAATAAGCAGCTTTTATTGTAAGTTTCGGATCGCAAGCTTTAAGATATGCATTCACCCATCCAGATTTAAGCTTGGGGGCGTTTGTTATCAGATCCTCAAAGAGCCGCCACATTCTTAAGAATATGGCGACGTTTTTGATGATATCTCCTTCTACAACGATTTCTGCGTTTGCTAAGAGATCTGATGGATCTGTTGCATGTATCTCTTTCCATGCTAGTAATGAGGCTCTGTTGTAGTAGGTGGGAGGTGTTGTACTCATCGAAAGAGCGGGATCTGTGATGGCAGTTTTGGAGATAGGGCAGAGCATGTTGGGATGGAATCGAAGTTGATGCATTTCGTATAAGAAGCTTAGTTGTAAATACATGGGATAGGGGATATCAGTTCTATCCGTTATAGTCTCTAATAGTTGCAGCTCATTTTCTTCAAACTGATGAGGGGAACTTGCGTGAAATATCTGGTGGCACTTTTCAAAAAATGGGGCGTGTGGCAGTAAGTCTTTAGGTATAGACGTCATAATAGGTTTAAAAAACGCAAGGTGTTCTTGCGAGTCGCTTAAGAAAGGAGAATTACAAACATTTAGTAGTTGTTCTTGCCCCTCAAATAGAGCTAAAGAAAGTTTTTGATTGTCATTTAAAAGGTTTAGCTTTGCTTTGCATGCACTTGCGTTTGATTCCCAACTATTGTAGCTTGTGAAAAGGTCTGCAAGAGCAAGGCGAGCCTTTGAAGTTACCCTCTCATAGAGCTCTTGCATGCTTTTTGGGAGGACTTGGTGGTTTGTGGCGAGAAATTCATCAATTTGTCTGATAGCTAGGACGAGTTGCATTTTCTCTTGTTCGCTTGTGAGATTGCCATCTATTTTTACTTGCAGCCCTATACAAAGCCATCTAAATACATTAATTACATTGACTTGCCTCTCATAGGCAGCAAGCGGTTCATAACTTGGGTGAACGGGTTCTCTTACAATATTATCCACCCAGGTGCTAGGGGGAAGATCGACAGAAGGCATGTCGCGGCTAAATTTATCAGCTTTTTCGCAGTGAGTTTCAAGCTCTTTCATCTCTTGTTGAGCGTCTTTTTGTCTTACAGCCCAAAGATTGAGATGTATCTCGTAGTTGTCGATCTCGGCTTTAATTTTTTGGCATGCTCTTACGATTTTCTGAACGTTTTCTTCTGTTTGTGGATAACATTTTTGTTTCTTATGTAGCTTTTCTAGCTCATATAGAAGCTCATCGATGGTTTTTTTATATCCAAAAAGGGTTTTTAAGTCTTTTGAGGCAAGGGAAAAAAGGTTTTCGAATACTTTGTTTACTTGATGGTATTGCCCTTCTATTAAGAAAGAGATTGCATCTTTTAGTCTATTATCGAAAGTAAAATTGTCCTTTTGTGACGCTTCCGAAATTTCATTTAGCGCACGCACCTTTTCATGGAAATAATCTAGAGGGGGTTCTTGAGATTCTAAGTTGATCGATTGAGCAAATTGCAGCAATTGGAGGTAATCTGCTTTATATTGAAGCGTAAGCTCCATCGATTTGATTAAGCTTTTGGTGGCTTTTGTTGTAGGCAATGCAGAAACTCTTGTTTTAAGCCGTGTGATTGTTGCCATATTTGTGACAGCGCACTTGTTTAACTCTGCTAAAGAAGGATAATAACCATTACCATAAATTTTTAATGTTGAGGCGCGGATTATCGCTTGATCATCGTTTTTGCAGATATCACTTAAATAGTTTTTTACGCTCTCAAGAGTTTTTGTCAATTGCTGATTGATTGAGGCCTTTAGCTCGTTATGGGCCGTTTGAAGCGCATTTCTTTGAGAATCGAGTAGGACTTGTCCATTTGCAGTGTCGTATAGTAGTTGGGTGGAGAGGTCTAAAGAGTCTAATTGCACTTTGATAGCGTGTAATTGACTTTCCATATCAAAGCTAGTTTGTTGTTTTACAGAGCGCAAATGGGTAGTCTCTTGACTTAAGCGGTTTTTTATGTCGGTACTTAAGGCTTGACAATCGATAGATGGGGCCTTATTCCAGAAGAAAAGGGTCATCCACCGTGATCCATTGTGCCTTTTTACGACGCGCTCGTTAAAGGTGTGGCAGGTGTTTAAAAGGTTGACTTTGTCGGTCATTGCCATTTCATTGAGCTTGCACTCTTGCAAGGTTTTTTCAAAGGTTTCAGTGACGTTTTTGATTCTTTCTTTTGGGTGGGTGAACCAGTGGATAAATTTGCGAAAAAATTTAAAGCACCCTGTCTTTTTTTGTTTTACTCTTGATGTAAGGGTTCCATTTTTGCCAGCTATTAGGCTATTGTCTATGGTGGTTGTGGCATTAATGGCTTTAGGATCGAAGATGAGAGACATAACAATCACACCTTTTTTTTGTTAAAACTTTTTCATATTACACTAATTTTTTGTTTTAATCAAGATTTTTACGTTTATTTCACTATTAAATTTGTTTATAAAACACATAGATTTTAATTTAGCTATGTAATTAATTTAAAATAATTGACATCAATATTTATTTATAGTGTTATTATTTACATATTAATTATAGGATTTTTATGGGATCAATACAACCTGTTTCTTGAGTTCAATCTAGTCCAGTCGTTGAAACAAAAATAGAAGTGACTACACCTCTTAGTTCGGTGAGTCTTAAGGTTCGTTCTATTTCGAAGCAGCTGCACGGGATTTGCGTGCAGATCGATCAGTTAGAAGTGCGAATTAAAGGGCACATCCATCAATTGAAAATAGCAGGAGTGGTAACGGCAGCAGCTTTTGCAATCGCAGCTTTAGCTGTTGGCATTTTCCTTCTTTTTAATCCATACACCTTGGCAGGAGGGATTGCGCTTATTGCTGTTTCCGCCTCCATTTTTTTCTTGCTCGGCGAAGAAGCCTTAAGATCATATTATCTACAGAGAAAGCAAGAGGCGAAGAATGGCATGCTCGTGCCTTCGCAGTGCAAAGAAATCACTGCGACAACCATAAAAGAGATCGATACGCAGAGGGCTTCTTGTTTTGGCCTTCCCACAAAAGCGCAAGAAGAAGCGCAAGTGCAACCTTATTCTCCTAAGGATTTTAAAGGGCATGATGAATTTCAAGAGATAGAATTGGATCCATCTGCATTTGAAGATCCTAAAGAGACAATGATCTGGGACCGATTTAAGGACTATTGTAAAAATAATAGACATAATATGAGTATAAGTAAATTTGACTAACTCTTTTTACAGCAAATAAAATTCACTAAAATATCTTGCCGCATTAATTGCCACTTTAGCTTTGAAGCTAATTTACGATCGCAATCTCGTATTTTTGAGTTTTGTAAATGGTTCCTAATACGCCTTAAGACTTCTTTTTTTTCAATCGGAAATCCTATCTTCCATCTATTTTCAGAGGCCTTTAGCTTTGCGATAAGAATGTCGATATGAATTTGGTGCTTTACCTCCAACACACAGTCGTCTTGCAAGGATTTTAATTTTGTAAACGCTTTTAGGCCTAATTGCCATATATTTTTAGTTAAAGAAATATGAGTCAAAATCTTGGCGGCATAGTAAAGAACTACATTCGCTTGCTTTCCATTATTCTCTAATAAAGCGATCCGATTTTCAATTTTTGAAATGTCAGTCTCATTTTTCAGATCGATTTTACATAAGAAGACGTCAGCTTTTTGTCGATAATAAATAGGTGCATTGTCATTTAAGGAAATGGAGAGCAAAATCTTTTTAGGATCTTCATTTTCGAATATATTTGCTATATAAAATATATAGCATTTTAAAATCTGTGATTTAATTATAAGTGTATCTATTGTGGAGGTGTCTCTGTTTAATTCTCCCGTAACTTCTCAATAACTCATGGTAAGACAGTCGCCTTCGCAAGCTCAGGCAACTGTCTTACCATGAATTTTCGAGAATAAAATTTCTGTCTAATTGATTTTTTATTTTGACTTAAAATCGTTACAGAAATATCTTGCCGGTCATGCAAGACATTTTACTCGATGACCAAAACATTTCTCCAACCCCCTTAAAAGCTGAAATTCTTGAACTGCAAGTCCTCTGCAAGGCGCTCGTCGCTCAGAACCAGGAACTCGTTGCTAAAAATCAGGAACTCATTGCTCAAAACCAGGCGCTAGTTGCTAAAAATGAAGAATATGCTGGAATGATTCTGGCCTTAAGAGAGCAAGTTCAACTTCTTAAGGACGAGATCGCTGTACTGAAAGGACAAAAGCCTAAACCTAAAATCCCTCCAAACCGATTAAATGACAATCCTCCCGGTGCTTCAGGTTCAGATAAAGACGGTAAAGGCAAGCGACCAGGATCAGACAAAAGAAGCAAAACTGGCAATCTTGAAATTAACCAAATCCGTCAGATTGACGAGATAAACTTCGAATCCGGCTTGCTCCAACATTTCATAGGGAACAATCCAATAAACTCCGGTTGATTCCATAGCTATACTTCCTACACCATTTGCCTTGAGCCAACTGACCATTAGTTTTAGATCAGCTGTAAATGTAGGAAAGGAACGGACTTCTTGCTGAGCATGATTTTTAGCTATGCAAACAAACAATTCGCTTGCGCCTATATCAATGCCGGCACATTTCGGATCAAGAATTTTTAATTGAGATGGCTTTATTTGTGGCGATTTTTTAGAATTCTTCATGGCAGGCCTCCTTTGTTTTATGCCTAAAACTTGAGGATAAAGGCTTGCCGCTTTTAAATTCCATTCAACTATTGATGTCGGTTATTTGTAGATGCTTCCGGGCGCCAGCCCGGTAAAAAGCTGAACTGTTACAAAATAACTTAAATAAGTTAACAGAAAATGGTTTATTTATGAAAATTGTAGTGAGATGTTAAATCATCTTGATTAAAACAAAAGGAGCACCTAATGAAAAAAGGCTATACCAAACCACAGATAATCCACAGTATTGACACAATTTGCACTTGTTATCTTGCTGAAAAAAAATAATTTTTTAAAAAGTTATTTTTTTGGTAGACTAAACCTTGATTTAATCAAGGTTTAGTCATAACTCAAATTTTCCAGCCTACTTCCTCTTCTAAGAGAGGAAAATCTTAACTTTGACAGGAGATAGTGTGTCTGATTATTTTTATAATTCTTCAGAGAATACAATTTTCTTTTACGAAAGCTTAAAAACATATCAATTAAATGAAATCGGCATTCATGTATTTGAGAAATACGTTAAGAATGTACAAATAAATGAAATCATTTACTCTATTGCAAATGAATATGAAGTCGATCTTGCAGAGGCAGCTCAGGACGTACATGCACTCGTTGCAGAGTTTAAGCAAATAGGTATAAACCCCAATGTTTCTATCCAAAACAAGTCAAATAAAGAAGATGATTTTAGCCTTGTTAGTGGATGCTTTCATCTACACACACCTATAGTGCACATCATTCAAAATTGCAATAGCCCTTGCAAAATGTGTGATTGCTGGAAGACGAAAGAAAAAAATTGGCATCCAGCAAAAGAACTTAAAACTTTTTTCAAAAAGGCAAAACAACTGGGAGCAATTGCGATCATGGTTTCAGGGGGTGAGCCATTGCTTCATCCAGAACTTCGTCAAATCATTACTGATTTAAAAGAAATAGGGCTTAGGGTGATGCTCAACACAAATGCTCTGTTATTGCATAAGAATTTATGGATCGCAGATCTAAATCTTGAGCGCTTAGTCGTTTCTATGGATGGCTATAATCCAGAAACTTATAAAAGTTATCGAGGCCTTAATGGATATCAGATTGTCTGGGACAATTTAAAATTATTTCAAAAGAAATCACCTTCAACACAAATAGGGATACGCACGATTCTCAATAAAGATAATTATGACAAAATGGAACTCCTTTTTGATGCTATAGAAGAAAACGGAATGCATGGTGTAGGGCTAAGTCCTGCAGATGTCAGTTCAATTAGTTTTTCAAGGAATGATATCGATAAGGAGAAAGAGAAATTTCTAATTTCCCTGCTGTTACCTTCTGAAGATCAAATCAATGATTTTTTACAGGCGTTTACAGCAGAGAGTGCCTATTATAAAAAAATTGAAGCAGCAGCTGAGAAAGGTTTGTCCTCTTGGAAACCTTATGATTTTATTCGATGTATGCTTTTTTATTTGGGAATTTTAAAAGGCGAGGAAGCAATGTTTGCAAATCGGCCCTGCTTCTTTCCTTATACTTCTCTAGTTCTTGATTATAACGGAGATCTTAGAAACTGTTTTTATTCTCCTGCATTTGGAAATCTTTACAATTTTGAATCTATAGATTGGAGCTTTCAAAATTCAATGAAAGGCTTAAAAGAAAGTGGCAAATGCAAAAGCTGTCGAGGCAATGTGTTTTGCGGAGCACAAATTCCTCAGAGTGCAAAAATACCTTATGCAGATATCTAAAGTAGAACAGGGACAAATCATTCTCGTTAATGAATCTTGTCAAGCAGGTTGTTTACATTGCCCATATGGGAAAAAGACGAACATATTTCCTAAAAGTGTGAAGAGCATTATTCAAACAATCGAATCTTGCAAGAGTAACTTTTTTATTTTATCAGGAGGAGAACCTCTTGAATATCCTTTTTTTGCTTTGTTATTGCAAGAGCTGCAATTTATTAAAAAACCATTTCGCATAGCAACTGGAGGACATGTCTATATTCTGCCCTATATTGGGCAATTGAAGACCCTGACTCATTTTTCCGGTTTTTCTTTGGGTACAGACATGCTGGTTTACAAGCGCAATCTTAAACCGCTTCTTCGGATCGAATGGCTTCGAAATTTAAATATCCTTGAGAATGAAAAAATTCATTATTCCTTGACAGTTACTCTTGGCACTGATGTGTTCTTAGAGGGCCTCATTAAAGAATTAGTGAGTTTAGGATGTAATCCAGACTTTTTTATGCTATCAGAAAAAGAGAATGAGTTTATTTCAAATATAGCATGGGATAATTGTAAGGAAGTTGTCACTAAATATTCCCAGCATAAATTAATCTTAACGGGATTTAGAAACAATAAGGCTTTGATATGAATAAAACTGGTGTATGTGAAGACTACAAAGACATGTTCGATGCTGAATTTTATCTCTATTTTAGTGAAAAGATGTATTTAAAAGAAATGATGGAAAAAGAACTTCAATTTATCATTACCCGTTTAGCAATAAAGCCTGAACATAGCATCTTGGATCTTCCTTGCGGATTTGGGAAATATACATGTATTTTAGCTGAGAGGGGGTACAATGTTGTGGGTGTTGATATAAATCCCATTTTCATCCAGAAAGCAATAGACACTGCTAAAGTTAAAGGATTAACATCCAAGTTTTTGCACTCTGATATGAGAAAAATTAATTTTCGTAAAGAATTTGATTTTGTTTTAACTCTTGATACCTCTTTTGGCTATTTTCAACATCATGAAAATCTTTTGGTGTTAGAAAATGTTTCCAGGGCTTTGGTTAAGGGCGGTTATTTTTTTGTTGAACTTTTTAACCCGTACCTTAGTCAGTTATTTGATAAAGGCATTAAAAATTGCACAGCCTTTGATTTTGATGGGAATCTCCTAATAGACTGGAGAACGTATGATCAACAACAAAATCGGTTTAAAATCAAAAGGGTATATATTAAAAATAGTGTGAGAAAAGAAGCCTACATAGAAATCCAAAACTATTCGATTGAGCAGATGAAATTATTTCTAAACAATGTAAATCTGGAAGTTGTAGATATTTATGGAGGACAAAAAGGAAGATTGTACGACGAGAGTTCTAATCGATTAGTAATTATTGCGAAAAAGAAGTGAAAGCACCATCAGTGGCACTGCAAATTAAAATATATACAGCTAAAAGGATTTTGGAAAGTAGCTTTGAAACATCTTCGGGTAAATTAAAAGAAAAAGAAATTCTACAGCTTCTTTTCTTTGAAAAACAACAACCAGTATTTATCCACGAACTCCCGCTTTCGCCTAGCTTAGGTGAAATGCCAAACGATATAAAAATTGCTTTAAAACAGCACCATACAAAAGCATTATTTAGAAGTACACATCTTAGAAGATCTCTTTCTTGGCTGAATATGAAAACCACTGATTTTACATCTTTTCAAAAAAAAAAGCCCATTAACACATTATCTCTACAAACCTTTGGAATTGGGGATTGGCCTGTAACAAATCGTCTGTCTGTCGTTAAAATAAAAAGCGATCTTAAATCAATTAAACAATTGATCGCATTTAGTAAAAATAGTACAAACAGATGGTGTGTGGATTTTAATGGCAGCTTAAGCGAAGAAGCTTGGACATACTTGATCAAAAATGCAAATTTCGATAATTGTCTATGGGTAGAACAACCATTCCCGTGCAGTAAATTAACATTTAAACTTGCAAACCAATCCCCTGTATCCATTTATGCAGATGAAGAGATCTCTAGATTATCGCCAGCAACATTTAAAAGCTCACCCTATACTGGATTTATTTTGAAAACTATTAAGCATGATTTTTCAGTATTTTTAGAATGGCTTACATTTGCTCAAAATAATGAAATTCCTTGCATTATTGGGACGCAGGTTTGTGATGAAGTTTCGTCTTCATTATGCCGATTTTTTAATCAATTCTCTACAATTTGTGTGGACTATACTTCTTTAGCGAGCTTTTTTATAGGTGCAAATTTAAATGAAGAAATATTTACTCTAAAAGAAGGGTTTGTAAATATAAACAGTAAAGTATTTGAGTTTGTCGAAGATAATTACTCGTTATTGTTTGTTGCTGAAATTTAATTGAGGAGAGTTCATGTGTAAAATAACAGGTTTATGGACGATGTTTACATCTTGTTTTGCAAAATGTAATATTGTTCAAAATGATTTTGAAATACACTCTAATAAACTGATATTAAGAAATGTAAATCCATTGGATTCTGAAGGTCTTGTAATGTTGGCTAATGACCGTAGCATTGCTGATATGATGAATGGTTCCATTCCTTTTCCTTACCCCAGTGATGTAGCAGATAAATGGATCGAAAAACATCACCAGGACAATCTAAATTCTCAAGCTATGTCATGGATCATCACTTATAAAGATAAAAAAGCTTTAATTGGGTCGATTCAACTTAGACTAGATGAAAGTAGAAAGTCTGCTCGTTTTAGTTATTGGCTTGGAAAACCCTATTGGAATCAAGGAATAACCACGGAAGCGGCACGATCTGTCTTGAAATTTGGATTTGAACAATTAGGCCTCGATAAAATTGAAGCTGAAGTGTTTCAAAGAAACCCGGCTTCTAGGGCAGTTCTTCTAAAACTCGGGTTTATATTTCAAGAAAGCACAATTAAAGAAGAAAAGCTAGATCATCGCATAGAAGTGTTTGAATTGTATTCGCTAGAAAGTCAAGCTTATTTCATGCAAGAAAGGTGCTTTTAATTCATGACAGAAATAAAAATAAATAATCTATTATGGAAAAGATATAAGCTGTTTTATATCTCCCAATCGACCGCTTTTATTACCCCCATTTTATATACATTTCTTCAAGAAAAGTTAAATTTATCCATAGCTTCTATTCTTCAAATTGCATCATCGTATTGGTTGTTGTCCATTTTTTTGCAGTTGCCCTGTGGAATATTTGCTGATCGTTGGGGTGTGAAAAGTAATCTCTATTTATGTCTCATTCTTCAAGTAATATCTTGCCTATCTTTGCTCTTCATTGGTAATGTAGCTGCGTATCATCTATATTTAATTTGTATCAATATCGCCCAATCATTATGCACGGGTGCGAGCACAATACTTATAAAAAAGCAGTTTCAAGATTCAGATGAGAAAAAATTTAAAGAGTTTACTTTCAATCTTCAAAATTCTTTTTACAAAATCACTTCTGTTTTTATTGTTATTTCTTCTGTTTTGTATACAGTAAATGTATTCGTTCCTTTTGTATTGCAAATTATTAATTTTGCAGTTTCTCTTTACTATTTACGAATGATCCCAGAACAAAGTTTGTCTAAAACCAACAACCAAAAAAATATTTTTTTGTGTGCTAAAGACGATATCAAAAAATCTCTCCTTTTTATGAGTAAAGATAAGTATTATTTGTATTTAGTAATATGTTGCATGTTGTTTGGTCTCGGAGTGAACCTCAATCATAAATTAATACAATCTCAATTAAATTCATTATTTAGTCATGACAAAGTAGTTTTAACGGGTTGTGTGATTGCGTTAGGTAATTTATTTTCCTCCTCAGGTGCAAAGTTTTTTTATGAGTATATATCTAAGAGGTTTTCAAGCTCGATTGAAATCTTGGTGTTAGGCTCCGTTTTAATTTTTTCCTATATGCTCATGAGTATCAGTTATATATGGTGTGTTATTTTGGGATTTATGACTATCAATATTTTTAAAGGTTGTTACCGACCTTTAATCAGTACAGAACTTGTTACGCATTACCCATTTAAAAATTCAATGAGTACCAATTCATCTATCATTTATTCTATAACTGTAATTTTTTCCTCATTGATTCAGTATTTTCTGGCTTATAGCTATAAAATCATTGAAATAGGCAATCTTACATTTGCTTCTTTTAGTGCCCTTATTCTGTTTTGCAGTTATCTCTTCTCAAGATCAAGTTCTGAATGGAAAATTAAAAGTCAGATAAATGCATTAACGGGTAAATTGGGGATTATAGAGAAAAAAACAATTACATTTCATATATTCAGCTCTATCCATCCACAACCAGTGAGGCCCATCTTCAGTTATTATCTTATGCCACTAGTCTTGGAAGGTATCCAACCAAGGCTGTAACTTTTATCAAAGAGGAAGGCAAGCAAGGCATTAAGTCCCCCTTTTTTGGAGAAGTTCATTTAAGTGATATTTTAGATTCTGAAAAGCAATACCGTATTTGTCAGCAAGTGTTGAAAATTCCTGAGCAGAAATCCATCGATTTGCCAAATGCTAAAATTTTTCCAGAGCAACATATCTTTCGTCCCACCATTCTAGAACTTATAAAAGGTGATTCCTTTTTAAATCAATTTGGGATCATACATGGTGACTTGCATCCTGAAAACATTATGGTAATCGATGAAAACCCTTATGTGATTGATTGGGATTTGTGTGGAAAAGGTCCGATTTGGTACGATTTATTATCTCTATTAAGCCATCCTCATTTATATCTCAGTAAAGAGCAACGCTATCGACTCTTTTTGGACCATTCGAATTCCTTCGATGCAAAACATCTAGATTTATTGTTTTCTTCATTTTGTCAATTTAAAGAAAAACAGCTTTTCCAATTTGCTTCTTCCAATAGCAAATTTTTGAAACTCTCAAGGCTATATTCTGCTGCTATTTTAATGTATAACTCTGGAAATGGCTGTTCGAGATGACAAATATGCGTATATATTTTTTGGGCTAAACAGTTGACATAAAGCTATTGTAGCGTGTATTATTAAATAATAGTTGATATTCATTCTTATTATATATAACAGTATCTTTGGATGGTTATCTATTACGTAAAAATACAATAACTTGGAGGGCGTTATGTTTAGAACTGATGTTAAGGTGGGAGGAGCATATACACCAAGTCCTCTGTTATGTCTAAAGTTATTTTTTGTAAAGGGCCTATAGATCTTCCCCGTCGATACTGCCGCAGTATTCGACAAAGCAGAGCTTGGATTGCGCAACGCCGAAGAGGTAGCAGTTACACGCTTTGCGTTTATAGCAGATCCAACCAAACGACCAAGATTTTGAGGCATCGGCAGGTCACCAATGACCATCCCTTCAGGTCGCTCAGATTCAATCGCCGTTTTTTCCGTGCCGTGTCATTTCGGACCTTGTTAGGACTTGGCACTCTCAATACTGGCTTAACTTACCAGGACGTTTACAGTGTGCGAAAAAAACTATTAAAGCCAAGTATTAAGTGACAACCGGATAGGCAGGCATTAATCCATAGTTTCAGTATATATAATTGCAAAAATAATTTCTTCGTTTGATTCAATAGGGTATCGTTTGATATAGTCTAATGCTTCATTTTTGCTTCTTAATAAATATTCAGCTGTTGTTTCTCCTGTTTTTTTTTGACACGACCAATTATCATAGATAGGAATAAGATTTGTTAATTCAATTTTATACACATCGCCCCCTAATATTCCGATGCTGTCAGACATAATAGAATTTATCAACTTCAGTGCTTCGTCTTTTTTCCAAGCTAAGTCATTTAGTCCAAAATTATTTAAATTTATGGAGTTGCTTTTTATTTTATTCTTAACATTTATATCAATCATTTTTTCACCAAATTTTAATTTTGAATTTATTTTCGAGGCAAAAACAATCTGTGATTGACCATTTTATTGCTTTCAATAATCCATTCAAAGTGACCATCTTTACCTTGATAGTTACCTGATAACGACACTTTTATTCTGCTTATACCATCTCGACCAGTAATCAACTCCTTACTTCCAAGTGAAGCATAATTATCCACTATTTGAGGAAAACCATGAAAATCAGGTAGTCCTGTTTTCCCATTTGGTTTGACCTGATTAAGAACCTTCTGACTATATGAGGTGCCTTTTAATGGATTGCAACATAATGTTTCATTTAAAAGTTGAGGGGCTGTAGTTGACTGTGTAACATGTCCTTCGAGTACTTGTACAGTCCTGTTTGCTGTTTTAGTTGCGACTGTGTAACCTTTTTGTACAGCTAGAACTCCACCCATACTGCCGACTATGCTAAGTCCGTTATCAACAAGGTTTGCTCTATGAGATGACAATCCAGCTTTCTGTAAAGCCAAAGATGTTGCAGTCTCTTGTGGTGTTCCGTAGTAGACTGTTTGCGCGCCTGTAAAAAAATGGTCCAGACCATGTGCCATAACAGGCATTCCAATAAGTCCTGCTGTTCCATAGCTTCCTACGGTGATTGAACCACCCATAAAAGCTTCACCAAGACCACCCATCGCTTGCATAGTACCCTGAAATCTGGGATGGTTTACTGTACTTATCACAGTTTCCTTTGTGGACTGATAGGCAGATGATGCAAAACGTCCATCTAGATCATTGTAGTTAATCGGATCGCCATTGGCGTAACCATAAAGGTCAAGGCAAAGGGGATGACCGATTGGATCGGGACTGATGAAACGCCCTCTCTTGGGATCGTAGTAGCGCGCGCCAAGCCAAACTAATCCGGTTGGATCCAATCGCTTACTTTGCCAAGTGAAGGACTTTGCTAAGGATAAAAGGCTTGTCTCGTTCTTTGGAGGGGAACAAGGGCCATAAGGTGAGGGGTAGTCCTCATTCCATAGGGTAGGTTCTTTAGATGTAACTGCTGTAAGATTGCCGATGCCATCTATTCATCCAATAAGTTAGATTTTAGCTTACCAATTTGTTTGATGGGATTTTTTTCCTCATTGATTAGCATTTCAGCCAATAATTTGAGCTCCCTTTCTGTATATTCAAATTGAGGGTCGTCTTCCATTCTAAACAATTCCTCTAGGACTTCCCTTTCTGTCACGTCTAACTCTCTTGTATGATTATAAAACAAATGGAAAGCCCATCTTGAAATTCTGGCAATATCATATCCTTTTCTTAATTCTCCTTTTAGTGCTTCCCCTATTTTTTTTTTATAAGTCATCTGAGTAGTTCTCTTGCAGTTGGCGGATAATGTGGACTTGTTAGTTCTTGTCCATTAATGTTTTTTGGGTGTACACGATTGACTTCACCAAGATGATTATAGCATTCATTCCATCCTCTAACTTTCCCTGTTACAGGATGATATTCAACAGCATAAGCACTTCCTCGAGTAGGTCCACTAGTACGAGATATTCTTTCCGCCTGATAATACCGTATTCTCCCATCAGGAAGAATACGAGTTCGAACTACAGCCTGTTGGATGTCCTGCAATTGTGCCAATTTTCGATTTAAATTAACAGCAGAATTAACACTCTCAGCTCCT
>Ga0206944_1096_pt1 | contig 16379 bp, 9 predicted proteins | sample Alteio_BWOrgHeat_4_FD_152978 | JGI IMG/M metagenome (GOLD analysis project Ga0206944, IMG submission 152978) | Enriched cells from forest soil in Barre Woods Harvard Forest LTER site, Petersham, Massachusetts, United States -... | ecosystem: Environmental > Terrestrial > Soil > Temperate forest > O... | reverse complement strand
GCAAAGTATGGATTTTCTGCCGGAAGAACTTTAATTGCCATATCAAATGAGGGGTTGAGGATGATAAAAGTAAAGGCTTATGCAACGCATGGATCAAAAGAACTTCTCATCCCTTTCAGTTTTGAAAGGCGCAATTGCCGCCTGACAGATGTCCAAATCGAAATCCTTTATTGCGGCGTCTGCCATAGCGATCTGCATCACGTTAAAAACGAATGGAAAAACACGATTTACCCACTTGTGCCTGGACATGAAATTGTGGGACGAGTAGTGCATGTCGGAGATAAAGTTAAACAGTTTAATATTGGCGATATAGTCGGTGTGGGGTGTCTCATCGACTCTTGTCGAAGCTGTCCAAGTTGCCGCGATCATTTAGAACAATATTGTGAAAAAGGACTGATCACTACTTATAATAGCCTAGACAAATATGACCATGAAGTCACTTACGGGGGCTATTCATCACAAATTATAGTCGATGAAAAATTTGTCCTCCATATCCCCAAAACTTTTAAAGAAAGCGATCTCGTGCAAGTTGCCCCCCTTCTTTGTGCGGGAATCACCACTTACTCCCCTCTTAAACATTGGAAAGTGGCCCCAGGAAGTCTTGTAGGCATTATCGGATTGGGGGGGCTTGGACATATGGCTGTCAAGATCGCGCATGCGATGGGAGCCTTTGTCGTTGTCTTTACAAGCTCGCAAGAAAAAATAGCCGATGCAATCCATTTTGGGGCCAATGCCGCCTTTTTAGCTAATGACCCCGAAGGGCTGACGACTTACTATAATAAACTAGATTTTATCCTCGAGACAAGTTCCGCTCCTTATACATTGGCAACCTACTTAGAACTTTTAAAACGCGATGGTGTGATGTGCCTTGTGGGGCTTCCATCTGCCCCTTCTGAAATGTTTGAGGCTTTTAGCCTAATAAAAAAACGGGCAAGCATTGTAGGATCTCTTATTGGCGGTTTACAAGAAACGCAAGAGATGCTAGATTTTTGTGCAAAACATCAGATCCTATCTACTGTAGAAGTCATCCCCATCCAACAAATTAATGAAGCCTACAAAAAAATGGAAAAGAGAGCAGTAAAATATCGCTTTGTGATTGACATGGCTACTTTACATTGAAAAGTATATGCAATATTGTTTATAATTAAACTAAGTAGATATTGTAAAACCTGGTGCAATTATGAACAATCCAAAATTACTAGAAGACTGCTATAAAAAATATATGGGCAGCATACGAGAGTGGCTGCCAGATGGAATGGTCGATGTCGACCTTAAGGTCTTGCATGACCTTGGAGTCCTTCACTACTCAACAACCCAAACTGCCTCCCCTATTACAAGTCATTTTCATATTATTGAATCCTCTGAAAAGCTAACGCTTGCAAATGATACATTTGTCATATGGATTGTGCCTCAAAAAAATGCAGAAGGTCCAGTGACAGATGTATTGATTGCCCTTCGCAAACCCCGCTCCCTTAAACTAGAAATCGGATTTTCCACGAAAGGGATTTACAATAACTCACAACTCATCCTTCAACTGCTTGAAAAATTCTTAGAAGATATTCAAAGTACAGAAAATAGCATACAAAATTTAAGGTGAGTTTCTCTTGACTAAAGTTAGCTCATTTGAACCATTTATATGGCGATAAGAGGCGTTATCCATCATTTTTCTAAATAAATACACACCAAAGCCGCCAATTGGCATTGTCTCAAGCGTTAACCCAATAGGAGCTGGTGGTGCATGTAAAAGAGGGTCAAATGGGATCCCTTGATCCTTGATGATAATCTGTACCCCCTCTTCAAGAGGCAAACCCTCACAGCAAATTTCGATTACGGGATTTTTGACCCCTTCTTTGGCCAATTCCTGCGGAAACCCGTGTTTAATGATATTGACAATGACTTCTTCTGCAGCAAGCTCTACCATCCAAAGTAAATTGGAATGCAGTCCTGACAATGCGGCAGAGTGCTTGACAAAATCAAGCATCTCATGGAGATTTTCTAAATGGGCCTTAAACTGCTGTTTCATAGCACTGGTCATATTCACCGTAATAGAAGATAGTCTACAATCTTGACTGCCATCGCCTCATACAAGGGGACGTACATGGCATCTGTTGCCGCGTCAATATTCGTCAATTGCCCAAGCGAAAAAACATTGACTCTATTGCGGCTAAAGTAATAATCGTGATCAAATTCAACATTGCAAGACAATTGGACTGGACCCACGAGATTTAAGCCCTTACATTTATCACACAATGTGACCTCGACGATAAGAGTTGCTCTCATCTCTGTTGGGATAATTTCTTTTCTTAATTGTCCTCTTTTTTTGCGATCATAACGAAAGCCGATCTCATCTTCTACCACATTGACAATTTTTACTAAAAGCTCAAACTCAGCCCCTTCTTTCGCAGCCCCTTCTTCTCTATAGCAAAACCGCCCAGATTTTACCAATTGCTTGATGACAGCGGCAGTAAGCGCTCCATCGGTATCTCCTTCGATATAAGGGACGCTTATAATCCGATTTTCCCCATCTACTGTATCTAAGGAGAGAATCTGATAGCCACAGCTAGTAAATAACAAAATTAAGCTTAAGCTTAAAATTCTATACATCAACACTAACTGCCTGAAAGCTGTCCACGCCTTTCAAAGACCCCTTGCGATCTTGGTTCAATTTCTTCTATTTCCTCTTGCATGGACTGATCATCATCTTCGCATAAATCACCTGGCTCTTCTTCAACGTATGGATCTTGATAAGTCACATCAAGGCATAAAAGACGGCAGCGAGACATTTCGGCAATCGCTGTATCTGGAAACTGATGAATCGCGTTGTAATAATAGATAATTGCAGCATGCTTTTGGCATGTTCTTTCGTAAAAGAGTCCCATCTGATAAAGCCCATTAGCATAGATCTCTTTAATTGCTCTTAAGTCATCTCTTGCAACAAGAAGGCGCTCTTCTCTTGGAAATTGCTTTTCAAAGCGCCCTAAATTAATTTCGGCAAAAGCTAAAATATCTGGATTTTGACATTCGCGATACGCCTGATCGACATAAACTTTTGAAATCAATAGAAAAGATTCAGGAGCAAATTCTGATTTTGCAAATCTTTTGATCACAAGCTGAAAAGACTCAACAGCTGCTTTATGATCCCCCATCGTCCAAAGTAAATACCCTTTTGCAATCAGTGCTTGCGAGGCGATCTCATGGCAAGGTACAGCTGCGATCACTTCATCGTAAATCTCTAAGGCAAGCTCCTTACCACAAGCCCATTTAGGAAGCTTTTTCGTCCCAAAAAGACGCCTTTTAGCCCCATGCGCTAACCTATCGGCAATGGCGAGCTTATATTGGATTGTCTCTTGGAAAAATCTGGGGCTAGTTTGACATTGTAGATATTCAGAAAATAAATTATTGGCTAGATCATACTCTGCTAGATAATAATAGGAGATCGCAAGGTAGTAGTACCCTTCATGTCCATATGGGGTCGTTGGAAAATTTTCTGTGACCATTTTAAACTGATAGGCAGCCTCTTCCCACTCATCATTTTTTATTGCTAAGGCACCTGCTTCAAAATGCTTTTCGCAAGACATGGTCGGAACGTCTGAAATTTCGATGATTTTGCCATTGCGTATTGTAAAAGATGCATCGAGCGTATCGTTTTGCAAAGCACAAGAGGCAAGGGAAAGCAAGCTAAAAGCTGTCTTAAAAACCTGGTATTTAAAACTCATGAAAGGCACCCATTTTTGAAGTGATTTGGGTATAAGAGTAGCGTAAGGGTCTTCAACATGTCAAGAGGTTTAAACAAGTAGATTGAGTAGAGATGTCGATCACTCAATGCACCCTACTCAATCAAATAAAAACAAGAGATTTAAAGTTAAATAGCAACTGCGTCTTGTGCGTAAGAGGTAGCTGCTAGTGTGGCTACAGTCGGCGCTTCAGCTGCTTTTGCATCGTTAACCACCGATCTAAATATCGAAAAGATAATGGCCCTACGGCTTTCATCTCCAACTAAAAGGTCATGATAAATTTTGGATATGGCTTTATCAAGAGAGCCTGGGTCTGCTATGCGATAGGCAAGAACAGAGCTCGTCACTGCCACAGTTTTTTCTGCCAGCCCCCAAGTCCATCTATTATACCAACGATCGTGCACCGCATCACTTGCTGCTACTTTGACACTTTTTTCAATAAAATCTGTCAACAACGCACTCATTTGGGCAATTCTCGTTTTAAGTGCTGCGCTCTTGGCTTGTCTTTGCTCCTTTGCAAGCTGCTCGAGTTGATACGTCTTTTGCTGATCACCAAGTAATTGGTCTGCCATAATCGCTTTCTCATCATCTGTGAGAATGCGATTTAAGACCTTATCAACATCGATGCTCACCGCCCCATCAGATTCCGTTGACCAAAACTCCCTTAAAGAATCGAGTGTGATTGTCAAAATTTCCTGAGTTGATGGAATTGCTTCAATCCACTCCTTGGTATTTGCATCGATCAATGCATTCACGCTATTTGCAAATAAACCGCTAACTTTTCCCGATAACAGCTCTGTTCGACCAAGAATATCCTTTATAAAGGCATTGTAGGCATTAATTTCAGCAAGATCTGGCGTATGGTGAGGATTTGCCGGCGGATTAAAGAATACCTTAAGACTTTCACTCATGTCGCCATCTTCAAATTCTTCATTAGCTTCTATTTTAGCGCGTCTTGCTTGGCACAATGCCTCTTTTAACTTTGCAATCTCAGGCAAAATGATTGCCAAAAACTTCGCATGCCCGTAATCTTGCCCTCTTAAACCTTCAAATGCAGAAAACCCAAGACTCTGATTGTTCATCAGAATGGTCCATCTTAAACTAAGTTCATCAAGAAGATCTCTTGGGATCTCATCTGTTTCAAGAAGTGATAAAGCTTTGCAATTTAGCATGAAATTGGCATCGATATTTCTTGATAAAACCTGTTTAGAAAACACAACTATGACTTGATCCATCACCATTGGTAAAACTTGCTCTGCAAGCAAGCTATCGATAAATGTACCTTCTTGAAGAACTTTAATCGCTTTTCTAACAAGTTGTGACATTCCCACACTAAGAAGCTGCTGAGAAATTAAAAGAATTCTCATCTCAAAACGCTCTTGCATTTCTGCACGGTCTAAAGGGTCCATATTCGTTATCGCCCCAAGAGTTGCTTTGTCTACAAGATCAAAGAGTGGGGCAATAATAGACGAAAATTGAATATTCACAAGCACTTCAGGCAAAAATTTATCCTCCCACAGCCGCTTTAATGGAGTTCTTTTATCATCGACAATGGGAAACAGCAGATCCACGATATCAGTTCCAAGGTCATAAGTGGCTTTTTCATCCATTGGGGTGTGGTGACCCCTAATCCTTTCTTGCAGATGGGAAAAATTATGGGAGATAGCTGTCGAGAAATTGATTTTGTCAGTGACTTCTAATACCCTTGCAATGACTTTTTCTACAATTTGAGTGGCATTTCTGTTAATCATCTCATCGACGGTATTGATCAATACCATGGGTTCTAATAAAGGTTTTAACTGAGTCAAACCCTCCTGATTAAATAGGGAAGAGATTCTTTTTCGTATGTGATCGGTTAATTCCTTAAGAACTCTTGTATAATTTGCTTGTATATCCTTTGGATGTAATCCATATTTTGCTGCATTTTCCGAAATTTCCATAAAGGTCATGAAAGAATCAAATCTCTTGCTAATGTAAGAAGATACTACCCAGCCAATGACTGGCTTAATATATGCCTTAGCCTCATCCGTCAACATGCCACTTAGCCAAGCGCGTTTTGAATCTGAATCTCCTTCTGCTTCAAGCAAATACTGACTTAAAATCTTTTCTAATTCCTCCTTCCGATTCTCTCTTGGAATTTTTCTAATCGCACAAATGATTGCGGAAAAATCAAATAAAGTAAGGAATGGATCGTCATACTCTTGAGAAGTTCTATTTGCCGGGCGTGTGGAGGCTCTGATCGCATCAAGTTTTCCCAAATACGTTTTAAACATTTCAATAAGGTTTGATGTGCCATTTGTAAATGTAGCAGCTCCTGTCACAACCTTAGGAATAATGGGGAGTAAACACTTCACTCTTCCTTCTAGTGAAAGGGTATCAATGACGTCATCGGAAAGAGCAAGAGCTTTATCTACAAGAACTCTTCCACTGTTTCTTTCGGCATGATCATATGGAATAGATAGTTGTAAACTAGGTGTAGATGGCCCGGCTACATCCGGATCTTGAGGAAGATTTGGTCTCAATAATTCTCTTGATGGCCTTATGGGGGCTTTTCTCCTGTTTAGATTTGTGTCGACAACTCTTGAGTGTTCGGTTCGACTTAAACGTATTTTCTTATTAATTCCTAAATGACCGTTAAAGAACTTTCCTACGGCATTAAAAAAATTTTTCACCACCCTTTTTATTTTTTGCAATAGGCTTTCCTTTCTCACAGGGGCCGTTAAGGGAATATCGCGAGACGCTCCTTCTGCTGAATTGATGGATTGGAAATCAACTCTTCTTGCAAAAACAGTTGAAGAAGCTGCGTCAGCTGCATTTAAGTCATCCATTTGCGCGCTATGCGCTTCTCTACCTACAGGATTCATTCGAAAGCCTTATGTAATATGTATTGAGGTGAAAAGTAGCATTCAATAATTAAGATTTCATAAAGATGCACTATATACGTTTTCTTTGCGCAAAGTAAAGAATGTCTTTGAAAACTCTAAAATTTCTATACCCAAGAAAACTGAAGGTTGAGGCTTAAAAAGCCTTCAGCCTATTTTTTATAAAGATGTCATGCTTGATTATCCAGTAGGTAAGGGACTGGATTCTCCAGTCCCTTACCTACTGGATTTAGGAAAAACAATGGGGTCAGTAGTGGCCTGAGTGACCTTGTTAAAAAGTTACAGTTATTGACTTGCCCCCTTTTTCTTGTAAATTTTTCTCGATTCTTTCGGCTTTTTTCTCAGCTGTTACTGCTTTTCTTTCAAAGTTTTGACCTTCCTTAGTCGAAAGACCTCCTGCTTGAACCGATTCCTTTTCATATTTTAATGCCTCTAAAGTAGGCTTGCTTTCTGGATTGAATAGTTTAATTTCCTTTAAGGTCTTTCGGGCTTCTTTCTTCTCTTCCCGGCTTGCTTTAGGATTCTGTATCGTTTGATTTGCCGCTTGCTTTCCAAGCGTCAGCAAAACTGCCGCACCCTGCTTCTCTCCAACCGTACCCTTCTCCGCTCCAATCTGCATAACTATTTTCGTACTCTTATCTCTAGGCATACTATTATTTATGACATCATCTACTTGCTTTTTTATTTCTCTTTTTTCTTCTTTTGTTAATGTTGCTGCAGAAACACTTTGCCCTGCAACTAAAGAATTAAATGCCAATAATATTAAAACAATTTTTACAATTTTCATAATGATTACAGTTTTTTTTGTTAAGTTAAAAAAAACTAAACCTCCGAACACCATTATAAACCAAAAAAAATAATATTCAAATGATTTTTATTAATAAATTATGAGGCAATCAGAGCAAGAGGAGAATATTTTTGCAGCAATTCATCAGCTGTTAGAAAGATTAGCTGCCCACACACGCTTGCTCAATCAAAACGGAGATTTATTGTCAGCCTCGAAGGGTGTTATCCCTTCATTATCCGCTAAATGGGGGTTAGCTCCTCGCTTAAGCAAAAATTCTACAATGGGCAAATGCCCATTTTGTGAGGCGATGAAAAGTGGCGTGACCCCATATGCGTCAGCGAGGTTGACATCAGCCCCTTTAGCGACCAATAATTCTACAAGCTCCAAATGGCCATCTTGAGAAGCAAGCATAAGCGGGTGTACCCCGTCTATTTCCGTACAATTGACATCGGCACCGTGCTTGATCAGCAATTGGGCAACTGGCAAATGCCCATTTTGTATAGCAATTTGAAGAGGGTATACGCCTTTTCTTTCCATGAGATTAACATCGGCTCCATGAGAAACCAGCAATTCCGCAACGTTTAAACACCCATTTTGTGAAGCGATGTAAAGAGCTGTGGCTCCATCTTTTTCTACAAAATTGACTTTGGCACCTGTTGTGATAAGCAGCGAAGCTACGCTCACATGTCCACCTTGTGCAGCAGCGTGAAGCGGTGACACCCCTTTTTGGGTCGCTTGATTGACATCGGCTCCATGGGCGACCAAACATTTTACACTCTCTAAATGCCCTTGTAAACAAGCCATGAAAAGGGGAGCGATCCCATTTTTGTCTGCTTGATTAACATTAGCTCCATGCGCGATCAAGAGTTCAGCAATGGCAAAATGTTCATTTTGTAAAGCGGTGTAAAGAGGTGTTATCCCCTCTTTTTCGGAAAAATTCACATCGGCACCATTAACAACTAATAATTTCACAACTTCCAAATGCCCATTTTGTGCAGCCACGTGAAGGGGTGTTACCCCATTTTTTTCAGCTGGGTCCAAATCGGCTCCATGAGAGACCAGCAATTTAGCAACTACCAAATGTCCATTTTGTGCAGCTAGGTAAAGTGAGTGGACCCCATTTTTTTCTACAAGATTGACTCCTGCTCCATGGGCAATCAACAATTCTACAATTTCCAAAAAACCATTTTGAGAAGCAATGTGAATGGGGACGACTCCATTTTTCTCCGCCAGATTGACGCATCCTTTGCCCTTGCTTTCAAGCAAATACTTAACAACATTTGTTTTGCCTTCTTTACAAGCTAAAAATAGAGGATTGATGCGCTCAAGATCCGCTCTATTTTTTATGTCCAGGACTTCTTGTGTAACCATATAATTTCTCCGCAACAACTAATTAACTATTTCACAATTTTTGTAAAAAAAACAACTATAACAAATCAGACGATTTAAAACAAGAGTCATATTTCCCCATTCTAACGCATGGAGCTATATGCTGCCTCCGCTTTGCCTTTGCGGATGAAAACATTGAACCGGAGGGAATAGCTCGATATAATTCCAGGCTATGCTGCTCATCTTTTCATTGATTCTATCCACATCTGCCCAGACCACATCTGCCCAAATGCTCTGCACCTTTGCCCACTGTTCTACCTGCTCATTGCAAAATGCTATCACGGCAACAGATTGTCTTTCTGAGAACTCGTCACCAAATGAAGGTGATAATTGCTTCACGCCTTCCTCCGCCTTTGTCACAAGCCCCCCCAGCCAGCTCTTTGAGAAAGCGGGTTGTTTTCGGGTCAACCTCTTGATCTGAGCCTTATTAGGCTCGGACGCAAGCTGCTCTTTCCACTTTATCCTACGCTTTATGTATTCTTCTTTGATCTCAGGGATATCCAAGTCTTTTCCATCTCTTATATTCTGCACGCGTGTCACCTTGGCATTCATCTCAATGTGCCCGCAATAGTTGTCACTGGTTATAGTCATGGTATCGGTTATAGCCATGGTGGACAGATCGGCCAATCTCTTATTCGCGAGCAGCACTATCTTATCGCCTAGTAAATCGATGCGGCTAGTCGCGCAAACCGAACGCTGAAAATCCACCCTTTGCTCAGGATCTCTTGACATCACCGTCACCAGGGAACACAAGCCTGTCGTCTTCATATAGGCATCAAGTCGTTTGAGTGCATCAATTCGTTCAATATCACTGTTTTTCAAACAGGGGTTATCTGTGGGATTACCTATCTGAAGGCAGCTCAATCGCACAGTCAGACGGTTTTGGTTACTTTTATCTACCAATGGGATTTCGCAATCACACATCTCTTCTAAAGAGAATTCATGAAACTCTTCATCTTCTATTACAGACTGTATCAATTCGTGGACAAGTCTCGTCTCGTCAATGAGAATGCCATACTTTATCTTAAGAATTTCTGCGAGGACACTCACGAGTGTAGCCTCGGAGCACGCCTCCACCCTTTTTTCTATATTCCCTATCGCCCTATTCCCTATCGTCCATTGCCTATCACTCACTGAAAAAGTTCGATGTTCGCTCACTAAAAGAGGCGAAGGTGGGTCTTGAGGAAGACGGGAAGGTGGGTTTTGATGAACAGGCGAAGGTGGGTTTTGAGAAGAAGAGGTAATTCTAGAATCAGGCGAAATATCAACCTCAGAATATTCATTCAAGCTGTGGACTCCCAAGCTTCTGTATCTAAGCAACACTTCCTCGCTGATTCTCTTCAACTCTTCCCCCTGTTTTTCCTGCAGGTTGCGGGATTCCACAGTGGTCTCAAGCAGTTCTTGGAAGAGCGATTTTTGGGCTTGTTGTGCTTGCCGCAAGTCCTCCTCCACCGCTTTTACACGCGCCTCCAGATTTCTCTCTGTTAGCATTTCACGGGGTGGTCGCTCTGGCAATCCGATCTTGGGATAATACTTATCCTCAAGCTGCCCCCACTTTTTCATTGCCTCTGTATATTGATCTTGAATATACTCCTTTTTAATACACTCCTCTTGTAATGCAGGCATCGCCAATCGCTCTCTGAATGCCTTCAGTTCATTCTCTAATGATTTCAGATGGAAACGGAATGCAGCAATGGCCTCGAGCAGTTCTCGTGAGGAAGAGGCAATCACTTTTTCTGCTTGCTTCAAGACCTCCTCCAACTCTTTCACACGCATTATTAACACCGTTTTCTCTGGGGAAGCTAACCGGTCATATAAATTTTGCTCGATCTTAGCAGGATAGTCGGGCGCGATCTGTCTCCACTTTTCCATTCCCGCTTCATATTTTTCTCTGGTCGGAGGTATAGCCAATTTTGTTTTATTTCTACTTTGCACACAAGTGATCACGGGATCCATCTCACAGTGGCCACGGTATATGCTCTCATTTACAAGAACGGTCGGCTGCGCTGCCCAGCTATTATTCCCGAGCAGCTTATCCTCGAATAGCCCATCCCTTTTGCTTAGGTTGCCTATGCACCCAACTGCGCAAATATCATGCTGAACATCCTGCTTTGTCTGATAGTCTTCTTTCATTATCGTCAGTATGCAAGAAAAACCCGTCGCCTCCATATAGGCACAAACTCGCTTGAAACTACAGTATCTTACATGGGGTTCATCACCTGAGTGCCTTACGCAAGGTTCATCCTCTGTCAGAGGGCGCTTCATTCGTACAGTCAGAGTCTTTCCATCTTCATCCTGAACTGTGAGTATGAGATTACAAATCTCCGTTGCTAAGAGTCCATGATACACTTCTTTGTCAAGTTTACGCTTTTCTAATGCGTCGACCAGTTGTTTCCACTGAATGCGAATGCCGTCATACTTTTTCCGAAGACAGTCTTCAAGGGCAGTTGCGAATGCATGCACAACGCAAGACTGTTGCATGCCTTGGTCTCTTACGGATTCCATGCCCCTTGAAAGGGGATGTATCTCTTGAGGAAAAGGGCTAGGTGTCAAACCAATCGCCATTTAACACTTCCATTCTATAGTTTATGGATTTCAGACTTAAAACTACAGGGGTCCACGTTATTCTAACAACAAGAGTCTGCGCACGCATTCACGAATTGATAATTCGTGAACGCGTACTGATTAAAATCTAGATTATGAGGAGCTGCTAGTGATGTTGCCTTCTATCTCTATTTCTACCTCTACCGTTCCCTGCGTTTGCTGGCTGTTGACCGAGAGGGGCCGTGACAGTAGATGCAGCAGTTGCATAGGACTGTTGGCCGCGGGCTACGGGAGTAACCCTTTGCGCTGCTCTTCCTGTTCGTTCTGCAGCAGGTCCTGCTGCTGCTGCGCCTGTTGCTGTACCGGCTGCTGCTGCTGTGCCGGCTGCTGCTGCTGTGCCGGCTGCTGCAGCTGCGCCTGCTGTTGCTGCTGTGCCTGCTGCTGCTGCTGCGCCGGCTGCTGTGCCGGTTGCTGCACCCGCTCTAGCTGGTCCTGCTTCAGATTCTGGCACATAGGTGCCTGTAAAGTCGCCAACGTCGTAATGATCCACTCTTTGTCGGCACACGGGGCATTCGAAGAGCCGCTGTGAACAAGGTACGCAGGCTACAAAATGTTGACATGGCTGCAGACGCGTGTTGCGAGGCGCATCTAAGCACACAAGACACTCGCGCACAGCAGGAGCTACAGGAGCAGCAGCTGTCGCACCCTGCGGCAGCATCCTCTGAACAGCCGTTAAGGCCTCTACGACCCATTGCATGGTAGGCCGCTTACGACCTTTGTCAAGGCAGCGGGCTGTAATAGCCGCAAGCCCTTCCATCACAGCTCGATTCTTCTCATGAGCCTCTAGCAAAGGCGCAGCGGCGGGCCAGAAAGGATCGCCACCATCACCACAGTCTGCCCCTCTCATGCAGAGATCAATAAGAGCCTTACCACTCATATTCCTCAAAACATTCTCTAAAGCCGCATCGAAACGCTCCCATATCATCAGCGGTCCATGGCGCAAAGGAGCGCCGGTTGCTACCATTAGACACGTAACGCCAAAGCTAAATACGTCGGCAGCTTTTGTTGCGCGCAGAGTGCAAGCATACTCGGGACAGGTAAATCCCAGAGTCCCCACGGCAAAATCGCGTGTTTTGAGAACAGCTCTTGTATTATTGTCGGGATTGTCGGCGGTGCTGGCAATAGCTTCGAGTTTTCGCGCAAGACCCAAATCAGCTAAGCGTGTGCCCAATATAGGATCCAAAAGAATATTGTCTGTTTTGACATCGCGATGAAGGTATCCATGGTGATGCAAATGTTCAATACCACGCGCGACTGTCAACGCCACCTCTAGTCGCTCGTCCAAAGTAAAGGAGAGAGGGTTAGTACGTGCCTCTAGCAACCTCTCCTCTAACGTTCCTCCTGTCATGAGCGGATAGATCAGGCATTTATTTTTACCCACAGTGATACCCATAAGTGGCAGCAAAGCGACGTGTGCGAGGGCTGAGAGCGCATGCGCCTCGGCTAAAAACTCATTTTCCCCTTGCATACTGTCGGCGTCCATCTTCTTGATGGCCACTCTACGACCACTGCGCAAGATCCCCTCTTTTACAGCGCCGAAGCCTCCTCTACCCAAATAAGGGGGCTCAAATGCACCACCTACTGCTTCTAACACCTCTTCATAAGAAAGAATCTGTATTCCACTCTGCGCAGGCTCGCCACCCCCACTCGGCCTTTGTGTGGCTTGCCGAAGCTGCCCGCGTAACTCGACATTCTCCCGTTTGGCGACAACCAAATCTTGGGTAGTCTTATCAAATTGAATCCGCAGCGCGGTGAATCTGCCTTCAAGTGAATTTTTCTCTGCTTGCAAGAGCTGTGTACGCGTTTGAGCCTCTCGATAAATCACATCTCGCTCACTCTGCAAAGTCGCTACTTGACCTGCATACCGTCCAAGCTGCGTAGCCATGCTGGTGGCCTGTCCGGTGATCACGGCCATTTTGTCTTGGTGCAGCTTTTCTAACTGTGCATGAACCTGCCTCTCCTTAGCAGCTAAATCCTGCTTGGCCTGGGCTACAAGCCTTTGTTGTTCTGCAGCGCCCCTAACTAGTTCATTATTGACTCGCGTATTTTCTTGTGTCAACCGCTCCATTTCTACAAGCATCTGGTTCTTTTCAGCTAAAATCTGGACCACCTGCCTTTGAAGCTTGATCAACTCAGCCTGTTGATCCTGGACGAATGTGTTTGTAGTCTTAAGCTGCTGTCTCAACACCTCCGCGTCAACTCCTGTATACATGGCGCCTTGGCTGCCAGCGGCCTTAGCGGCAATGTCATCGCCTGTGCCTCTTCTAAGTGGCGGCGTCGTCGTTTGATTGGGCGCAAAACCCGCAAGCCGCCCAATAGGCGCCGCCGGTCCCGTAGCCTTACAGTCGACAGCATGGTTCATCAACTCTCTTGGCGGCCCACTTACAGCTCTACCACATCGGGAGCACGGGCAGTTTTTGGCTTCGCTCTTATCCCACTGCCCTTCAAAGAAGGTGCGACCGTTGGGTGTGTAGTATATGCCGCGCCCCTTGAAAGAGCCATCTCGAGATTCCCCCTCGAATAAAGAGCCGTCGCTCCACTTCATGATGCCCCAGCCGTGTGCCAATTTGCTATCATTTAAGTGACCGTCGTATTTCCGGTTGTAGCCAATGCTTCGAGTCCCTGCCACGACGACGACCCCATCCACTTTTAAAACTTCCCCTACCGAGCAATGCGCTGCATGCTTAGTGACATTCCACATGTTGCCGAGAACGTATTGTTTGCATTTAGAGCACACACCTTCTTGACACTTGTTCCCCTCCCAGCGCCCTGTCACCTCCACTTGCCTATTGCCGGCAACCTTAAATGTTCCCATTCCATGGAACGTGTTGTTGCGAAACTCTCCTTCGTAACTAGACCCATCGGCCCACCTGATTACCCCCTTGCCATGCGGACTATTGCTGCTCACCCCGAGTTGACCAGTGTAGAAGCTGCCGCCGCCAAAATCTTTGTTTCCTTTAAACACCATTTGACCTTCTATGGTCTCGTACTCCTCAGGTTTGTCCGCAGCCGCTGACTGTGTCGCAGGTGGTGCGGTCAAGCCGACTGTACATGAGGCGGCGTGGGCATTCAACGCTCCCATGTCCCCTTTTTGCTTTCCTCCACAGCGCGAACAGTAACACTTCGTCGCACTATACATGTCCCATTCACCTGAAAAGGAGGTTAGCCCACCTGGAACGGTATAGGTGCCCAAGCCTTTAAAGCGCCCTGAGCGATGCTCCCCTTTATATTCGCTTCCATCGGCACCGGTATAAGTGCCCGGGCCATGGGGATAGTTGATTTCATTCAGATAGCCCGTATAATTGCCGACTGTTCCATGGTGGACCGTCTCCCCATCGACTACCATGTTAGGATACTCTAATTCACCTGACGCAGGAACAGCTGCCTCAGAAGCGATTGCAGGTTTATTAGCGGCTAAAACTGCAGGCCTATCAGCAGGTCTACCAGCGGCAAGTTGCTCGTCGCGCGTTCTTTCCATGTATTGCGGGTCGGTAGGGCCGCGCGCAAGGATCCGCTCTGCCTCCCGCAGCTGTGCGGCTGCAAGAGCGGCTTTGCTTCTTTGCACCGGCGCCACTCTTACTCGATCTTGTAGAAGGCGACAAAGATCGACACGTCCGCTTTCTGCTGCAATCTGCACAGCAGTTTGCCCTTTGCCGTTTACGATAGAGATCAAGTTAGCGTTGACATCGAGTAGTGTCATGCACACATCGGTCTGCCCTCCGGCAGCAGCCAGGTGCAGCGCCGTAGATTGATTTTCATCGACAGCCATATCCAGTGCTGGCGCCCACTGCAGCAGCATATGGCACACACCTGTATGATTGCCGCACGCTGCCAAGTGCAGTGCCGTACGACCTTGCTGATCAGCAGCCAAGGCTGCCTGAGAGCCCGCTTCTAGCAATAACTGACAGACGGCTGTGTGGCCTTTAACAGCTGCCCAATGCAGCGGCGTCTTGCCCTTCATATCTGTTGCACTCACCATTGCAGCCGCGGGCTCTTTACCCGCAGTGTTCAAGAGCAGGCGACAGACGTTGACCATTCCTTTGCCTGCGGCAAGGTGCAGCGCCGTTCTGCCGTCTTTGTCAGCTGCCGCAATTTGGGTCGGACATTTGGCGATGAGCAGCTCACATACGGCATCGTGACCACCGCTTGCGGCAGCTAAAAGCGCCGCATTAGCTCCAGATACAACCTCCTGATAGCTATCTTTAAGCAGCGTTGTGCATGCTGCCACGTTGCCAGAAGCTGCTGCTGAGAAAAGGGCATCAGCTGGAGTTTCTTTAAGTATCACAAGGTTTTTGAAAACGGCAAAACTCTTTTGCCCACATGCAGGACAGCTAAATGGCGAATGCGTTTGTACGACGTGGTACTTGCAGACATTGTGCTGGCAATCTGTAAACAGATAGGGATGGCTTGACTCCTCGACTGCACTAAAAGGCTGGTGGCACTTAGGTACATCACATATAGGGTGAGGGGGAGCGAATGAATCACCTCCAGGGCAGGGAGGTGCATCAGCTCCATGGCGTGGACCTACGTATTTAGGGTCTTTAGGGTCACCTGAGAGGCTTGTATGATGCTGAGGGGGCGACCCAACAAATGGCGCACCTTGTTGACATGCCCCATTAAGCCTTGCAGGCAGGCTTCCTGGGATAAGCCCAGGCTGAAGGGCGCTTGGACAAGGAGGCGCTGCCGCCGTAGATCCGATTGTAGATGGAGGAGGGGCCGCCGCAGTAGAACCGATTGCAGCTGGAGTATGGGCTGCCGCAGCAGAATTGAAGTCAAGTGGAGCAACACCTGTCATAATAAACCTCTTACTTGATAGTCAAAACAATAAATCTAAAAGAAATCTGTTTTATTGTCAACAAAAATAAAACATTAAAAATTAATGTTTGTCAACGCAACTGTATACCGAACGTGTTTCAAAAATTGGAATTTTAGCAAGAAGGCGGCGCCATTTTTTGGTCTGGAGCGAGAGACCATTGCCTTTAG
>Ga0206944_1094_pt1 | contig 16541 bp, 12 predicted proteins | sample Alteio_BWOrgHeat_4_FD_152978 | JGI IMG/M metagenome (GOLD analysis project Ga0206944, IMG submission 152978) | Enriched cells from forest soil in Barre Woods Harvard Forest LTER site, Petersham, Massachusetts, United States -... | ecosystem: Environmental > Terrestrial > Soil > Temperate forest > O... | reverse complement strand
AACGCCTCTTGATCGTTTATGGATTGAGAGCCAAAAAGTGCTCTTAGTGCAGCTTTTCCATCCATCTTGACTCCTTCAGGGAGAATGGGTGATTTCCCTATAAAAATCTTAGGGTGTGCCACAATTTTACGCACCCACATAGGGTCTTCATCTTTCTCAAAATGGTGTTTTTCTGTTCGGACCTCCAAAGTTGCAATTTTGTTTTTTGGCATCAATGTAAGGAGCTTATCGGTTAATTCGCCATCAGAAATAGCAAAGTTATCCACACCTATTTCTTGACCTTTGATCGCAAAAAAACAATCATTTTCATCTTCGTCAAGATTTTTAAAGTCGACTTTCTGTATATCAGTCAGTAATGTTTGCAAAGTATTGTCGATTATTTTGGCAACAGCTGGCAAAGCGGCTACATGAGAGGAATCAAACTGAACATCTGGCGGCCACGCAGGAGGAGAAGTATTTCTTGCAAAGTGCTCTTGGAGAGCTTGGCTTTCGTAATGTATTGGCCTCTTGGAAACTACTGTAAGAGGAAACCTTATTGGTTTTTTAGTAATCGGACAGATGTATTGTCGCAGTGTTGGATACCTTTCGAACTCTTTAGGCACTTGCGACCATTCAGAGATATTTTTAGTCGCTTGCAGCTTTCTCATCTGCTCAGCATACTTTCTATTTGCCTCTATAATGAGGCGGTCGGCTTGGTCGATATGAACTTTTACTTCTTCTGGAAATGTCTCTTTCATCTGAGAAATGATATACAATGTCTTAAAACCATCCCCTATTTCAGCACCTACTTGATAAATTTTTTTTGCATTCATCCCGGCTATGCCTATCCCATTTGCAACATCTACCGCCTTGCGGGCAGCATCTAAATTTCCCCCAACCATTACAGGCATTAGCGTACATCCCTGTTGAGACACGCAAGATACCCTAAAGAGGGCTGTACCGACAAATTGAATATAGTCATCTACATACACTTGTTTTTGAAATCCTAATTTAATGCCTGTGCGCATGATATCGCTTCCGGCAGCTGCTGCTCCTAGCCCTAATTTGATTGCAGGTTGTGCATCATAACCGGTTGCACCAATAGCTGTAGTTTGAAAGCCAATAAACAATAAATTGGCTCCAATTCGCATGGTTTTTTCAGTAGTGGACGCAGTATCGTCCTTTGCGGATTGGTAGATATCAAAAGCGGCGCCAAAAGTTTGTACTGCTATAATGACATAAGGAGCAAATGATCCCAAGACGGAAATGGCTTCCATAAACGCCATACAAATTCCTTAAGGTTGTTTTAGCGTTGTTTCTGTAAGAAGCTGTTATGCATTTCCAATCTTGCATCGATGGCTAATTTGACTGCAGGGGCCTCTACCAAATCACTTAACTTTATTGGCTTAGAGGTTTTCGGAGAACGAGCAGGCCCTTTGCCTTGTCCTTCTTCAAAAAGAATCCAATTAGCGATTGCACTTCTCTCATAATAGGTAACACGATCTGGGTCCATGACAGGATCGCGAATAGGGTGATGCGTAATTGGACAAATAAATTGCTTAAACACCTTATCCCCATGTAATGGACCTGGAATATGGGATAGCTCTATTAAATTAACCGGGCCATTATCTGGCAATCTTGCAGCTTCAAAACCTTGAAGCCATGTCTTAAGCATATCGTAGGTATGCGTTGAAAGCTCGTCATTGATTACCAGGCTCGATTTTGTCACCTTAAGAGCAAGCTCAGAAATGACATCTGTTCCAATTCTAATTGTAGCCAAAGCTTGTGCGAGTGCATTGTTTGTTGCTAAACTCTCTTCACACTCTTTAGGGTTGATTGTTTTGTAACCTTCCATTCTATAGACGCCGGTTTCGAAATGGAATTAAACAAGAGCCAGAAATTTATTTCAATTGGAAAAAGCCCCACCTGCTTATTAAAGAGTCATTTTATTTGGCTAAAAAAATACTAGAAATTAATTGCTAGCTTGCAGACAATAGACTTCTTTCGAAACTCGCTTTGGGTGATAAAATTTGGGATTTTTGTGCAGATTTGCTGCAAAATTTTGAAAGCATGTGTATACACCTGGTTGAAAAATTTTGCAGCAAAGATGCCAAAAAGCATGAGTTTAGCGACCAAATGGAGTTTCGAAAGAAGTCTAATGAAGCACATTTTAAAGTACGGGGGATCTTATGTTTTCACTTACGCCTTATTCCGGCGATTTCACTCCTTATGTCGGCAATTGCACAGCGATTGCTTTGCCTGCAGAAGGACAGGTTGACAAATACCAAGCCAATAGTTCACTTAGTCTGCTTGAGCTGCCTTTCGTACAACAAGCAGCTGCATGTGCTCTTGGTTTTGTTATCGATAAGGTCATTTCTTCAACCTCATCGTTTCTCTCCACAATGATGACAGCAGGTCGTAAGGTAGATCGGGCTTTAACTTTTCCATCCGCCGCTGCCGTAGATGTGCGCCCTTTAGAAACGATGGTCGCGGAGTATGAACGAGAAGCCAATCATTTGCTCAAGCTTATGGATCAGCAAATAGAAGAGATACAAAACATGTATCAGAGAATGCAAGCTATTTCTCAATCGGCCTCAAAGCAGGCAGATCAATTAAAACATCTGGATGCTCAAATAGGAGCCACAATTAATAAAGAAATAGAGGTTGAATTCCGCAAAAACAAGTTGGTATATCCCAGTTTTAACTTTTATGACCCTGTTTGGCCTACCAAGCAGAAAATATACATGGAATATTATACGCGTTTCAGCAACCAACTAAAAGAGTTAAATGCTCTTGAAAAAGATAAGTTTCAAGAATGCAAAACTCTGCATGATGGTTTTGAACAAAACCTGGCTGACTTCAGACAGCTAGCAGAGAAAATTGAACAAGCCCAAACAGATGTGACACCCTTTGAAGCTCAAGCCACAAAAACAAATGCGATCCAGCGCCAGATCTCTCAGGAGCTAGGAAGACAATTTAGCCACTTGATTGAAAAATACCCGATTGAAAAACACATCAACGTCGATCATTTAAACCATGATGAACTTGTAAACGAGATCTATCGTCTTCACAACGACGTTCGCAACTGGTATGCGACCCATTCTCTAGAGGAAATGCTTAAGTCTCGTTGATTATGCAAGAGGTCTATTAGCTTTGTAGCAAAGCCTTCAACCTTTCTGCGATGGGGACCAACTCTTCAGTCTGTATCCGATTGAGCTCTATTGTAAGCGCATTGCGTTGCTCGAGCAAGGCTGACAATTTCAGATGTTCCGCTGTGCAGGGTCCTTGCTCAGAATTAGCCATTGCATTAGCCATCTCTATATAGAGTGTATTAGCCCCTTTATCAGCCTCACTCTGAAAGTTTAAAGCCGCATTGTGAGCTAGACACGCCTCAAATTGAGCATGCAAAGCTGGGCGATCCGCAGAATCAATAGGCACCTTCTTCATGATTGTATGGAGCTGATAAATTTCTTCGAGCATTTTCAAAAACTTAAGCTTGTGAGTATATTTTTGAAGCGCATGGCGCTGTGCAATGCGCAACAGATTTTGAGACCCTCCTTCTTGGGCACCTCCACCACAAACCCGATCAACTTCAGCATCTTGTGCTTCATACTGTTGTATGAGAGGTTGAAGCTCAAGTTCGTCTCGCCTTTGAATAATGGCTAAACCCTTGTTTAGTTTTTGCCTTAACTGATAGATTTCAAATGGTTTGTCAAATTCTACTTTTTTCGCTATAAGCCTTTCCAGTTTATTCATGGCTATTTTTTCAAGTCTTTTAGAAAAAAAGAGCTCATAAAAACTGGCTGGATTTTGAAGCACCTTAACTAAATCCTTCAGTTTCTCAAAAATCCCCTCCTCTTCGGGAGTTCCCTCACTAACTTCTACTTCTCCATCTGCAATGGCTATCAATTTATTTGATAGTACGGCGCTATTATTGACAGCATCGACATACTGCTTATACTTTTTATAGTGCTTGTATGTCTTCCAAATAGGGTTTGCAGAGGCTGCAGGAAAGGTAAGCTGCTTATCTACTGCCAAACAGACAGTCCAAGTGCGGGAAAGAAGAGAAGAAACCGCAGCATAGGCAGGTCTTAAAAGGTACTCTTTAGCAAAATCAACAGGCGATTTAGGTGGCTCGTAAACGACATCGATTTCGATGGTGACCCTTGGGGCATCAGCATAAATCTCCATCAAAGCTGTGGAAGTGGCTTCGTTTGAAAGCAATCCTGAATCTGGTACAATTCCGCTGACAACGCCTTCTGTAAACGACATGTTTTGCAAGAAGGTAGTGCACAAAGTAGTAGAGTTTGAATACAACGGGGACAACATACTTCAATCTCCTTAAAATTTTGAAATACTATCGGTATACACTAAATAAAATATTTTGGCGAGCGAAATTGAAGTTTATGCCACCTCGATGATCTCTCTGATGTATCATCCAATTGAAGAGGCGATCTCCCCTTTTAAGAATAAGCAGCAGCCCCCATAAATAAAGATTTTTATTTACAGGAGCTGCTAAAAGTAATTATCAAAGGTTGACAGAAGAGATTTTCCACTGTATATTACCCAGGATTCAGAATGAAAACAGGTAAACATGTCAACAAATTCTTTAGTAATATTGGGCCCATCAGATATCAAGAATTTTTGTAATCCGAAGGTCGCCCCTCTTGTACAACAAGACAAAAGGGTTCTTGACATTTTCACCTCTATTTATGATGGCAGAGAAATACCTGACACCTACACCCAAAGTGATACAAGACAATTTAACCTAAACGGTCCTTGGCCAAACACCTACAAAACTCTTAGCTCTAAAGAGCTGCGCAAAGAGCTTCAAAATGTTTACAGAGAAAATTCTAAAATAGTTCGTAGGGCTGATTCATGTTCTAAAGATATAATCTCTTTTGAAGAACCTCTCTTTATTCTTCCTCAAATCCTTGAAAAAAATGATGAGACGACTTTCAATAAAACGGGGGAAGAAAAAGTTCCTGTTTTATTGGAAGAATTATTTACTCGTATTCAGAAGAATGAATCTAGTACACCTTGCAGAGCTGCCCTGTGCGGAGATGGAGGAGTCGGGAAAACAACGCTTTGCCAATACATCACCTATAGCTGGGCAGAAAAGCCGCAATGGCACCAGTTTTTTGATTGGATTTTTTTAATTCCGTTACGAGAAGTAAATAACAATGAAAATATCGATTTAATCAATTTCGTCTATCAAAAATGGTTTATTTCCCACATCTGCAAAAATGCATTTGAGAATTTTTGGAGACGGCACATTCGACAATCCGATAAGGTTCTTTTCCTTTTTGATGGGTATGATGAGCTTTCGGATCAACAAAGACTTTCTTCTCTATTAGATCCTTATCCACAAGCACACGTGTTAATGACTTCTCGTCGATGTGCCATGGATACACTTCGAATGTACAAAGAGCTTAATATCAAAGGTTTTAAAGAAATAGATATTTACAACTTTATCCACTTTTACTTCAAAAAATGCTATCCATATAGCAGAAAGTCTTATCGATTTTATATCCCTACCAACTCACAAGCATCTTCAAACCCTGTTGCAAAATCCAATGCTACTCGATTTGTTTTGTGAGTATTGGTTGAATAATGTTGAAAAAAGCAAAAGTGTCACAATCACGAGTATCTATAAACACTTAGAGATATCGATATTAAGAATACACCTCATGCGAACTGGAAAAAAATGCGCAACCGATAAAGAAGTAGAAAAAGCTGGAGAAAAATTTATTGTATTGCTTTCTAAAATCGCATTTTCATCTATGAGTAAAGAACAATGCGAAACTATTGAAGCCAAGGGAGTTGAGGAAGTTAAAGAGCCGGGGTATCCCCTCTTAATAGATGAAACTTTGCAGTTAGATCTTTTGGTAAAAAATGACTCTTCGTATCACTTTATCCATCCTACACTTCAGCAATATTTTACAGCTTGTCACCTAGTGAGGCTCTTGAAACTTAAAAATCCACAAGCTCAAACGTTCATCTGCAAAAATAAATATAACCCTCATTTACAACAGGTTTTTTGTTTTGCAGCTGGCTTATGCTCCTTAGAAGATAAAAGATTACAAGATGGAGCTTCTACCACTGCTGAACATCTTTTAGATAGTTTATTTGGTGCTTATCTTGATGAAGGCACAAAAGACCTAATCGGCGTATACGAAGCTCAGCTGGGAGTTCAGATGCTTGAGGAAAGCGACCTTCCTGCTAGCTTGCAAAGCAAAATATTGCAGAAACGAATTTCTTTCTGGACATGTCCAGAGACACACCCTGATTTGTCGGAAACACATTTTAATAAAATGACCCCGATACTCTCCAGTTGTCCAAAATATACAAATGCATATTGCATACCCTACATGATCGATCACATTAATGAGGGGAATGCAATCCAATTTTGCTCAGATGTTCAGCGCCTAAAATGTTTTATACCTTCAGTCATTTTTAAGCTAATGGCATTACTAGAAAGCAAAAATCCGAAAGTCGTCATCGCATCTGTGAATGCACTCGCAAGTGTTGATCCAAGATTTCCCAATTTTTTAATGATCCAAGAGGCAATATTTGCTCTTTTGCAAAGCTCAGATGAACACCTTCTAAACGCAATTGGTGCACGAATAGACATTTTCTACAATTTTCCTCCCTATATTGCCAAAGCAGGGAGACAATTGCTTATTAGGTCTCATCCAATTGCTAAAGGGATTGCATTAGTGTTGTACATCGTCGCTTTAAGTCAGGAAAACTCAGATGCGCATAAAATGGCTTTGATAAGGGTCTTTAAAGATGCGGACCTAAAGACTCAACAACACGCATTAGCTTTGCTCGCCGATAATGTTTTACGAAAAGACAATAAAACTGTCGATATGCTTTTCGTAAAAGAGATAGTTAACTTCCTTAACTCATCTGACAATAGCGTTAAAAAGCACGCTTGCATAGCACTAAGCTTTGTTAACATTCAAGATAATGCTATAAGAGAGGAAATAGTAAAAACGCTAGAAAGTTTCCCAATTGAATTGATAGAAGAAGCTTGCATCACGATGTGGGCTTTTGAGGCTCGCACAAAAGTCATTAGAATAATATTGTCTCTTTTAATAAGTGCGAGTGCATCAGCTCAAGAAAGTGGTTGCCGGCTCATTATCAATCTAAAATTTGCACATCCAGATTTTGCCCCACTGCTAACAAAACTATTGCAGGGTAAGGACTTTAATATAAGGAAACAAGCCTGCCAAGCGTTAGAGGTAATGGACGCTTTGGAATCATCGACAATCCATGAGATTATACAACTATTAAGCTCTCCTACCCCATCTGTTGCAGCCACCGCTAAAAAAACACTTGTAAAGTTCAAAATTTCCGACCTTGTTCACATTCAAGCCATCATTGCCCTGCTAAAAGATTCTACATCGAATGCTAGGTATGCCGCACACCAGACATTATTGGAATTACTAAGAGAACCTGCAGCCATTCCACATATCGCTTTGCTCCTTTCTGATTCTGAATTAGATTGTAAACTGATCGCATTCGAGGCACTGATGAAATTTTATCTAGAAACGGCAGTCTCTCCTATTCCCATTCAAGAAATCGTTGCGACTTTGCCAAATGCGGAGAAGTTACTGACGCTTATAGAAAAATATCATGAAGCCGCAAAGTTCTACCAGCTCGCCCCATTTTTGGCAAGCCTTCCTCCAGGTATATCTCCCAGCCCATTCCTTTTTGATAACTTGCTAAAAGCGTGTCATCAGGAATTTTTGGATCGTTGGACGATAGGTTTACATGCCTTTATCGCCCTATGCAATAAATTTGGCGATTGGAAAAATGATGGTTTAATATTTACTGTCTACGCAAAGCGCACTTTTGAACTTGCCATGCAAAACAACAAAGCCTTGCATATGTTTAATAGTCGGCTCCATATTGACGGCGTAGAGCTCGATGTCAGCGCTAAATTTGCAAATCAATTAGCAAGTCAGTTGTCAATCATGTGATATGTTTCTTAAGACGCTGGGCGTTGAATAATACCGTAAGACTGCTGATCGACATGGCAAATGCTGCAAAAATGGGTGTCAAGAATCCAAAAGCCGCAAGGGCAATACCCACCACATTATAGAAAAAGGCCCAAAATAGATTCTGCTTTACGATTCTTTGCCCTAAAAGTGCAAAAGATCTCATTTTGGTAAGCACACTTAAATCTGTTGTCAGCAAGATATCCGAGACATTGATCGACATATCGGACGCAGTGACCACCGATATCCCCACGTTTGCCACTGTCAACGCCGGCGCATCATTCATCCCATCCCCGACCATTGCGATGGTTCCATAGTTTCTTTTTAAGCGCTCGATAAACTCCCGTTTTTCTAAGGGAGTACATAGCGGATAATACTCATCAAAGCCGCAAGTATTAGCGACAGCAGCCACAGCTTCTTTGCCATCGCCAGAAAGAAGAATCGTCTTGATCCCCTTAAGGCTTTTAAGAAGCGGCTTGATTTCGGGACGAATAGTGTCTGCAAGCTCTATAACAGCTATGCAAATATTGTCTTTCACGACATAAAGCAAAGACGAAAGGTCCGTATTTTCCGGTGCACCCTTTTGAATTACGATGCCAAGCGTCGTTAGAAACCTTTCTGAACCAATCACGTAAGAAATACCGTCGATAACTCCTCTTAACCCATATCCAATCACTTCTTGCATCTCTTCAACAGGTTTTTTTATGCCGGTAAGGTTTAGGGAAACAGCGCACGCCACCGGGTGATTTGATTTACGCACAATCGAAAAGATAGCATTTCGATCATTTGAAGAAAGATTTTCAAGCCCTTTCACCACTTGAAAGCGCCCTTCTGTGACAGTTCCAGTCTTATCAAAGACAATAACAGCCTCCTTGCCAATATAAGGTAAACACCCTCTGTTTCTCACGATAACGCCTAAAGAGGCCAAACCGTTTAAGAGGTATGACTCGGCAGCAGGGGCTGCAACGCCAAGTGCACATGGGCATGAGATGAGAAGAATAGAGAGCGCTCTTAAAAAGGCTGTTTGCAACTGATTCTCAGATGAGAAAAGAAACGACATGATAAAAGTGGTAAGGGCAATTAAAAGAACGCAAGGAACAAACCACCCTGCGATTTTATCAGCAGCTCTCACATACATCGACTTATGATCGATATCTTGCTCAATCATTTGGATAATGCGATGGAGCGCTGTTTCATTCTCATCTGCAGTGACTGCGTAGCGCAATTGTCCTTGCACAACAACTGTGCCGGCAAGAACTGAAGAATTCGGGAGTTTAGAAACAAATTTTGACTCCCCTGTCATCAGAGATTCATCGCAAGCGCCGCTTCCCTGATCGACAATGCCATCTAGAACAATTTTTTCCCCTGCTAAGGCAATGAGGATATCTCCTTTCTGTATCTCTTTGACCAATACAAATTCCTCTTTACCATCGGGGAAAAGCTTTCGCCCCCTTCTAGGCGTCTGCCTACTTAAGCGAAGAAGCGCTGATTTTGAGGAAAATTTAGCCTTGGCCTCGATAATTTTTCCAAGAAGCATAAAGGCAATCACAATGGACATCGAATCAAAATAAACGCGCGTCCCCCCCATCATGAGCTCGTAAAAAGAAATGGCAAATGCGGAAAAAACGCCGATGGTCACTAAGATTTCCATCCCATAAACGCCTACCCTAAAAGCATTGAAACACCTTTTCCAGATAGGTAATCCACTATAAAAAAGCACAGGCAGCGAGGTCACCATGGAAATCCAGGCAAACAGATTCCCATACCCCTCTCCGTCATAATTAAAGTAAGTGGCATAAAGGGGGTAAGCGAGCATCATGATGTTAAGCGAACAAAACGAGGCGACAATGAATCGAAGATAAAGGCTCACATCCTTTTTCTCTTTAGAACCAAAGAGTTTTGCCTCGTAGCCAAATGAGGAGATCGCCTGCATAATAGCCTCTTTGCCGACCTCTTTGGGATTATATTCAATTGATGCAAGGTCTGTGCAATAATCGATCACGGCATGAAGAGTGCCCCGTTTACTTAAGAGCACTAAGCGGATGACCTCTGCACAAGACGGGCACCACATGTTCCCGATTTCAAGGTATAATTTTTCTCTCTCAGTATCTTGTAAGGAGCACTGCCTCTCGTGGGTCTGCCTTTCTTGAATTCGATCTAGCAAGTGAGGATTGGAAATTAAGCCAGATTGCACTGCCTGTAAAAACAAGGGGTTACTTTCAAACCCCTCCACCTCATTTTTAGCAGATAGGATGTTATATACAGCATGGCACCCCATGCAACAAAAGTGATGGGTCCCTTCTACAATCGGACTTTTGGAAATAGAAACGCTGCAAAGAGCGCAACACTGATTGGACACTTTTGAACCTATCTTGATTTGTAATCTCCTACTATGCTATAATTAAGCTTAAAAAAGGATTGTAATTCATGAAACTTCCCCTTTGTTATTTGGGTAATCCCATCCTTAGAAAAAAATGTGCCCAGGTCCTCGCAATTGACGATACAATCAAGCAGCTTGTGCAAGATATGGAAGAGACGGTAATCGCTTTAAGAGGCCTTGGCCTTGCCGCTCCACAAATTGGCAAATCGATTGCGCTTTTTATTTTAAGGATCGCAGATGACGGTCATGATGATGGAGATGATACAGACCATGATACGATCACAACAGAAGTCTTCATTAACCCGAAAATCACAAGCCACTCTAAAGAGACGTGGATGCGGGGCGAAGCGTGCCTTTCTATTCCTAAGTTTTACGCAGAAGTAGAAAGACCTACACACATTACAGTCGAAGCGACAGATCTTGAAGGAAATCGCTTTACCAAACACTATTCCATGGGAAAGGCAAGGGCTGTTTTGCATGAAAACGACCATCTCAATGGAACGCTTTTCATAGACAGAATTCGCGGTAAGGAGCGCCAAAAGCTTGAGCGCTCCTTAAAGCTTATAGAAAAGCAGTACCGGCTATTGAATTAGTCAATCGATTCCACTGGAAATGGAGTCGAAACGGCATGTCCAGTGCGCGCCATTGATGTTGTCCAAAGAGATAAGATAACGCAAGCTACGAGAAAAATCGCTGCAAGCCACGCTGTAAAGGTCTTTAACACATCGGCAGTCGATGTCCCGAATAAAGAATCACTTGCAGAACCTCCAAAAGATGCGCCAAGGCCGGAGCCTTTTCCCTCTTGAATCAAGATCACTAAACAAAGGACTGCGCAAAGCAGGATAAAAAGCGCTATCGTAAAGAAATATAAGAATGTTCCCATAAATAAACCCAATTTTTGAAAATGTTGTCTTATGTGAATATAGCTGTTTTTCCCATATAAGACAACGTAAAGTTTTTATATCGAAATTACTATTTTGCAGTGAGGATATTTTTAAACTCCTCAAAAACAAGAGAGGCTCCCCCTACGAGCAAGCCATTGACATCTTTTTGTGAAATGATTTCAAAGGCATTTACCGCCTTTACAGACCCTCCATAAAGTATCTTAAGATCGCAAGAAATGTCTGGCTCATAGAGCCGCTTTACCGTATTTCTAATGTCATTTTGCGCTGTTTGTATTTGCAAAGGCGTGGGCGTCCTTCCTGTGCCAATGGCCCAAATCGGTTCATAAGCAAAAGATATGTGTGTCATTTGATCTTTAGTAATGTCTTTAAGAGCGCCTTGAATCTGCCTGTCTAGTAGGTCTTGAGTTTGCCCCTCTTCTTTTACTTGCCAAGATTCTCCAACGCAAATGATCGCGGAAAGGTTGGCAGCCATTGCCATATGCAGCTTTTGATTAATTGATTGATCATCTTCATAATGATAGAGGCGCCTTTCTGAATGCCCTATTAATGTGAAAGAGCCTCCAGCATCGTTTACCTGCATTGCAGAAACATCTCCGGAATAGGCCCCTGCAGAAAAACAACTCACATCCTGGGAACCAATGGCTACATTTGTTTTAGCAGCAATCTTTGCAGCTTCAGCGATAAGTGTATGAGAAACAGCGAGAGCGACTTGGGTGTGTGATGGGACTGTGTGCCGAGTGAGAGCTGAAATAAATTCCTTAGCTTCTGCTAAGGTTTTATTCATTTTCCAATTTCCAACGATAAATGTCGATTTCTGCATGGTGTTACTATAAGTGTTTTCCCTAGATTCTACCTATCTGCACTAAATTTGCATCAAAAATGTACCGGCTCTATATCCACTCAAACATGTTAAATTAGTTCACTTTTTGGATAAATCTACTAATTTGACACTCATTAGTAGATTTTAGTAGGTAAAAAATCCCAATTGGATAGCCTAGTGTCTAGCCGGAGTTTACGAGTTATGAAACGCCATTTGATCCATTATTTGGTACAGAAAAATGGAATGCTTCTGTAAAATGGACCCTTTGAAGGGGAACGCTCGCGCTTATGACTCAAACAAAACTACCAATTGGAATACAAGACTTTGAAAAACTGATTGTCAATCAGTATGCGTATGTTGATAAAACAAAGCTCATCTATAAATTCGCCTCCCAGCATACCCCCTATTTTTTATCGAGGCCAAGACGCTTTGGCAAATCACTCTTAGTGTCTACATTGCACGCCCTTTTTTCCGGAAAACGGAATCTGTTCAAAGGTTTATGGATCGATAAAGCCGATTGGAACTGGGTCTTACACCCCATCATTCATTTGGATATGTCTCTTATCAACAACAAAACCCCCGAAATGCTGGAGAGGGCCTTGCTGCATGCGTTAAACCAAATGGGATCCTCACATGGCTTGACTTTATCGGGAGAATCCCCTTCAGATTATCTCTCTGATTTAATCAGGCAACTGGCCTCAATTTCCGGAAAGCAAGTCGTGGTATTGATCGATGAATATGACAAAGCGCTGATCGACAATCTTGAAGATTTAGAGACTGCCAAAAAAAACAGAGAAATTCTTCGCAGGTTTTACACGGTTCTAAAGGCACATGATGCGCACTTAAGATTCACCTTTTTAACCGGCGTCACCAATTTCTCCAAAGTCTCTGTATTTTCTGGACTCAATAATTTGAATGATCTGACGATGAGAAATGAGTTTAGCTCACTTTTAGGCTACACAAGACAAGAGCTGCAGCATTATTTTACAAAGGATATTCATGATATTGCCACGCTTAGCGGGCTTTCAATAGAAGGGTGCTATGAGTTGATCAAAGAATGGTATAACGGCTATCAATTTTCAAAGCAAGGTGAAATGGTTTACAATCCCTTTTCAACCTTAAAATTATTTGAATCTAAGGATTTTATCCCATACTGGTTTGAAACAGGAACCCCCACATTCCTCATTAAATTAATACAAAAAAGAGAATTTGATCTTATTAGTCTAGAACAATATGAAATAGCAGCGGAAGACTTTAGCACTTTTGAAATCGAAGAGCTACCCACAATCCCCTTACTTTATCAAACCGGATACATCACGATTAAGACGTTTGATCCCAAAATGAGTACTTACCGCTTAGACTACCCTAATCGCGAAGTGGGCCAATCATTTTATACGAGTATTTTGCGTTATTTTGCGACCTCAAAGGCAAGCGCAGCGGATCATCTCTCAGCTCTTTACCATAATTTAGCAAAAGCCAGGTGGGATTTCTCTGAATTTTTCACCCTTTTTTCAGAACTTCTTGCTTTGATGCCCTACGATTTGTACCTAAAAAATGAAAAACACTACCAAAGTTTATTTTACCTCATCATCAAATTAGCCGGCATCAGTGTCAGCGCTGAAGTGCATACGCAAAGGGGCCGCGTGGATGCTGTCATTGAAATGAAAGACAAGGTGATACTCTTTGAATTCAAACTAGACAAAACTGCAGAGATGGCAATCGCTCAAATCAAAAAAAAAGAATATTATCGAATTTATTCTGACAGAAAAGTTCCAATCTATTTAACCGGCATTAATTTTAACAGTCAGCTTAAAGCAATGGACGACTGGCGCGTAGAGCTGTTATAAAAATTGAATAATTAGATTCATCAAGAGTACGCGTTCACAGATGGAGAAATGAAAACATTTTGGAGTGGGGAAATTGTTTTGGATAGCACACATTAAATGGTATATCATGATACCATTCTTTTAACCTAGATCCGGCAGTTCGAGATGGCAAATTAATGCAAGATCTTGAATTAGAATCACTTTGCAATGGGGTGGGACATTCCCAAATGGTGAAGGACCACCCCATTGCAAATGATTCTGGTTCAAGAGATTGCGTTAAGTTGCCGTCTCCAACTGCCGGATTTAGGTTTAACCCGAAAACGGGTGATAAAGATGAAAATGATGATTTAACCCTAAAAAGGAATCCCCTGGATATGAGCTGCCCTTACGTCAATCATGATATGCGCAAAATTCGTGACTTACCGCTTGGAAACTCTTATAAGCCTTCCGAGGTTGCCACCTCGCGAGCTCATTGGTCTTTAGAATCAAATCTCACCCCTTCTGTTCGCGATGAAGTTTTTCAGGCTCAGAGGGAGAATTTTATTAACAACGCTACTACAAAAAAGCAAGCGTTGGGTCCTGTGACTGCAGAAATTGAAGATCCAGAAGAAGCAGCCCTTTTGACAGATCAATGTGGGCGTATGATCTTTAGTCAGGCAGCTATTGAGAATCACATGGAAGAGCGCATCGCTGCCTTTTTAATGCAGCTCATCGACTGCTACGATACCACCTTTCATTATACAATAGGCAAAACACAGGATCAGACTGAAAGCACGCCACCGATCCACTTTAAATTAGCAGAAGGGCTAGAGCGTCCTCCACAGACAGATCTAAAGATGAGCTTTGCCTCTGCTCATCACGGCACAATCCCTTGTATCTGGTCCTATCCAAGAGAGGAGTGGGAAAGATGGAAAGCTTTAAACAATCCAAATGCAGGTGAAAAGCCCCAAGCCAAAATCCACTTAAACAAGTCTGATACTTATTACGCCAATAATGCCTGCACGGGTCTAGCAACAGAGATTAATCGTGCTGATATAGACGTCGACGGAAATGACAAAGAAGCCGATGTCGAGTTTGGTCCGATAAAAGCAGAAGGTCAACAACGCTTACGTCACTATTCAATTGGGCTTCTCAATCGAGTCGCAAAAAAAGAGCTTAATCCCATTCAAGGTTTTGGTCTTTACATGGCAAAACTAAAGACGCTTATAAAAAATTTAAATGACGCACAACTGAGCCCAGAAAAGCGGGTGATTTTTGAAACTTGGAAAAAAGTAATTGAAGAGTTTGAAGCTATTTACGAAGGAGACTACCGATTATTTATTTCCAAACTGCTCGGCATCTATGCCTTACCCACTGCGGAACAGGGTATCGATTTAGATAAGGTCGTTTATCCTCGCCACTATCATCTCTTGAAAACAAAAAACACCTACCAAACAGAGTTGGCATTTCGAATCGATGATTTAAAAGCCAAAATTTTAGCGCTTAGAGCGAATAAACCGCGAAATTTCGACAAGGCATTTAAACTTGCCTTGATGAGTGAGGCCGGTGTGCAAAAAGAAAGGGTGCGAATGGTTTTTCAGCGCCATTATAACTGCAATGGTGAGACATTGGAATCTTTAAAACACGAATGTGAGCACACGTGCAAGCCAGCTCTTGCTTTAGTGACTAACGCTGCATCTAAAAAACTCATTGAGGAGTTTTTTGTCACATTTGCTCAATATCTTCATAATTTCACAATCGATCAAGCAAAATTTAGTGCTGAGCTTGTTTCTTCCATTCGAAAAAGTCAAAATTTGTCTTTGCGGGCATTTTCAACAATATATAACGTTACGTTTCCAAATGTTCAAAGACTTAATTACGAACAGCTTAGAAGAATAGAACTAAGCTGCGTGGAACCTTCTAAACCGATGATTGAGCGCCTTGCTAAGGTCCTACATGTACATCCGACTGTATTAATCTCAACTGTGTATAATTTTTGAAATACGTTCTACATAAGCCTAATACAATTTGGATTGATGGAGATTCTTGTCCTAAAGCAATTAAAGAAATAGTTTTTAAAACAAGCCTTCGCTTGAACCTAGAAACGGCAGTTCGAGATGCTAAATTGGCGCAAGATCTTGAATTAGAATCACTTTGCAGTGGGGCGGGACATTCCCAAGTGGTGAAGGACCGCCCCACTGAAAATGATTCTGGTTCAAGAGATTGTGTCAAGTTAGCGTCTCCAACTGCCGTTTCTAGGTTGAATATAAATATCATTATAGTGGCGAATTCCTATCAAAATATTCCTAAAAGCGATCTTATAAAGATGATGGTTGTAGATAAAGGATTCGATGTAGCTGATCAACATATTATTGATCGGGTTGAAGTTTATGATATTGTTGTTACTGCTGATATTCCTTTAGCAGCAAAAATTTTGAAAAAAAAGGCCATAGGTCTAAACCCCCGTGGCGAAATTTATAATGAAAACAATATTTGCTCAATTTTATCGATGCGCGATTTTCTTAAAGAATTTCGCGATGCTGGATCTATTACTAGCGGACCAGCAGCATTTGGTCCAAAAGATATTAAGCAATTTGCCGATTCATTGAATAAACTCGTTTCCTAAATTCCATTGTCGTGCAGGAA